>Ga0315289_10003086_pt1 | contig 25290 bp, 29 predicted proteins | sample YL17G11_40_MG_FD_203452 | JGI IMG/M metagenome (GOLD analysis project Ga0315289, IMG submission 203452) | Sediment microbial communities from Yellowstone Lake, YNP, Wyoming, USA - YL17G11_40 | ecosystem: Environmental > Aquatic > Freshwater > Lake > Sediment | place: USA: Wyoming | collected...
GGCTGCATTCCGCCTTAGCCTATCGCAGCCCGGACATGTTTGAAACTCAATCAACCCAAACCCTATCCCTCATCGCCTATCCCCCCATCCCTGTCCAAATCGAGGGGCGCATTCCACAGGCGGGGGGGCATGGGGGGGTCTTTCCTTTCCCAACTTCTTAGTCCTTGATTTCCACATCCTAAGAGCGGGCCGCTAATCTCTTTCTCGTGAATTGTGCGATTTGCAGCTTCTTCGGCTGCAAGAAGCAAATAGCAGATATTCAACAAAAGGGGTAAGAAATGAACATGAGATTCTTGTGCTTCATCATGGCATTGTTGCCATTTATCGCATTCGCTCAAGCGCCGGATACGCTGTGGACAAGGACGTTTGGAGGCGAGGGTGATGACTATGCGCAGGACGTTCTGCAGACATCGGATGGTGGTTTCATCGTGGCGGGCCACGCTGGATCAGACGCTGTACTTGTGAAGTTGTCCAGCTCAGGCGACACTGCGTGGAGCCACATCTACGGTGGACCAGCCGCAGACGTTTTCTTCGCCGTAAAGAGTACTGATGACAAGGGGTTTGTCCTTGCAGGGTCAAGCAATTCGTTCGGAGCCCCCGAAGGAGATGTGTACTTTGTCAGAACAGACAGCCTTGGCAATGTTCTGTGGGAAACAACCTGCGGCGGCCCATATCAGGATGTAGCTCATGATGTTGTTGTGACACCCGACGGTGGGTATGTTGCTGTAGGTTATACGGGTCCAACCGATACCAGTAGTTACGACTTCTTCGCTGTGAAAGTGTCCAGTACGGGTGACTCGCTCTGGTGGAGAGGCTACGCACGCCCAGGCCAAAACTTTGCACGGTCGGTGGAGCTGACTTCAGACAGTGGGTTGGCGATCGTGGGTTATTCGGACGCCACATACAGGGACGTCACCTACGTAATAAGAACCGACGATTCCGGCTATGTGCAGTGGGAATACCCGTACCATGTCGACTACACGAATCAAGGCTGGTCAATCAAGCAGACCTGTGACGGTGGTTTTCTAATCGCATCGGACGCGAGAAATACCCACTGGTATATCCTCTTGACGAGAATAAACCTAAGCGGTGATTCTGTTATTTGGGAGCGCGCATATTCTTGCGATGCTCGCTACCCGGACATGGACCTCTGTGCCGACGGAGGTGCGGTTATCGTCGCCAAAACCTACCTGGGTAGCCCCGATTATGGCACGGGCGCACTCATCAGAACTGACTCTTCGGGGAACTCCCTCTGGTCAGGTCTCTATGGTCACGAAGAGTATGGTGAGGAGATTCCTGCCGCGGTTCAGATTACACGGGACGGAGGGTTTGTGATTGCAGGTTCCTCTCTGCAACCAGCACAATCATCCTATGACTTTTACGTAGTCAGAACAGGCAGTGAGATTCTCGGAGCCACCCTGCTCTATGATTCAACTGGCGCAGGTGTGACACTTCGGTGGCGAGCCTCCGTTCCGTGCCGCTATGAAATCTACAGCACATTAGAGGCAAACAACGACGATATCCCTCCTTGCCAGAGTTGGATATTGGAAGAAACCATGGAAGGTTTCTGTCTTTCCCCCACATGGCTTGATAGCAACCCGTTGCCTACCTACAAGAAGTACGTCGTTGTGCGAGTGTATCAATAGGTTCTTTCAGCGAACCGGTCATAACATTATACTCCTGAGCGTTGTAGATAGCACCGAATGCGGATTTCCGTCACCGATTCAATCCTATGTCATCTATTATGAAGAAGAATTGAACGAAGATTGGGATTTTCTGGCTGCGACGACGGATACATTCTTCACCCATCAGAATGTGGTGCTGTTTGCGCCGACGATGTTTTATGAGGTTGTCGCCACGGACGTGGAGATTGGCCTGCTCAAGAGCATTGCGCAGCCAAACATATCGCGGATCGAGTTTGAAACGGCTTTGAGGAGATTGCAGCGCTAAGGTGGGAGTTCCGGGCGCGTGACACACGCACCACGGCGATTTAATACGGGGCGAATCAGGAGATTCGCCGCCGCGGAGTATTCTTGGGTCGGCTGCAAGCAGCCGACACCGCGGAAAAGACAAATACAGGCCGCCGGAACCTCGTGTTAGCGAACCGGTTCTCGAATCCCAAGCGTGAACCTGAAGGTTTGATTTCAGAGAGGGGGGCTCGAAAAGCTCTCGGGCCCTCCGGCGGCCTTTCCATCGAAGCGCGCTGATTCTTTTCTCCCACTAGCCGCGACCTCTGGTCGCGGAATTCCGGGCGCGTGACACACACGCCACGGCGATTCAATACGGGGCGAATCAGGAGATTCACCGCCGCGGCGACGCCCTAGTAGACCGACCCAGCTACACTGATGGGTAGAGGCTGTGGAGTTTGATGCGGGCATCCTTGGTGGTGAACTGCCATTTGATTTTGGCGTCGCTGTGGTTGCGTTGGGATTCCCAGGCGGCCACTTCCCGTCGCAGGCGTTTGATGTGGGGAAAGCGGCGATCCAGACATTGTCTCGTGAGGATCCCCAGTTCGATCTCGGCCATGTTCAGCCAACTGCCATGCTTGGGCGTATAGTGGATTTCCAGTCGGTCGGTGAGACGCTTGGCGATCTCCGGCGGAAAGGTCGCGTAGAAGGAAGCCGGCGTGTGGGTATTCAGATTGTCCATCACTAAAACGATCCGCTCGGCATTTGGATACGTTTCTTCGAGCAGTTCGCACACCGCCTGCGCCCAGTCCTGCTTGGTGCGATGTTCCGTCACACGCACCTGCCGCTTTCCCCTAAGCGGCTCGCTGAACAGGAAAATGTTGGCCACGCCTTGGCGAACGTACTCCGCATCATAGCGAGCAGGGTGTCCCGGCACGGGCGGCAGCGGGGACCGGATCTCGCCTAAGAGTTGCTTGCTGGTCTCGTCCATGCAGATCAACGGACGCAAAGGATCGTAGGGTCGCTGATACACATCCAAAACGTCTTCCATGTGGTAGACGAAGTCCGCACTGGCCTTCGGTGGGATCACCCACATCTGTCTGAGCCACGGCTTGAGAACGTTTTTTTTAGTGTGCGGCGTACCGTTTCGCGGGAGACGCGGTCGCAGTACTCCAGCACCACCATCTGATCGGCCAACAGATGCACCGACCAGCGCGCCTGGCCTTTCGGCGGTTCACTGCAGGCCAACGCGATCAGATGAGCTTCCGCAGTGCCCGTCTAACAATCGTTCATAGCGCCGCGTGGTGGGGCTGCGGTTCAAGGCGGCTTCCAGTGCGTCCTCGGCGAAGTGCTGCCGCACCCGTTCGATGGTCGAGACCGCCACCCCCAGCGCTTCATGGATCTGGGCATCGCTCCGCGAGAGGCCTTGCTGACCGCGGTCGGCCTGCAACAAAATCCGGGCATGAGTCTGCCGCAACGCCGAGGACTTCCCCTTGCGGGTCAGCTCAACCAATTGTTTGTGCTCCGCTTCCCACAAGACCACGTGATACTTTTTGCGCATCATCCACTCCTGTTAATCTTAAAAAACTCACAGGAGTCAGTATGGCTCAAAAAATAACTCGTGTCAAGTGTGTCGGTCTACTAGGTCGGCTGCAACCCCCGATTGAATCGGGGGCGACACCGCAAAACAGAAAGCCCACGGCTTCTGCAAGTCGTGGGCTCTTCGTTGATCGAAACGATGCGGCCAGAGATCGGCGTTACGATTGAGCTACCGTCTGCGGCCACGCTGGGCCGGGGGGCGGCGCGGAGGTGCCAGGCTTTCACCGCCAAGGCGCCCCTGGCGTTCGCGAATCATCTCACGCACGCGCTGCGGGATTTCATCCATGAGAATCGAACAGCGCGATACTTGTTGCGGACTGATGAACGGGCTGACCTCCTCCAAGAAACCGCGCTTCACCTCGACCATTCTTTGCTGATTCTCACTCAAGCGGTCCAAGAGCTGCCCCACCTCTTCGGGACTGGAATCCTCCGAGTTCGAGAGTTCATCCAATCTGTCGCGCATCTCTCGCTGCTCGCGCTGCGTTTCCTCCATGAAATGGTGATACTGCTGCAAACGCGGGAAGAATTTTTCGGCCTGCTCGGGACTCAAATCCAGCTCCGAAGAGAACTTGCCGATAATTATGGTCTCGACTTTGTCGCGCAGCCTGTCTCGATTCACTTCCTGCGCAACAAGCGCATCCGGCAGGCCGATCCAGATACTAAGGCCGACAATCCCCAGACACCAAAGAATAGGCTTCATGTTCATTCCTTATCAAATGAACCGCGTTGCGGTCAATTTGGCCAGCAGATCCTCGATATCCTTGTCCGACAAAGCCAACAACTCATCCATAAGCGGCGGCGCATCCATTTCGCTTTCAGGGATGAGCTCGTCGGTCTCCACTTCGATGGTATCCGCTTGGAGCACCGCGGCTACGGAAGCCACATCCACTCCCAATTCATTCAGGATTGTGTAATCTTCCTCGGTCAATACGAATCCTTCAGCGAGAATGTCGGAGCCCGCGATGACCTCGGCGATTTCACCGTTTGAGTAGTCCTCCGTCCAATTCGGACCAAATCTTCCAGTGGCCAGAATCAAGACAAGCAATATGGTGGCAAAGACAGGAATAAGCACGGGCCGACGCTGCCATAATGGAATTCGTTGCGTTCGCGCATCAATCCGTGCTCGCACGCCAACCAAGAATCTCGACCAGGTCTCCGGGCCAGGATCTCGCGCAAGCTGCGCTTTTTGAAGCGCATCCGAAAACGCGTGAGATTCGGTCAACGCGCGCCGGATTTCCTCATCCTTTTGAGCCCACACTTCAATCTGAGCACGCTCATCGTCGCTCAGTGTCTCGAAAGGCTCAAGCAGTCGCTTTTTTATTTCGTCTCTTGTCATCATTCTATTCTTCCCCCCTCATGTAAGGTTCGAGCGCGCGGCGCAATTTTCGCACGGCTTGAAAGTAGTTCGCCTTGATTGTTCCCTCGTCGCGATCCATGATTTTGGCGATTTCCGCATGCGGCAGGCCTTGAAAATGCCTCAAGATGAAGACCGTGCGCTGCTTCGGCGGAAGCGCTTGAATCGCGGTGCGGGCTTTGCCGGATAATTCCGCAAGTTCTGCCGGGGCGTCCGCCTCGTCAGGGCTCGGCATGATGGGCTCGATCCTCTCAAGCCCGATGTAAGAGCGCAGGCGGCGGGTCCGCAGGTGATTCAAACAAAGGTTGATCGCTATGCGATAGAGCCAAGTATAGAAGCCGGATTCGGCCCGAAATTTCGGCAAAGCGTGGTAGGCGCGAACGAACGCTTCCTGCGCGAGGTCCTCGGCATCATCGTGGCCGCCCACGATTCCCAGAGCCAGATAGTAGATTTCCTTCCTGTAGCGCAGAACAAGGTCATTGAAGGCCCGCTCACTGCCAGCCTGGAACTCTTTGACAAGCTGAGAATCCTCCACCCTGTCCAAATCCTACTATCCACCCTTTTGACAAGACTGACAGATGAAAGGTTTAATTGTCACGATTCGCGGAAGAAATGCGTTAGTTATTGTTTTCAATAGAATTATTGACGGTGGGGATTCCAACGCCCAAGGATATTCTTACAGAACCGATCCGATTGTAACCCGGTTCAGGAAGCCGACCTCGCCTTGAGAGGTGAGGGCGTAGTCGAAAGTCATGCGTTTCCAGAGGAGGCCGAAGCCAATGGAAAAGCCGACCCATCAGCTTGCCCGCTGACTGCCGCGACACCATTGGCATCGAAAAATCCCTCAAAAAGTTGGTCGCCCGTCTGGTTCATCGTGGAGGCTATCCGCTACGCTTGATAACGAACGCCTGTCCGGTAAGGAGAAGAATCGGCGTCTCGGGTTTGTCTGCGAAAAAGGCATCCGCCGCTTCCTTGGCGCCTTTGCAGCTCAAGTAGCCGTAGTCATCGAAGATGATTACCCCGCCTCTTGATAGTCTGGGATAAAAGAATTGGCAACAATCGAGGGTGGACTGATACAGGTCAACATCCACATGAACGAAACAGAAGGTGCGATTGGAGACCGGCGCGGCCGTTTCGGGAAAGAGACCCTGATAGAATTCGATATCAGCAAGATCGGCGAGAAAGGACTTGACTTGCTCGAGTGATGTATCCCCGAAATCTCCGGCCGTATGAGTATCCCGCGTTGCTGAGACTTCCGGCATCCCGGCGAAGGTATCGAACAGCAGGATCTTTTTCCCACTGTTTCGGAATGTCTCCGCGATGAGGCGGGCGGTGCCTCCGCGATAGACTCCCGCTTCGGCCGCATCGCCGGGGATTTGGGCGGTGTTCAAAGCGAACTGGCGGAGCATCATCACCCGCTCGCGGTCCACCACCGTATTGGACGCGATGCGGGTGTAGATGTCGCGGAGCTCCGGATCCAGCATCCAATAATCCTGCATAGGCGGTCTGACCACCGGCAGCTTGTGTAGAGGAAATCCGACGGCACGCAGTACATTTTTCGCGAAGAGCTTCCATTTTGCCATATTGACCTACTTGCTCAGTTGGCAGGGAAATAGGGAGTATCAGTTACCTAAATGGATTGAGATCTCGGTTCAAGCGGGCGCGTTGGTTCAGTGAGATCTGGGTGGCAGTTCCCTATAACGCCGAGCCGATTGTAACTCGGTTAAGGAATCCGACCTCGCCTTGGGAGGTGAGGGCGTAGTCGAAAGTCAGGCGCTTCCAGAAGAGGCCGAAGCCGGTGGAGAAGCCGGCGAGGGCGTCGCGGTCGAGGCCGACGCGCTGGTCTATGCCAATCGTGTTGTAGCCGAAACGGAGGTGAAGAAATTCAGACAAGGTCAATTCGCCTCCGAGAGCGGCTTGCACGGCCTCGTCCTCCGGATAGTAATCCACTTCTCCTGACAGACGCATGGGCAGGTGTTCCAAGGGTTTCGAAAAGCCCGCGCGAAGAGATACGGGAAGGTCGTCTTTCTGGGTGAGGAAAGCACTGACTGTAGTTCCAAGATTGAAAACACCTGCGGCCACATCAAGCTGCGACCACGGGGCGTGATAGACCAATCCAGCGTCCAAAGCGAATGCGCTGGCCGTGTAATTATCAATCGTTGAATAGAGGAACTTCATTGAAGCGCCCACATCCACAGGCCCTTTGACATTTCGAGCCAGCGCGACCGTGAGCAAGTTGTCGCTCGCGGTGAAAGTGCGGCCGGTTCGTTGACCGGTTTCTGTCGCTTCATCGAAGCTGCCATAGTCGAAATAGGTGATTCCGATCGCGCCGACACCAATACGCGGGAAGGGCTGCGCATACGCCAAATGCCCCGCATTGAAATCGAGGACATGCTTCAGGTAGCCTGCCGAACCCTGGCGAGCGTTCAATGAAGCGAGGCCCGCCGGATTCCAATAAAGCGCGGCCAAATCATTGCTGACGGCAATTTGGCTTCCCGCCAGTGCCGCACCTCGAGCGGTCGGTTCAACGCGGAAAAGCTCAAAACCGGTCGTGCCCGCCGCTCCAGCGAAAAGATTCAGCGTAATGGAAAGCGAAGCGACGAATGTAGCAAGAATGATGCGCGCCATAGGTAACCTCGAAGCAAGCTATTTGCTGAAAATTTACGAAACTATCGCGCCAATGTCAATTCGCATCGGTCGAATCTGGAGATTCGTCGCGGCACCAAAGAAGAAAAGGGCGGACACATTGGTCCGCCCCTACATTCATTCCCTGACCAGCCGTAGCGCCGAACGGCAGTTCGCTTCATCGCCGAGCCAGGTTCTCAACCTGGCCGAAATTCTCTCGCGCGACGAGTGATTCTATGGGCAGTTCATGGTGACAGCATACCGCTTGTAAGGCACGAGGCCTGCGGGGTCAGTCCACGAAGCAGAGCCCGCGGGAACACTCGGCAGCGTTGCTTCAACAGACCAGCTCGGTCCCGGAGGCTCCAAATCAATGCCCATGTCCGTGGAAGTGTAAATCAGATAATCGCAGGTTCGCGGTGCATTCCAACGCAAAACAGCATTTGTCCCCGGATCGTTGAGATAGAGTGTGGCAGCACACGGTCCTTCCGGCCCCGTCTTCACCAGATAGAAATCATATGAACCCGCACCGAAAGACACGGTGTATCCCGCCACGATATAGCCTCCGTCGGCTGTCTGCTGAACCGAAAGGGCCCCATCAGCGCTGCTCCCTCCATAAGTGCGCGTCCAGAGCGAGTCCCCTTGGCTATTCGTCTTTACAAGATAGAAATCTCCGCCGCCCGCACCGAAAGAACTGGTGTATCCCGCCACGATATAGCCTCCGTCGGCGGTCTGCTGAACGGAATAGGCCACATCAATGTTGCTCCTCCCATAAGTGCGCGTCCAGAGTGTGTCGCCTCGGCTGTTCGTCTTCACAAGGTAGAAATCATCGTCGCCCGCACCGAAAGACTCGGTGTATCCCGCCACGATATAACCTCCGTCGGCGGTCTGCTGAACGGAAGAGGCCCCATCGTCCCCGCTTCCCCCATAGGTGCGTGTCCAGAGCGTGTCGCCTTGGCTGTTGGTTTTCACAAGGTACAAATCACCGTTGCCCGCACCGAAAGAAGTTTCGTATCCCGCCACGATATAGCCTCCGTCGGCGGTCTGCTGAACGGAATAGGCGTAATCAGTGCTGCTCCCCCCATAAGTGCGCGTCCAGAGCGTGTCGCCTTGGCTGTTCGTCTTCACCAGATACAAATCCCAGGTGCCCGCACCGAAAGACCCGGTGATTCCCGCCACGATATAGCCTCCGTCAGTTGTCTGCTGAACGGAATAGGCCCAATCAGGGCTGCTCCCCCCATAAGTGCGCGTCCAGAGCGTGTCGCCGAGGGGGTTCGTCTTCACAAGATAGAAATCCCCGTTGCCCGCACCGAAAGACCAGGTCCATCCTGCCACGATATAGCCTCCGTCGGATGTCTGTTGAACGGACCAGGCGACCTCCTCGTTGCTCCCCCCATAAGTGCGCGTCCAGAGCGTGTCGCCGAGGGGGTTCGTCTTCACCAGATAGAAATCCCGAGAGCCGGCACCGAAAGACCGGGTTTCTCCCGCCACGATATAGCCTCCGTCGGCGGTCTGCTGAACGGAAGAGGCCCTATCCGCGCTGCTCCCTCCATAGGTTCGTGTCCAGAGCGTATCGGGACTGGGCTGGGCAAGAGCTGGGACAGCCAAAAGACAAAGGAATAAAGTGGTTAAACCTAAGGCTTTCATGGTTTTCCCTTTCTTGGATGGGTCTGTAAAATTTTTTCGCACTGTGAGGAAGCCGTTGCATTCAATATAAGGGTGAACTGGCAGAATTGCAATAGGAAGGGCGGATTTTTTTAAGGATTTTTTCAGCCCGGGAAAACCGGGCGGGTGAGGGCACTTGCCACGGCGATTTCAGTTGCGGCGGCGGTAGGTGTCTCACCTGCCCCGCGCTTCTCCCGTCCTTTGGGAGCCGGGCACGCGGGACGTGTGCCGCGGCGTTAGGAGGTTCCGGACAGGTTGAGAACCTGTCTCGGCGAAGAGATTATGATTGCGGGCGGCTCAGGCGAGCCGCCTCGGCAGGGGACTATGCTGCGTCATTGGGAGGAGGATAGTCCTCGGACTGGGCGCCGGTGGTTCGTGCTTGCTCTTCTTCTTCCCATCGCGCAAGGATTTTGCGGCGGCGGCGCCAGGCGAAGAAACCTGCCAAAGCCAGGAAGGGCAGAAAGAGAACACCGAGGTAGAATTCCCAATTTTGAAAGAAGGAAAATCGGTAGGTTTTTCTCAAGTAGTCAAACCATTGACCTTCAAACTCCCCCAGATGAATGCCAAAGGTTTTGATGAAGGCTTGGTCGGGTTCCAAACCACTTCCGAGAGCAGCGATATAGTTGCGAACTCCACTCCATCCATAGGTTTTGACAAGTAAATCCACGGCAGTAACACTCTCGGCATAAGCAAGCTGAGCGTCCTGGGCGGGCATACTCATCACATGCTCGATTTGGTAGAAATTGTGAATGCGATTCGAGAGCACGGCCTGCGAAATCAGACCTGTACGAAGCTGCAGGCTTTCGCCCGAAAGAACCTGGGCCAACCCTTCATCAAGCCACCGCGGGATAAAAGCATCCGGATGGCTACCGTGCAGAAGAAGATGAACGAGTTCGTGCACGGCGGTCACATAGAAGGGATGCATCGGATCGCCAAAGCGGGGCGATTTCAGAATCGTCACCCGATGGTAAGGGTCAGAGATTCCTTGCGCCCAGTCGGGAATGCCGCCGGTGATGCGACGCCACTCTTCACGGTTCGGTGTGATGATGTAAGTGACGGTATCCTGAAGAGGAATGCCAAGCCCCATTTGCAGGCGGCCAAGTCCGGAACGAAGATGCGTCCATAGGGCGCGATAGGTTCCCGCATCTTCCGAGTGAAAAAAGACTCGGAACTGTGCCGAGTCTGCTTGAAGGTAACCTGTCTGGGACGGCTGCGCAAAAGCCACTCCCAATTGAAAAAGTATCGCGAATGCGAGCGCCGCCATTTTTATTTCAGGCCGAGCCGGCTTCTCAGGCGGCGGGCGTAATTTTCGGGCATGCGCACACGAAGGCGCAATTTTCGGCCATACACCCGTTGCGAAAGAATTTCCCCGCGCTGATGAATCTCGGCCAGAAGCTGGCCTTCTTCGGAGCCAATCGAAAAAGTGCCTTCCCAATAATCGGCCGTAGCAATACTTTGAAGTCTCTTAAGAAGATGTTCCAGCCGAATATGACGCTTGGCACTGATGAATTCCGCGTCAGGATAGCGAGCCTTCGTCGCTTGGAGTACTTCGGAATCCTCAACCGCATCCACTTTGTTGAATACGAGAATTTGCGGTCTGTCCTGAACGCCCAAATCGGCCAGGACTCGCTCGACGGTCTCCATTTGTTCGACATGTGCCGGATGAGAGATGTCCACGAGATGAAGCAGGCAATCGGCCTCGACGACCTCACCCAAAGTCGAGCGAAATGACGCAATTAGTTGCGGGGGAAGTTTGCGAATAAACCCGACGGTGTCTGTGAGGAGCGCAGTGACCTTTGGGGCAAGTTTCAGAGCCCGAGTCGTTGAATCCAGTGTTGCAAAAAGGAAATCTTCCTCATAGACGCCGGCTTGCGTGAGTGCGTTCATGAGCGTGGACTTGCCGACATTCGTGTAGCCGACAAGAGCAACGCGAAAGTAGTCATCGCGCTTTGCCGTGCGCGTCTTGCGGGTTCGCTCGATGTGTTCGAGTTCACGCTGAAGAGTCTGAATGCGTGTTCGGACGAGTCGCCGGTCGGTTTCAAGCTGAGTTTCACCAGGCCCACGCAAGCCAATACCGCCGCGCTGTCGCTCAAGGTGACGCCATGCGCCCGCAAGGCGTGGCAACAAGTATTGGAGTTGCGCAAGCTCCACCTGCGTGCATGCTTCCCGCGTTCGTGCTCGTCGCGCAAAAATGTCGAGGATGAGTCCGCTACGGTCAACGACACGGCGCTGCCACGCTTCCTCCAAATTGCGGGCTTGCGCCGGCGACAGGTCCTCATCAAAGATAACGAGCTCAATGCCCTCTTCTTCGATGAGCTCGCCGAGCTGCTTGACCTTCCCACGACCGAGCAGTGTTTTGGGGTCGGCCGTACCGCGTCGCGCCAACTCATTGGCGACAATTTGGGCACCCGCGGTTCGCGCCAAAAGAGCCAGTTCGTCCAAGTAGTCACGGATTCGCCATTCAGGCTCGCGCGTCCACCACACTCCGACGAGCAAAGCGCGCTCGCTTACGGGTGGAATTCGGCCATCTGAGCCTACAGGGATACCTTTGCTTCTTCCCAAAGTTCGTCCATCTCTTCCAGTGTGGCTTCGGTCAGAGAGCGTCCCTGACGCGCGAGGGCCTTTTCGATATATTGAAACCGGTGGGTGAACTTCTCCACTGTTCGGCGCAAAGCATCTTCGGGATTGATCTTGAGGTAGCGGGCGAGATTGACCAGCGAGAAGAGAAAATCACCGAATTCCTCTTCGCGACTGCGTAAATCCTTCTGATTCATAGCCTCGCGAAACTCGCGCACCTCTTCCTCCAGTTTTTCCCACACACCTTCGATATGGGGCCATTCAAATCCCACGCCGGCCGCTTTTTCTTGGACGCGAAAAGCACGATTCAACGCGGGCTGCGCTTGGGGAACACCATCCAAAAGACCCCTTTCCGCCCCTTCGTTCAGCTTAATCTGCTCCCATTGATGAACGACCTCCGCCGCCTTCTCCAACTTCTTTCCACCGAAGATGTGAGGGTGCCGGCTGATGAGTTTCTCATTGAGCGCCTGCAGCACTTCTTCGATGGCAAAGCGCCCTTCTTCCTCAGCGATTTGAACATGAAAAACAATTTGCAGAAGCAAGTCCCCGAGTTCTTTACGCAATTCAGAGTAGGCCTGCCGGTCAATAGCATCGAGCACTTCGTAGGCTTCTTCCAAGAGATAGGGACGCAGAGATTCATGAGTCTGCTCCCGATCCCAAGGGCATCCCCCGGGGGCGCGGAGCCGAGCCATGATACTCAGCAGCCGTTCGAACTCGTCACTTGCTTTTGCCATGCGTTCTCGTTGCCGACTCCGTCTTGCGAAAGTGATCTCTGAGGCTATCGGCAGATAATTCTCCGGGGAGAAAATGATTTAGAGCGGCGCGCCGCGCCACCTTGCCTTCCACTTCGAAAAAAGCGGTCGTGCGCAATTCAAAAAGCTGGAAGCAATCCTTTTGGCTCTTTTGCAGGAAAAGGATGGCGCACATGCCGTCACGAATCGGCGGCCCAACTTCGGCGATGGTCAGCGCCGAGGAATCGCGTGCTTCGCTGCCCATCGTCTGGAATTCGATGATGGAACCGGGCGCAACCGACGCCGTTGTATCCTTGAAGACTTCAATGGCTTTTATCTGCCAAATGGTCAAGGCGCCGACTCGCTCATCATATTCATTGCGATGGCTGATGACCTCGCCTTCAATGGCTACAGGCGCTCGCGAGAAAAGGTCTTCGATCGGTTCAATTTCCGACGGAATAATTTGAGTTGCACACAACGCGGCTGCCATCAAGAGACCTGCCAGGACCGCCCCTGTTCCTCGAACCAGTCCTTCTCTTTCACAATGCGGAGACATACGCAACCTCTCTGTGATTTTTCATTTGATATTTCTTGCGTTCATGAGATTCTCGCGCCCCAGCGCCGCTTCTCGACAGGTTGTCTCGTTCGTCAGTCCATTAGCCCCCACCGTCCCCGGTGGGGGGCATGCAGGATGCGTAGCGCCCAGCTTGCTGGGCTATCATGCTGCAGGAGTTTCCCGACGCGCATGCGTCATGGCGATTCAGGAGAGTAACAACGCCCAAATTGGTAAACATTATTATGGGCGACTTCACAGCCCAGCAAGCTGGGCGCTACGAGCTCAAGGGTCGGCTGCCAGCAGCCGACACCGCTATTCGGCAACACGCAAACCTTAATGAAAGCAACACCAGTGATGAGAATGGCACAACGGGCAAACTTCTTAGAAACGGTTTTGGATTTCGGTACGCTACAGATAACCGATGAGAGTCTTGTATCGCTCCGAAAGCGGTTTGTCGCCTTCCGGCACAATGAGCATATTGTAAAAGAGTCCGGCATTTTGATAATCAAAGGATAGGCGCAATCGAGCGCCGCACATCACGGATAGATGTGCCAGAAAAGGATCGTAAGACGGAGAGAGGTCAATCACCATATCGGGATTATATTCGCGCAAGCGCCGGATGATTCGCGCGCGGGGCAATCCCAGCCAGCTTTTCTCGGCGTCGGTATAGACGACCGGGCGCATGTCGAGCGTCGTGTCAATCCATCCACGATAATTTTCGCGCAGACAAACGACAAAGAGCAAGGGATCAATCCTGCGGCGTGCCTCACTCAGAATTTGACGGGCGACATCAAAATGTTCGAATTTCTCCGGAAGGAAGACAACGACCGTGTGAGGACGAGCCTTTTGAGGCGGCCAGACGACCTCCGGCACCAGCTTCTCTCGACCGTGACGAAGGCGCCAAAGATGAAGAGTAAGGCGGCGCTTCAACTTCTCCAGGAAACTCACGCAGGAGCCTCCGGCAAAGCCTCGCGTTTCACGATACGCACCTTGACAATCCGATTGCCTTGCACCTCTTCAATTGAGAAGTCATAGTTATGAAATTCGACCGTCACCTTTTCTTCAGGCACTTCACCTAACTCTGAGAGCAGGAAACCCCCTAGCGTTTCGTAGTCCTCCTCCGTCGGAATCACCTCTTCGCCAAGCACCTCGTTTAGAGTCTCGGGATCCAGGCGAGCGTCCGTGATGACCGTATGGTCGTCCAAGCGCTGCCAAAGAGGCGGCTCGACATCATACTCATCTTGGATCTCGCCAACGATTTCCTCGATGATGTCCTCGAGAGTAATCAGTCCCGCCGTTCCCCCATACTCGTCCACGACAATCGCCATGTGCATCTTTTCTTTTTGGAATTCCCGCAGGAGCTCCTGAATGAGCTTTCCTTCGGGAACAAACAGGGGCTCTCGCATGATTTTCCCGATGGGCCTCTGCATGTCCCCGGCCACGAGCGGCAGCAAATCCTTGCCATGCAGAATGCCGACGACATTGTCAATACTTTTCTCAAAGACAGGGATGCGAGAATGGCCTTTTTGGCGAATGGCCTCGATCACTTCATCCAGAGGCGCCTCAACCGAAACACAAACCATGTCCGTCCGTGGGATCATGATTTCGCGAACCGTAGTTTCGCCAAAGTCAAAAATCGAGGTAATCAGCTCTCGCTCTTCCTTCTCCAACTCCCCATGTTCCTCACCCACCTCGACGAGTGTGCGAATCTCCTCAGCAGACAAAGTCCAGCGTTTGCGTTCCACGCCCAGAAAACGGGCGACAGAATCGGCCATAGGGAGAAGCAAAAACACGATGGGCGAAAGAATCCAGCCCATGACTTGGAGAGTCAGCGATGCACGCTCCGACCATCTGAGTGGATTCCGGATGGCAGCGAGCTTCGGAAGCACTTCTCCAAGAAAAAGGATGATCAGAGTGACGACAACAATTTGCAGGAGAAAAACGAGAGGGCGCGCGATTTGCGAATGGCCCACCAGCCGTTGTGTTGCCAATGCTACCGTCGTTGCGGCCGCTATATTGACCAGCGTATTTCCGGTTAGAAGCACAATGAGCAATCGGCGCGGATTTCCCAGCAGCTTTGCGAGGCGTTTTCCGGTGCGGTCCTTGCGCTCAGGAAGAGCGCCGATTTGAGAGCGAGTGAGAGCGAAGAACGCTGTCTCCGTACTTGAAAAAAAGGCAGAAAAGCAAAGCAGCACCACAAAAACGGCGATAGTCAGGATAATATAGGATTCCATCGATTACTTCGCTCGCTCCGCTTTCCTTAACGCCTTATCTTCCAGACGCCTCATGCGCGCTCGTCCGACATCCGTCTTGTCTTCCTCACCGGCCAAGTGCAGAAGACCGTGCACGGCCAGCCGCGCGACTTCCGATGCCAGCGATACCCCATAGCATGCCGCTTGACACCGAGCTTGGTCGAGGCAGATATAGACCTCTCCTTCGAGCGCCGTACCGTTTTCAGAGAGGTCGAAAGCCATGACATCTGTTGGTCCGGCCAACTGCAAATAACTGCGGTGCATCCTTGCCATTTTGCGAGTGGTTATGATGATGAAGTTCATCGAAGAAACCGGGCGTCGAAAATGATGAAGAGCTTGTCGCGCGCAGCCCAACAGATAGCGACGACAAATCCGAGCACGCGGGATCTGCGAATGAATGCGCAAGATAGCCTCTTTGGCAGACGCCTTCACTTCGTAGCTCCCGCGTCCTGTTTTTCAGCCGCTTGCCGCGATTGGTACTCATCGTAGGCTCGAATGATGTCCTTGACCAATTGATGGCGCACCACATCGTTTTCATCGAGATAGACGAACTTCACTCCTTGGATGCCCTTCAGAATGTGCTGAATGAGCATGAGACCACATTGGCGACGATCCGGCAGGTCAATCTGCGTCAAGTCGCCTGTAACGACGGCTTTCGAGTGATTGCCCAAGCGTGTCAAAAACATTTTCATTTGGGCGCCCGTCGTGTTCTGGGCCTCGTCGAGAATAACAAAGGTATGATTGAGCGTGCGTCCGCGCATATAGGCAAGTGGAGCGATCTCGATAATGGAACGGTCGAGGAATTTCTTGAGGCGCTCAATCGGAATCATTTCCATCAGGGCGTCATAGAGCGGCCGAAAATACGGATCCACCTTTTCCCGAATATCTCCGGGCAGAAATCCAAGATTCTCGCCCGCTTCAACGACGGGACGCACCAAAGTAATTCGATCAAAGGCTCCCTCCAGGAAAGCTCCCACGGCCGCGGCGACCGCAATGTAGGTCTTGCCCGTTCCGGCAGGGCCGATGCTGAAAGTAATATCGTGCTCCTGGATAGCCTGAAAGTAGTCTTCTTGCCCTGCGGAGCGGGTTCCAATCGCGCGATCTCCCGTCCTCAAGATGATGGATTTTATCCCCTCCTCATCATGCAAGGGGTCGAGTGCCCTGAGACCGGAGAGCTTTGCAATCGTATCAATATCGCTCGTGGAAATGCTTCCCTTTCGACGCACAAGGGTTATCATCTCCAGGAGCGTTTCACTGGCGCGACTATTTTCCTGTGGCGTTCCTCTCAGAACGATCTTCTCTCGACGGGCCGTGATTTTTGAGCCTGAGAAACGCTGCAAATAGTGCAGATGAGAATCTCCAACTCCCAAGAGCGGTTGAAGCACTCCCTCTTCCACAGGGATCTCAAGCGTCTCGAACTCAGACTTGCGGGGGCTCGATGAGCGGGGGCGGCGTGGGCTCAGTGGTTCCTGTCTCCTTCCCAAAACGCAAGAAGCCCTTGAGCTCTTGGGAACACCCAGAAAAATAAGGGCTGAATTTGGCTAAAAACGCCTTTCGGCGGTCTATATGAAGGGATGTCCAACGCGGGCTTATGTGACTCGAATTCGCCTGCAGATTGCAGCCGTCGGCAAAGCCACGACCACGAATCAATAATAACAAAAAGCGAGGCGTTTGTCAAGTGAGTTCATGCAATCCGCAAGAATGTCAAGCGGCTTGACACGGTGTCTCTGCGTTCTTCTCCCCTGCCTTGTTTTCAGGCCGCAATTGAAGAAACAGCATCGCCCCAGCACCGATAAATGCAATGAGCACACAATTGACCATCAACGGGCGAGCGGATTCGGGAGCCATCGCTTCTCCTGTCCATATCATTGGGATCATCTGCCACCAAGCATTGACCAAATACAGGTCTACGCAGGCAACAAGGAATACCGCAGCTCCCAGAGTGCGCCAACGCTTGGATGGAAAACGATACAACAGTGCGAGGCCGACAGCGGAAAGCAGAATGATTCCTACCAAAGGTGGCAACGCCAGCCAGGGCTCGTTCATGCCGATCGGTGTCAGAACCGCCCATGCCAGACCAATGATGACGACTGCCAAGAGGGTGCCTATAAATCCCCCTCCAACCGATTCGCCTATCATTCTGCTGTGGTTTGCCGGCATCACACTGCTTTCTTGGATTCTATATAATAATGATTTCAAACGGTTTATGCAAGGTCGCTCGCGGGAGGAGCTGCCGCCCCGGTCATTCCGCAGTTGCGCACTACCAGATCAAAGGCCTTCGATTCAATCTGACCGAACCTCGTTGATCTTTGTCCACAGAAACTCCACTGCATACGCAGCGACCGGAAGCAGAAGGACGATGGGGATTATTCGGTACCTTGGCAAAATCATCACAGGGACATAAAGAGCCAGAAAACCGGCGAACATGATTGGCAAAACGACATCCAGCCGCTTTGATTTCAACGCTAAGACTACCCCGGGAATGGCAAATAGGAGCAGCAATAGATAGGAAAGCCGATAGATTATGTTTCTGGCAAGAGGATGAGTCGGGTCAAACCATAGGAAATACCCAAGACGCTTGGCACATAGATCGAGGTAGCGCATGGGATCATCTTGCATGAATCGCATCGCTTCAGCCTTGTAGTAGTCATCACGCTCTTGTTCATCGTCCGGCAATCCACTGAGGAAATGAGCGGCGTAGTCGGGCGGAAGCTCATAGCGGATGTATTTCTCATCCATGGTTCTTGCAGTGCCCGTGGCTCCAGGATGATTGCCTATCCACAGGTTCATCCCCAATCCCGTGCGCAATGGGATGAATTGGCCTTGAACCACCCAATTTCGAACCGTCCAGGGAGCGACGCATAGTATCGTTACAAGCACTGCAGGGAGAACATGGCTTCTCAAAGACAGAAGAAACGGTCTCTTCTTGAGGGCTATCGCCAGTAGGACTGCGCCCAGCAGAACGCCGGTGCCCTCCTTCGTCAGCAGCCCCACTCCGCTCACGACTCCGAGCAACAGAGAGATTTTGAACACAGACACCGAACCAGCAGGCTTTTCAAGCAAGAGAAGGTAGAAATAGAGAATCCACAAGCAAAGAACAACATACACAAATTCAGGAACAGGTCGCGAATGCAGGAAGATCAGTTCGGGATAGAAAGTATATAGTGCTGCGAAGATCCAGCCCGTCCTCCGAGAAAACATCTTCGCGCCGACCAAATACGCAGGGATAACACCCGACGCCGCCACCAAAGCCTGGGCGACATACTGTGGCAGAAAGCTATGAGGCGAAATGAACATAAAGAACGCGCAGAAATAGACATAAAGAGGTGGAAACAGAGAAGTGGGTTGCATCGGCAGGAAACCGAAATCATTCCACGAGAAACCCTTTCCGTCCAGAAGATTTCGAGCAATGAACGAATACTCAAAAAGGAGGGTTTTGTATTCCGAGAAGAAGAGCGTCACCGCCAATCGAAGGGCAAACCCGACAGCGAACAGAATGGCGAGCCATCCTATCGGCGAGATTCGACGAATGAATGGTGGGGGATTTGTGTGTGCTCTCATTTAGTGAAAGAGGGGAAGACCCGCTGTCGACTGTGGTGTGTCGGGGATTTTGGACAAGGATGAGAAAGACTAACGAAAGGCTGCAGGCAAAGGATCACCGTGCTCCTGAAAAGACTCGATCAGTCTGCGCGCGACATCTTGGGCAATTTCCATCGTTTCGGCAAGCGTGCGTCCCTGTGCGACGAGACCAGGCAGGTCCTCACTTGTGGCCAGGAAGACTCCTTCAGGCAATTTTTCAATATGCAGGCGAATAAGTGCTTCAGGCATTGAAGACTCCAATAAGTGTGCAAGAATCGGAAAACCGCATATTTGTATCAATTTTACAATTAACCATATTTATTGGCAAAAATCAAACCCCCGACTTCATCTGAAGTCAGGGGCTATGGCATTAACTCCCGCTGGTGACCTACTCTCCCACAACCTTTCGGAGCCAGTACCATCGGCAATGAAGGGCTTAGCTTCTCTGTTCGGAATGGGAAGAGGCGTTTCCCCTTCTCTATGACCAGCGGAAAGGTTTACGTAGCGTGCCCATACTTCTAAGCTGAACCGAGGACCCAGTCTACATGCCTCCATGACGTCTGCGTGACGCCTCGCAACTACGCAGCCAGGCCTCCGCTGATTCCACATCTCTTCCGAAAAATGAGCTTCCATCGTTTTCCTTGAAACATGGATAAAGCTGTCTCATCTTGTTCAATGCAATATTGTCCAAATGTGGAACAAATCCCTCGTAAAAAAACTTACTCCGGCGAGAATCGAGGCATTTTTGACAGACGAAGATGGTTCTCTCTTCCATGAACTTGCGTTTTGTCGTCGTGATGTTCTGGGTCAATCCGGAAGAAGTGCTCCCCTCATAAAAATACGCGACATAATCTCGCGATGCACCATAGCCTGTCCCGCCGCAGATATCACATGCGTGCGGGTCTCTTGAATCGAAAATCTCCTTGACCAACTGTCCTACAATTTCAGGGCAGGCTCCGGATTCATGTCCCTCTCCGAAAGAATGCTCTGGTGAAGTGAAAGGAAGGTCAATGTCAGCGCCTTTGTTCAATAGCAGTTGAACCATCCTAATATCACGTTTCTGGGTGGCATAATACAGCACAGGTACTCCGGAAAACGCTACGGTGTTAGGATCAGCGCCATTCTCCAACAAAAGTTGAACGATTTCTGAGTACCCCCTTTGAACCGCATCTATGAGATGTCCCCGCTGCATCGTCGCACCCCTGACCAGAAGCGTCTTTGTCAAGTCGAAATGACCTTTTCTTACCGCTATGTCCAAAGCGGTCAACTTACTAAATGGAGTTTGCACATTTAGATCTACTTCATCTTTCAAGGCGGTTTTCATACCGTCCATGTCACCCATCTTTGCCGCTTTGATGAGGGTTGCCTCACGAGTTCTTCTAAACGGGATAATACGAGATAGACAGAACGCGGCTATGATAGCAGCAACTGCAAACACCAGAAGTACGAAAAGAATCCACATATCATGCTCTCCTCATTGAGACTGTCACGCCCCGCGGCAGGCGCGGGGCAACTGCGTCGCCGACGATTCCTTGGGTCGCGATTTTGAGAGTGGGTCGGTCGGCATCCTTGCTGACGGCCACAACCACCCGTTTGGTGCTCCTGCCCGCGAGATGCTGCGCCAATTGAACCAGATATATTCGTCATAGTTCTAATGATAATCACAAGGTTCGCAAAAATCAAACCCCCGACCTCAGTTAAAGTCGGGGGCTTTGAAATAAATTCCCGCTGATGACCTACTCTCCCACAACCTTTCGGAGGCAGCACCATTGGCGATGAAGGGCTTAGCTTCTCTGTTCGGAATGGGAAGAGGCGTTTCCCCTTCTCTATGACCAGCGAAAAAATCGTTGGGATTCTATCTGTTACTGTACAGAAGTTGTCAGGATCATAGCGATCCTGACCTACTCACTGCCGGAACAGAAAATAAGAGAAGCAATCATAACTCAACTAGCATTTATTATGGCATATGTGAACGATGTTTTATAAAAAATATGTCTTTATGTTTTATCCATACATAACAGGTTAATCCGGGTATGCAAAGGGAAATAAAACCAACTAAAAGAAATCTTAAAAAGAACGCTATGGACCAGTCTTGTGTTAGTTTTATCGCCAGAGGAAATAATAACTTATAGCATGTTAGAACCAACCCTAAAACAATCATGACCGTACAAAAAACAAGAGCTCTTTTGCTCTTCTTGAATAGATAATAACCTGGCAACCAAAAAGCTAAACCTATTAAAGCAGCAGCAGCTAATGATCCTAATCGTGCAGCTACTGGAGACCGTTGCATAGCTTCATATCCCATTTTGTTGCTTGGTCCATACAAACTCATTGAAAGAGAAACTGCTGTCAGTAAAACACCAATACATATTAATACAGTTGCAAGAAATTTGATGGAGATAGGAACTCTTGTGTCACTACTGCCTAAATTATTAGTCATGCTGGACCTCAGTGATTATCTTTGATGCGTCATATCATAGACTCGGCGGGCGGGTAGCACGATCAGCTTGATGCCACTGCTTGGCTCAACATAAACAAGGGCAGCTCATCTTAATCATAGTTGGCTGCCCTTTGAAAATAATTCCCGCTGATGACCTACTCTCCCACAACCTTTCGGAGGCAGTACCATCGGCGATGAAGGGCTTAGCTTCTCTGTTCGGAATGGGAAGAGGCGTTTCCCCTTCTCTATGACCAGCGGAAAAACTGCGGAATTCGACTTTCAGGAACGTCCACGCGGCTTTGCGGTCAGACGCCGGGTGATTTCGGATGCCTCAAGTAATGAACGCAAGGCATCATTAACGGCTGCTGAGTTTCGAAATCGCTTGGCAATATCCGGCTCAAGAACTACCACATTCGATCCTTCCTTGATCAAGCGATGATAGTACTTGCCTCGAACAGCTTTTGAGTAATCGAAATCGTACTCGGGACGCATGTCGTCCCTTTCAACTTTATCTTTCGGTTTCATGTTTCTTCCTTTCTCGTGAAGTCGCACGCCGTGCGCTTATGATTCGCACAACCTCTCGACGGTCGGTATGACATACAAGCAGCAGTCGTCCCTTCGCGGAATAACCGATTGTAACCCAGCGATTTTCACCGATTGAGTGATCAGGATCACGAAAGGTTGCCGCCAATGGATCATAAAAAACCGTGACAGCTTCATCGAAAGAGACACCGTGCTTGTTTCTATTTGAGTCGGCTTTCTTCCGATCCCATTCAAATCGCATTGTCATGACTCCACAGTGCGGTCGTAATAAACGATATTCCTTGACAAAAATCAAGCCCCCAACCTTGACTTAGATCGGGGGCTTGGATAATAATTCCCGCCAGTGACCTACTCTCCCACAACCTTTCGGAGGCAGTACCATCCGCGATGAAGGGCTTAGCTTCTCTGTTCGGAATGGGAAGAGGCGTTTCCCCTTCTCTATGACCAGCGGAAAAACCGATGGACGACACTGGCTTTCCTTCTCATTCACGCCGCTCGCTTGACCACTTGCTCAAGAGAAATAAGTACTGTGAAAATCCATCAGGGAACGACTTGATCTGGTGCGACATTGGATAGCCAAGATACTGTAACAAGGAAGCAACCAGTTGAACAGCTGATTTACGATCACGTCCTACTGAAATTGCGCGTCCGTTAAAGAATTCTGGTACTTCAATGGAATCCTTCTGACATATTGGCAATCCGTGGTCTTTGATATATTGTACATAGCTTTCGTCGTTTAAGTACAATAGTACCTTCCAGCAATCTTTGATTCGCAAACGGACATTGAGCTGCCCGACGATTTTTTTACTATTTATAAAATCCACGTATTGATTGAATAGAACGTAGAAAACACAAAACAGATGATAGGCATCGATTATGTTCAACAAATCAAAGGAACTTATGAATCCATCCAATATTTGATTGAATTCGCCAATACACCCTGAATTTCCATATATGTCATGCCTGACTAATCGCCCTTGATTGATGTTCTCGAGTGGGATGAAGAACTTCGCACTCCCATCGCCGAAAAGCTCAACCGTAAGTGTCACATTGGTACATGTCTGGGGTTCTATAAAATGTCTCAAAATATATGAATTGTAGGATGTGTAGATGTTGTCGAACTTGATACTCACTCCAGGAAATTTATCAGCATCCTTGGACAGTGGTACTTCCTTTCTGAAGGCAGCCTGAAGATCATTCAGGAACTCCTCTTTCAAGAAGCCTTCAAATCTCTTTGCACCGTATGGCTTCAAGAAAAGATACACTTCCAATAAACAAGGATTCTGCTCGGCCTGTGACTTCGACATGACGAAGGGATTCTCGCAGAACTTCTCGATTCTCTCGTTTGCCTCACGAGATCTATCAAAAAGCTTCTCCAGCAAGTATCGGTCAGCCATTACGACGGGGCTGCTCTGTTCACCGACTCTATGATAGATTCTCCCGTCGGTAGTGACATATGGTGTTTCAGAACCCCGATCGATCCGGACAATCAGAACTCCCTTACCATTGCCTATCTCGATAAGCTTAGAGTCGAAATATGGTTTTGGATGGACGTGATCTCGGACAATATTTGAGATCTTATCTTTCGGTTTCTGTTCTGCCGCAATGTCAAAACCGGAGATTTCCTCAGCCTCATTCGTGTCCCTATTCGCCTTCACGCCAATGATGTACCATCCACCATCGGTATTTGCAAAGGAAGCAATGGAATGACCAATGTCCTTGGGAGACACAAAGATGCTCTTGTACTCGACAAACCAACCCTCTGCCACCTTCTCATTAATCAGCAGGTCAAGATCTGCCCGCTCGACATGAGCCAGTTCCTTGCCAAATGGATTGAAATCTATCATCTTTGCCCTCAGAGCTTCATCTCCTTCATGATACAGGGAATCTCCTTAAAAATCAAGCCCCCGACCTCGGTTGAAGTCGGGGGCTTTGAAATAAATTCCCGCTGATGACCTACTCTCCCACAACCTTTCGGAGGCAGTACCATCGGCGATGAAGGGCTTAGCTTCTCTGTTCGGAATGGGAAGAGGCGTTTCCCCTTCTCTATGACCAGCGGAAAAAATGTTCCGGGCGGGTCGGGGGACCCGCCTCGGCGATAAGGATAGGCGGGTTAGGGAATCCCGCCTTGTCGATAATCAATTGGAAAGGCGACTTCTTTCCGGGCGAACCTTTGAGATTCGCCGCGGCGAGAAATGTTGCGCCGAATGCGAAGAGTCATTAGGAGCATCTGCCGCTTGGCCGGAAGAAAAATCGGTCAAGCCGAACGGCCTATTAGTACCACTCGGCTGAATGTGTTACCACACTTACACCTGTGGCCTATCAACCTCCTCATCTTGAAGGGGCCTTCAGGGTGTCCTAATCTTGAGGGCGGCTTCGCGCTTAGATGCTTTCAGCGCTTATCCGTTCCAAACGTAGCTACCCAGCGATGCCACGGGAGTGACAACTGGTACACTAGAGGTTTGTCCATGCCGGTCCTCTCGTACTGAGCACAGCTCCTCTCAAGACACCTGCGCCCACGGCGGATAGGGACCAAACTGTCTCACGACGTTTTGAACCCAGCTCGCGTGCCACTTTAATTGGCGAACAGCCAAACCCTTGGGACCTTCTCCAGCCCCAGGATGTGACGAGCCGACATCGAGGTGCCAAACCGCCGCGTCGATGTGAACTCTTGGCGGCGATAAGCCTGTTATCCCCGGGGTACCTTTTATCCGATGAGCGACGGCAATTCCATACTCTGCCGCCGGATCACTAAGCCCTGGTTTCCCACCTGCTCGGCCTGTTTGCCTTACAGTCAAGCTCCCTTATGCCTTTGCACTCTACACACGATTACCGACCGTGCTGAGGGAACCTTTGGGCGCCTCCGTTACATTTTAGGAGGCGACCGCCCCAGTCAAACTACCCGCCTGACATTGTCCTTGGCAAGGATTCACTTGCCGAAGTTAGACGCCCAACTACACGAGGGTGGTATTTCAACGTTGGCTCCACCCAGGCTAGCGCCTGAGCTTCAACGCCTCCCACCTATCCTACACACGCGAAGCTAAACATCAGTATCAGGTTATAGTAAAGGTCCACGGGGTCTTTCCGTCCTGCCGCGGGTACCCAGTATCTTCACTGAGATTGCAATTTCGCCGAGTCCATGCTTGAGACAGCGCCCAGATCGTTACACCATTCGTGCAGGTCGGAACTTACCCGACAAGGAATTTCGCTACCTTAGGACCGTTATAGTTACGGCCGCCGTTTACCGGGGCTTCAGTTCCGAGCTTCTCGGGCTTGCGCCCAATGACCCTTCCCCTTAACCTTCCGGCACCGGGCAGGTGTCAGACCCTATACATCGCCTTACGGCTTAGCAGAGTCCTGTGTTTTTGGTAAACAGTCGGCTGGGCCTTTTCACTGCGGCCTGCCTGGGCTTCTGTTGTGCACAGTCACCTACTACAGGCGCTCCTTCTTCCGAAGTTACGGAGC
>Ga0315289_10003087_pt1 | contig 25290 bp, 26 predicted proteins | sample YL17G11_40_MG_FD_203452 | JGI IMG/M metagenome (GOLD analysis project Ga0315289, IMG submission 203452) | Sediment microbial communities from Yellowstone Lake, YNP, Wyoming, USA - YL17G11_40 | ecosystem: Environmental > Aquatic > Freshwater > Lake > Sediment | place: USA: Wyoming | collected...
TTTGTCCAAGCCCATGTTAAGCTGTTGTGAGTTCTTGAAACAAGATAAAGATTTGTTATGCTTGCAGGAGGAGATGTGTCGGCAAGTGTAGAGCTTGTTGCTGTTACGCCTGTGGCATTTATGTTTTGGGAATTATCTTTTGTATAAACTATTAAAGTATATTGAGTATTTGGAATCAAGTTCCCGGTTGTATAAGAAGCGCTTGATGTAGTTCCGGCATTAATCCTTGTGCTTGTCTGGCCTGTTTTTTCTATGTAAAGAATGCAAGATGAAAAGTCCAGGTTTGATGGATTTGTCCATGACCATTGTATCCAGTCTACGCCACTTCCAACAGAGGCAAGATTTGTTATGCTTGCAGGAGGAGTTGTATCTCCGCTGCTCGTCTCATTCTCTCCTTCTTCGTCGTCTGATACCCGGGTTATTGTTGTTTTCCAGGGTGTAAATGAAATGCTTTTCCCGCTTTCTTCCACTTGTTCAAATGTTGCGTTATCAAAATAAAATTGAGAAGTATCTATTTCGGGCAAGCGTTTTTCTATTACTTTTTTTGTCAAAAGAAAGCCAAAGCTTGCAAAAAATCCGATTGCTGAAATTATTATTAATGTTAAGAGTAATGCGCTTGCTTTTTTAGACTCCATGTTCTTTTAAGAGAAAAAGGGTTTATAAACTTTTTCATTTGTTATCATTTTAGAGTTAAGATAAATTAGTGTTACACACGGGTGGCTGAACTAAGCTTAATAATCTTGGGCAAGAATTTTGGTCAGATATGCAAAAGCCCGAGGATAATCGCAGAGCCCGCGATTGCGAGAACTGTTGCGAAGTAGATGTTCCTTGAACTGAAAAAAAGCTTTATCCCATCGAGTTTTCCTATTGGCAGGATGTTGAAGAAAGCATAGAGCAGGCTTAGTAAAGCAAGCTCTTTTGAGAATGCAAAAGAAATAAACGCGATAAGGAGGCTTGAGAGGATGCTCGCAAGGCAAATCAGGGCAACATCCAACTCCCGAAGTTCTGGGAAACTCCAGGCCTTTCTTTTTCTTATCTTTTTTGTAACCTTTGCTTCGAACTCGGTTTGAAGTATGCCGAGCCATTTGAAAGTTCCGTAACTGAAAACATATAATATTAATGGAAGCAAAATGCCGATTGGCAATGGTTTCGAAAGCTTGTGATATTCGAGAAGCCAGTATCTCCTGAAATCCCAGATTTCTGACCTTGCATTAACTTCTACAAAATAGCCTGTAATTTTTTTTGCGAAAACGCTTGCGAGGACAATAAGGGCAAAAAAGCCAAGATATTTTGGAAAAGCAGCCAGGTTTTTGAACGAAAATAAAACTGCGAGGGTCAGTATTGAAAGCGGAATGCTTATTTTTTCATTGAACATGACAATTTTAGGTTTTTTATTCTTATAAACTTTTCAGTTGTTAAGATTTCTTATGCTAATTTATAGAAAAGTATATAAACACCCCGGGGTTTCTAGGAGTAAGATGCTAAAAATAATGAAAGTTAGCGAGGCTATAAAAAAGAGAGTATATACTGATGCCGGAGAATTTTTTGGTGACATAGAGGAAGCAAGTTTAGAAGATAATAGAGTTGCTGGATGGAGAATCAGAGTGTCTTCAGGAATTGGGAGTGTATTGGGGGGAGCGAGAGGAGTAATAATTCCCCATAATTTTGTCAAGGCAGTAGGAGACATTATGATAATAGCAAAAGCGTCTTTGCCTGACGAAAACAAACCAGACTTGCTTGAGAAATAACAAGGATAGACTTGTACTGGACTTAAGTTTTGAGAGAGAAATTCAAGAACACTAAACAAATCATAAAAATGATTCTAAAAAAGGTTTTTAAACCAGACTTGCTTGGATAAAACATGGTTGAAACAATATTTTCATGGCCTGTATTTTCTGAAATTGTTTTTCCGTTCATACTTGTTTTTACTTTGCTTTTTACAATTCTTGAGAAAATTAAGATACTTGGGGATAACAAGCAGAATCATGCTTTAATCTCGCTTGCTGTATCGTTTATATTAATCGCGACGCCCGCAAGAACAGTAATAGCTAACTTAATACCGTTTTTCGCTGTTGCTGCGGTTGTCTTGCTTATTTTTATGCTTTTGTGGGGATTTGTGCTGCAAGACAAAGTGAAAATTGAAGGAAGCCTAAAAACCATTTTCTTGATTGTTATCTTTGCTGCTGTGGTAATCGCGGTTTTGGGGGCTACTGGATACTGGAGCAAGCTTGTTGATTTGTTAAAGACAGAGTGGGGAATTGCTATAAATATAATCACGTTAGCTGTTATTGGAGTGGCCGCTTATTTAGTTGTAAAATATTCTGGCGGGAAAAAAGAGTAAAAATCTTATAAGATTGAAGTTAATAGTAAACTTATTCGGATAATGAACAAATTAAACCAATTATGTTCCAAATGAATGTTGAGCAAAATCTTTAAGAATTCTTTTGACATTATAGAAAATTCTGATGATTGTAGCAACATCTTATTAAGAATTTTCTATCTGGATAATTCTAAAATGATGTGCTCTGATTAACAGAATTATCCATAATTAAAACTAGAGCTACAATTTTTTAACACTGAGAAAATTAATTTTTCATACGCCCCTTATTTTAATTTGTGGGAAAGAAAAATTAATTTTCGAGGCTTCAGAAATCTTTGATTTCTGAGAGTGCTCAGAATATAATAATTCTGACATGCTCAAAAACCCAAACACGCCCTGGGCTTTAGCCCATGGGTTTTTGACATTAATTAAAACTAGAGATACAATTTTTTGTCAGCTTGATAAATATCCTGAGGGAAAGATATTTAAATAAAAAACTTCTATGTGTTTTATGATAATGATGCAGGGTTTCGGGTTTGGAGATTTAATGGGGCAGTTGGAGACAATAGGGTTTTTTGCATATGTCCTGCCTTTCTTGCTGATATTTGCATTTTCGTATGCGTTGCTTTCTCTTATTCCAATATTCCAAGGGAATAGGGGGGCTGCTGCTATTGTCGCGTTTGCAGTAGGCTTTTTATCATTACAATTAGATTTTGTTCCTATATTTTTCAGGACAATCTTTCCAAAGTTTGGCATCGGGCTTGCTATCTTGCTTGTGGCGTTAATACTGTCAGGTGTTTTTCTTAGTCAGGGTGGAACTGGAGGGTGGCCAAGGGTTTATATGGGAGTATTTTTTGGACTTTCGGCCTTGATTTTTATTGTAATAGCAATTTCTTCTCTTTCAGATTACACTATTGGCTTGGGAGGATTTTGGGACAGATACGGAGCTTTGGTAATAGTAGGGGCATTAATAATCGGAGCGGTTGTGGCGATATTTGTAGCGAGTGGAAGGAGCAGCGGAACTGGCAAAAAGACTGAGTAATTAAAGTTTTAGCTTACTACATAATTAATCTAAAAAACTTGTCCTTATCTAGAATATATTCTAAACTTGGCCAGAATCTTATTAACTGTAAACCAAATAAAAAATACATAAAATTTTTAGCATAGAAAACAATAAAAATGGGCAATTCTTCAAGTTTATGAATTAAACTAAACAAAAAATTAAAAAAGCAGAGTAATCAAAATGGCAGTGGATGTTTCTGGGTTGCTTTATTTTATGCCTATATTCAGCTTTTTATTTGTGTTTGTAGTTGTTTACTGCCTTTTGAAAAAGTCGGCTGTTCTTGGGGATAATGAGTTTATGAATGCTCTTATTGGTTTTGTTGTGGCGACTGCTTTTGTTACTGCTTCAAGCATAAGAATGTATGTCGAAACTGTTACTCCGTGGTTTGCTGTGCTTGTAGTGGCGATGTTTTTCATACTTGCTATAATAGGGTTTAGCCAGCAGAAAATCGAAGGAGTTTTGGGCAAGAGTTTAATGGGCGGATTTATTCTTGTGTTAGTTTTAGTATTCTTTTTTGCTGGAGTGAAAGTTTTTTCTTCTGTGCTTGCTCCGGCATATTATAAGATAACAAATGATGAAAGGCTTCTTGGGGGAGTTTTGGTGTTTTTCATTGCTGCGCTTACATCTTGGGTTGTGACAAGAAAATAAAATAATCAGATTGATACTGAGAAAACCCTCGCACACTCCCTGCTTTAGCTCGTGAGCAAGAACCTCGGGTTTTCGAGGTGCTCAAGAACCCAAGCACGCCCTGTGCTTTAGCACAGGGTTCTTGACATCAATAAATAGTTAAGTAATACCCAATTTTCTAAAGAATTAATAATATATTAGATGATAATTGTTCAATTAAGGGTTTTATTAAAGGGCAAGAATTAGGAGACTAAAAGTTAAGGGTTCAACCTACCTAAGAAATCTTCCTCTTTGTTTTCTTTTTTGGCTCTTTTTGCTTCTTTTTCTTGGCCTATTTTTACTTCTTTTCCCTCAGCTTCATCTGATTCGGATTTTGTTTCTGAACTGGTTTCTCTTTTTCTTTCTATAATGGGCTTGAGTGCTTTTGAAAAAGTATCCTGCATCATGGACATCTCGTTTTTTATTTCTTCAACATTCTGGCCAAAGTCTCCTATTCTTCTTGTTATGGCGCTTCTTAGCTCTTCTATAAGGCTTTCTACTTTTTTCAGCCTGTCATCAATCATAGAGACTTTTTTTAATGAACTTTCTTTGAAAGCAGAAATGTCTGCTATGGGCTTTAAGACATTGTTTAATTTTTCTGTAACAATCTGTTCTGTTATCTCACTGACTGTTTCAGATGACATGCCTTGAACATATTCAGGGTATTTGCTTTGAGAGGGGCCGCTTGGCATGCCTCCAGCAGCCTCGCCACCGCCGGGTGCGGCTTGCTGGGCGAATTGCGCTTCGGGATACTCTGCAGGATATTCTGGCTGGTAAACCGCGGCTTTAATCTGGCTTTTATTCAAGGCGTCTGCGATTTCTTTTGGGGAAATGCCTTCTTCTGAAAGAATCGTGGAAATCTGGTCATCTGGATAGCCCTGCTGCTGCATTTCCATAACTCGATTTAAAACATTATTAGCCACTTTTGCCTCTTTTTTTATTTACTTATTTTATTAAGGGTTGGAACATTTTTAATTGTTTTGCAATCAACTCCAAGTCTGATTTTCTTGCCTTGTTCTCGAGTTCTTCTGAAATTCGGGTTATGTAGCTTTTAATCTTGCTTATTTCGTTTTTTATTTCTTCAACTTCCACTTTAAACAAGGCCATCTCTTTTTCAAGCGTTTCTTTCAAGCTAATGAAGTTTTTGCTTACCAAGTCAAGCTTGTCTCGCGTGAATCTCTGCCTGTCTTCGAGATCGCGTATTTTAATGTTAGTGTCTTGAGAGATGTCGCCGTTGGTCATTTTTCCTCTTTTTTATTCCTTTTAAATTATACGAAAACGGGGTTTAAATTACTTTTCGTATTTGTCTTTTGCTAACCGCAGGTTCGTATGAGCCGAAGAACCTAACGGTTCCTCTGGCTATACCTCCCTTGAGTTTGTAGATAATATTGCCGAAGAACCTAACGGTTCCATCAGAAATCTTTGATTTCTGAGTGCTGTCAGAAACCACAAATTTAGCAGGGTTTCTGAAGCTCGGGCTATACCTCCCTTGAGTTTGTAGATAATATTGCCGAAGAACCTAACGGTTCCATCAGAAATCTTTGATTTCTGAGTGCTGTCAGAAACTACGGATTCAAAAAGTTTCTGAAGCCTAACAAGTCACCTTTCCTAGAATTTGCTTCATAAACAATAAATACCTTGCTAACCGCAAGGTATTTTAACTTTCCTTTGGTTTTATTTCTATGCTTTTCAGAAAAGACACCCCATTATATGCTTATGAAATTTTAAGAGAGGGCGGAGCAGATGTAATGTATATTAATTATCTTGGCGCGAGCTTTATACCCCGCCTTGCAGACTCGCCCGAAGTAATGGCAAAGACAGTAGATGCTTTAATAGAAAATCCAAATATTAGCAAGATTGTTTTTGTGCAGCAGAGAAATTATGTTTATGATTCCGCAGAAGTTTTTATGCTTGTCGAGATAGCACAGCTTTATAATCATCTTATAAATCAGGAAAAAATACTGACTCCAAGCAGGCTTGTTTTAGACTGCAGACAGTGCCTTGGAAATAAATATAATAACATGGCGTATTTTAGCTTTACGCTGAAGAGAGACCCAATTCTTGCCTATTATGAGTTAAAGAAATTTTGGAGAGAAGAGAAAGTTGTGCTTGAAAAAACTCCTCCCGAATTTCAAGTTTATGAGCTTAATTACCTGAGGCTGCTCGAAAAAATGATTTCTTTGCTTGAAAATACAAGGCTGATAAGAGAGGCAATTTCAGAGGCAGAGGAGAGAAAATATACTTTGGGCTCAAGGGGAATTTATCAGAAACTTTTCCAGCCAGATATTGTTCCTAACTTTACTTTCACGAGGCTTGTGGCTGACTTGCCTGAAGATGCAGAGATTGTTGAACAGTATGAAATTGCCTCGGGGCCTGACAAATCAGTTATCACAATACTCAAGAGAAAAGGAGAGCCAAAGTATCTTTACCATATCCTGCCACCAGAATATACTCTTGAAGAAGACTATCAAATGCTGCTGAACTTGGCAAGAAATGTTATGATAGAACATCAGCCGAAAGCAGAAGAGTTTCTTGATTTTGAAAGGACAAGAAGAGTTTTTTCGAATATAGCCAGAGACTTGATACAAGACCTGGCTAACACAAACAAAATTCCTTTGAATTATTCGCAGTTGGAAGTGCTGGCGAATATTCTTGTAAGGCATACAATAGGATTTGGAGTTATAGAAGTGCTTTTGCAAGACGAAAGACTTCAGGATATTGCTTTAAATGCGCCTATTCCTTTAAATCCGATTTTTGTAAGGCACGGAGTTTATGACGAGTGCGAGACAAATATTATACCGAGCCAGGAAGATGCTGAATCATGGGCTGCAAAGTTCAGGATGTTAAGCGGCAGGCCTTTGGACGAGGCAAGCCCTATCCTTGATACTGAATTAGCAATAAAAAATTTCAGGGCAAGAGTTGCCATTATACAACAGCCGCTTTCTCCCAACGGGCTGGCTTATGCATTTAGAAGGCACAGAGAAAAACCATGGACACTGCCCTTGTTTATAGATACAAAGATGATAAATCCGTTTACAGCCGGGCTTATGAGTTTTTTTATAGAAGGAGCAAGGACACTTCTTGTAGCCGGGACTAGGAGTGCGGGAAAATGCGTTAAAGGAGACACTTTAATTCAGCTTGCAAATGGTGATATTAAAACAATAAAAGAGCTTGAGCATGGAAAACAAGAAAAAATTTCAGATGGCTATATTTTTTACCCAAACCCTGAAATAAATGTTTTAAGCCTTGACAATAATTTCAAGGTTAATGAAAAAACAGTAAATGCTTTTTGGAGAAGGGAATCGCCTAAAGAGATGATAAGACTAATTACAAATTCTGGAAAAGAAGTTATTACCACAAAAGAGCACCCTTATTTTATTTTTGATGATAAATTTAGGGCTGTTAATGCTGGCGACTTGAAGCAAGAGGATTTTATAGCAACTCCAAGAAAAATAGATATTAATGGCGGAGAAATTCTTATTCCTGAAGCAAAAGAAATGATAACTGAGCTTAGGACAAACGCCCAAAAAATAACTTTTCCAGAAAAGGTTAATAAAGAGCTGGCAGAATTTTTAGGTTACTTGATTGGAGACGGGCATTTGGACGAGCATAAAATAGAGTTTACAAACTCTGACATTTCCCTTAGGACAAGATTTACAGAAATTGCCAAAAAACTTTTTTCTGTATCAAGCAGAGAAATAAAAGACCGAAATACATGGAATGTCCAGATAACTTCGAGGGTGTTGAACAGAGCATTAAACAAGCTATTTGAGATTCCGTTTGGGGACAAGGCAAGCAGCGTAAGAATTCCCTCAAAAATATTAAAAAGCGATAATAAAATATTGGCAGCATTTTTAAGGGCATATTTTGATTGTGATAGCTCTGTGAACAATGGCTCATTAAGCAACGAAAAAAGAGAGATAGAAATTGCAACAGCAAGCAGCTTAATGGCAAAACAATTACAGATATCTTTGTTGAGGTTTGGGATAATAAGCTTTTTTAAAATTAAAAATGTAAAAGGGAGCAGATATTATAGGATTTTTATTCGGGGAGAATTTTTTAAAGATTTTGCTGAAAAAGTAGGGTTTAATCATCCGGATAAAATCAAGCAAGCAAACAAGTTGACAGGCAGAAAATGGATAGACAATACAAATATTGATGTAATCCCTAATGGGAACGGCATCTTAAGAGAATTAAGAAAAAGATTAAGGGTGAGGCCTTTTCAAATTAGAGAAACAACCGGAAAAGATTATTGGGCGTATGAGAATAATGCATATAATGTTTCAAGAAAGTGGTTTAGAATTCTTGTTGAAGCTTATGAAACAAGATTTAAAGAGCTCGTTAATTCAAAAAGAAAAATTGAAACTTTGAATATTAATTCAAGTATAGAAATTTTTGAATATTTCAGAGAGCTTTTGAATATAAAAAACGAAGAGTTTGCTGAAAAGAGCTCTTTAGCAACAGTAACTAATTTTTTCAGCGAGGTTTATAAGCCAAGGTGCGAAACATGCAAAGCGATCATAGATAAAATAAAAGAAATTTATAACAAAACAGTATCTAAAGAGACAGAAAAATTAGTTATGGGGTCAAAACAACTGGCTTATTCTGACATTTTTTGGGACAGGGTAAAAAGTGTTGAAAAAATAAAGGCGGAAGAGGAATGGGTGTATGATTTTACAGTAGAGCCGTTCCAAAATTTTGTTGCAAACGGACTTTTTGCACATAATACTTCATTATTGGGAAGCCTGATGCTTGAGATTATGCCAAAATACAGAATAATAACTGTAGAAGACACTTTAGAGCTTGCCGTCGATTCTATGAGAGAGCTGGGTTATGATATACAGAGAATGAAAGTGCGCTCGGCGTTGTTGAAAACTTCTGCAGAAGTGGCTGCTGATGAAGGAATAAGAACTAGCTTAAGACTTGGAGACTCTTGCCTGATAATTGGAGAGGTAAGAAGCGAGGAGGCACTTGCTTTGTATGAAAGCATGAGAATTGGAGCATTGGCAAATGTTGTAGCAGGAACAATACACGGCGGAAGCCCGTATGCTGTATTTGACAGGGTTGTAAATGACTTGAAAGTGCCGATAACGAGCTTTAAAGCAACTGACTTGATTATTGTGGCTAATCCTATAAAAAGTCCGAGCGGAGGCAGGGCATTCAGGCGAGTTACCAGCTTGTCTGAAGTAAGGAAAGAATGGAAAACTGATCCTTTGGATGAGAGAGGTTTCGTAGACTTGTTAAAGTATAATGTAGAAAAAGATGAATTAGAGCCGACTGCTGACTTGATTAACGGAGACAGCGAGACAATAAAGTCAATAGCATCTGGCGTGAAAGGATGGGCGGGAAACTGGGACGCTGTTTATGACAATATTCTTCTTAGAGGGAAAGTAAAGGAGGAAATTGTGAAAATTGCCAAGGAAACAGGGCATAGGGAATTGCTTGAGGCAAAGTTTAATTGTTTGGCAAATGCAATTTTCTATGAGATTTCTGAAAAAGTAAGGCAAGAAATTGGACTGCCACTTGGCGAGAGGGTCTTTCCTGAATGGCAAAAAACAATAAAAGAAGAGGCAAGAAAGTTTATAAGAAAACAATAGAATTAATATACAAAATAATCTTAACTTTTTGACAATTAATGATAAAACTCTTCAAATAAAGGTTGTTGGAGTCGGCTTTATACTGTTTTTTCTTGCAAATTTCTTGATTAATGCTTGGTTGTTACATAAAATAATTATTAAAAGTAAAACTAATATGGGACTTTTTTAATAGTTCTTAGTTATTATCAAAATAGTTATTTGTCAAATAGAATTAATAATAAAAACATTTGGGATAAAAAGCACGAGTTCATTGGTTTAGTGGCTTTGTTTAGTGGGTTTTCAATTTTTGTCAATTCCTTCTTATATATGCATTCGAGAATAATAATACTTAAAAACAAAAGGCAGTTTTTAATAAAATGCCTAGGAAGAATTCACCTCAAGATTTGGAAAGTTCTGGCAGAAAAGGCAAGGGAAAAAAGAAAAAGGGAAAGAAAGAACAAGTGGAAACAGCGCAGAGGAGTATAGAGAAAGAGCCCGATGGCGGAGAAGCCGGAGGAAAATTGTCTCAGCAAGAATTAGAAACGCTAGTAGAAGGCCCGATAGCAGAAGCGAAAAGAGAAGCTTATGAAGATGCAAAAAGAGCATATGAAACCCTGAAAAGAACGGGTTTGAAGGGCTTGAATGCGTTCAGAAGAAGATTTCAAGAGAGCAAGGGGTTTAAGTATGGAGTTATAGGAGCAGGAGTCTTGGCAGGAGTCTTGGCTTTAGGAAGGTATGGATGTCCTGGTGGCAAAGTTGTTGTAACATCAAGCTCACAAGTTTCTGGCCAGAGTTTAGAAAGCACTTTAAGAGAAATAAAAGGGCATGTTGTTTTGCAAAAAGGAAGCTATAATTTTGATTATGATGTTTTTGTTTCTCCTGAGGGAACTCTTGAAATAGAGCCCGGGGCAGAGCTAAGATTCAGTGCAAATACAGGGCTTTTATCTTTTGGAACTTTAAAAGCAAGAGGAACTGAAAGAGAAAGAATAGTTTTTTCAGGCTACCAGGCAGAGAGATGGAGCAATGTGACTTTAGCGGGCGAGGATTCAAGCAGTTCAATTCTTGAATATTTTATGATTAGAGGAGGAAGCGGCTTGAAAAAAAGACTTCATGCAAAAGGGTCTTTTGGAGGCCTTAAAACTGATAAAACTGTAGGGGGCGGTTTATTAATTATGAATTCCAGTCCGCAAATTTGTTATGGAATCATAGAAAATTGTGTCGCCGGCTTTGAAGGGGGAGGCGTATATTTAATGGACTTTAATGGAGTAGTTGAGAAATGCACAATCAGAAGCAATAAATCTGGAGATTATGGTGGAGGTTTAGCTCTTCAAGGAAGCTGTCTGCATGCGAGAATAATCGAAAATGAAATTACAGGTAATGAAGCAAAATACAGGGGCGGGGGCATATCTGCCTGCATTGATGATGAAAGTCTTAAGGGAACTTGGGATTCTGATAATGGTATATTAAAGAAGCCGGACAATGAAACTCTTATTCAGGGGAATATTTTTTTAGGAAATTCTGCAAGTATGGGAGACAGAAATATTTTTTCAGCTATAAATTGTTCTCGGCCCGATATTCGAGATAACACAGAGAAATAATTTAAGTTAAATTTATTAACCTCTGTTCTTTTTAGTATTTATGTCGAAAAAAGGGGATTTGGAGTGGCTGTTCAAAATACTTTTGTGGATTGCTGTGTTTGCTTTGTTCCTTGCTGGAATTTATCTGATGTACAGGAGGCTTGCTTAAATGAAAAACATGAATAGGCTTGGGAAAAAAGGGGATATATCTGCTGCAACACTTGTAAGCATAATACTTCTGGTCATAGGTTTTGGGATTGTTTTGATGTTTATAGTAAGAATTTATTATTCTGAAAGCGTTGATACAAGCGCTTGCAAAGAAAGCGTGACATTAAGGGGACTTTCTTCTGCTGGAAGCCCATTTGGAGCAGCAGAAAGCCTTGTTAATCTAAGGTGCAAGACACAGAAAATATGCATTACATCAAAGATGTTTGGAGGAGACTGCACTGAAAATTTTGGCAATGAAAGAGTTTCGAACAAGAAAGTCAAGACTGAGAATCAAGTTGCCAAGGTTATTGCAGATGAAGTCTTAAACTGCTGGGATATGACTGGACAGGGAAGATTAAGCTTGTTTTCTCCTGGTTGGGCAGCAAATTTTGGAGTAACGTCTAAGCAGGCAAGTGAAGAAACTACGGGGACTGTTTATTCAAGCTGTATTATATGCTCAAGAATAGCTTTTGGCGTTAATTCTTTGAAAAGCCAAGGCATTGACTTGGGCAAGGTTGATGTTTATGAATATATGATGAAGTATAAGGCGCCTGGAGAAGAATTAAGCTATGCCCAGTTAATTGCTGCTGCCTCGCCTGCAGGGGTTTCGCTTACAGACAAAGACAAGATGGCAAACTTATCAAGCAAGTTTGAAGAAGAAATGAAAAGACAGGGCTTAATTCCTGAAGAAATAAAAGAACTGCCTACTTTGAAATCGAGTGAGATGGCAGTTGTATTTATGCAAATTAGAGTTCCTAAATATAGTACTGTTTTACTAAACACATTTGGCACAGCAATGGCTGCGAATTTTGCTTCTGGCGGATTGGCTGGGAAAATAGCAAGCTATACAATCCAAGGGATTAGCAGTATCCCTGTCGTTGGTAAACTGGTTGTTGGGCTCGGGATGGTTGCTGTGGCGGGGGTTCAGGGTTATAATACTTATAAAAATGTTCAGACAGCTGCCGGGCATTGCGGGGATGTGAAGTTTAACAAAGAAGAAAGTTATGGATGCAGTGCTGTAAGGGTAATAGACTACAATGCTGACAACCTGAAAGTATACTGCGACACAATAGAAAGCATATCTTAAATAAACTTAAAAAGGAAGATGAAAGGAAAAAAAGGCATAATAAAAGAAGAGACTGTAAAAGTGCTAATTGCAGTAGTTGCAATTGTCATTCTTCTTTACTTAGCTTATTCTTTATACAGTATTGTGCAGGGCTCAAAAGAAAAGGAGCAGGCTGGCGAGATTGCAAAACAGATTGCAGACAAGGTAAACAATATGAAAACAGGCGAGGAAATAATGACAATTACAGGTCCAAGAAATTGGAATTTGTTGACAGAAGGAAAACTTTTATGCGTATGCAAGTTTGAAAAAGAGAGCTGTAAAGCAGACACTAAAATATGCACAAATATAAGGGATGATATCAGCCTGGAAATAACAGGCGGCAAGATAAGCATTTATACAAAAGACATAACAATAAAAAAAGAAAATGAAAAAATTAGCATATCGCCTAGAAAATAAAAAAAACAAAAAAGGGGTTGTAATAGGAACAGTAATTTTTATCCTGCTTAATCTTGCATTTTTTGCGATGCTTCTTTATTTTGTGACTAACTCTTGCACTGGAAGCAAGATGAAAGAAAAAGTTCTTGCAAAAGAAATTGCTTTGTTCATAAACTCTGCTGAACAAAATACCCTTATTTTATTGGATGTTAAAAGCTATAAGGAAATTGCAGAAAACAATAAGATAAAGCCAGAAGATTTTATCAAAATAGAGGGGGGAAGGGTTAAAGTTGCGCTGTCAGGCGGATTTGTTTATCCACATTTTTCAAATTATCAAGTTGAGGGGAAATTAAGCGGGAATTTTTTTGAAATCTCAATTAAATAACTAAAATAAAATCATTCAAAAATAAAGTTTAGAAGCTAAAAAAGAAAGGAAGATGAAAGGAAAAAAAGGCAGTGAGAAATATTTGTCAATCTGGTGGTATTTTTGCCTTGCGGTCATACTTGTAGGAATAGTAGTGGCGGTTATGAGATTCCAGACTATTACAAATGTTTCTGAATTAGATGCTGATGTACTTGCAAGCAGAGTTTTAAGTTGTGTTGTTGAAAATGGCAAGTTGATTTTTGATATTTCTCAATTGCCTAAAGCTGATGTTAAAAGCCTCTGCAAGATAAGCTTTAGAGAGGGAAAGGATTATTTTATTGGCTTAGAATTATACGATTTTGCAAACTGCAAGGAAGTGAACGATACCGAACAATTAATAGAATGTAGCCTTAAGGCAAAAAACTATGCGAGTTCTGAAAATCAGAAAATAGACTTGATGGACAGGTGTATAAACCTTGAAGGAGTCAGGACATCGCTTATGCCTGTATGCTCTTACAAAAACATTCTTATTGAAGATAGCGGGAGAAATTTTATTTTAAGAGTTATAGGAGGGACATATGAGAGGTAGAACATTTTTGATGAACAAAAAAGGGGTGGTTGGAGAGACATTGACTTGGTTTACAGCATTTATAATCATATTTTTTGTCATGTTCTTGTTTTTTTTGTCTTCGTTTTTTATTTTGGGAAAGACAAGAGCGTTCAAGATTGAGGAAACAGAAAACAAAACTCTCTTCGCAAAAAACTTGCCGAGTTTTATGGATATGCAGCTTCCTGTTGATGCAATAGGATTAAAGCTAATTGCAAGTTTTCTTATGGAAAAACAAGATGCTTTGCCAAGCAATATGAAAGTTTTTATTGATGATTATTTAAACTCGAGAGGAAAAAATGTTTTTAGCTTATTAAAAACTTATAAAGAATCAAAAGCAGAAGCAGTTTTGCCTAAAATAAAATTTAAGAGGTGAAAATAAAAAACAATATGAAAGGAAAAAAAGGAGATGTTTCAGTAACTTTGCTTGTTATGATGACAGTTGGAATAAGCATAGCAAGCCTGCTGATATTTTATCTTTCTGAGAAAACAATTATAAGCGAGCTGGAAAGCCCGAGGCCTGTATTAAATGTTTATGCTGAACGCGAGCTGCTTGGTTTTTATGCTTATGATGTTGCAAGACAAAGCGTGATAGAAAGCTACAATGAGCTGGCTGGAAGCAGGGGATTTATTTCTGAAACTCCAATCTGCGAGGAGTTTAGTGGAATAAGAGTTTTTTGCAGCCCTGACACAAACTTGAAAAGCAATCTTGAGAACAATGCCAGGATAAGATTTTTTCAAAAATTCAAGATTGATGAATTAAAAAAGAGATATAGAGAGGAAAATATTGACATAGAACTTGGGCTTGATAAAATAAATATCGGGCTTGAAAATAGCTTTAAACTTAAGATAAAGAACATAACTTTTGTATATTCAGAAGCAGATAATAAGATTATAATAAGGCACAACTTTGATGTTTCCCAAGAGATTAAATTTGATGAAATTGGCCTGGCTTCGTTTGAAGAAATTTATAACAAGATTAATGAATGCAGAAGCAAGAACTTCAAAGAGTGCTTTAAACTTGAGAATTTTGATGTAAATATTGAAGAAGAGAGTTATAGCGGACAGGGGTTTTATAAAATTAAAATGACTTCAAAGGCAAGCTTTTGGCTGAATAATGAGTTTAAGAAAATTGAAATTTTGTTTTTGGCGAGGAAGTAAAAGTTTTTAAAGTCCCCGAACATTAATAAAATAAGCTGAAAATGAAAAAACAAGCAGTGCTTATTTTCTTTGTTGCATTGTTTTTATTATTTGGCATAATGAATGCTGGAGCAGCATTTGGCAATGAAAGATCTATTGTGCTTTACAAAGGATGGAATCTAGTTGTTGGGAAGGCTATTCAAGATAATGTTTGTCATGATACTGATCTTGGCATTAATACTCAATATCCAAGCAATATAAGAACATTATTCGATCCTCTGGAGCTTGAAAACGGGTTGTTAAGGGAAAAGAAATTAACTTTGGCACGTGATGCTTGTTCTACTTATGGAGGGGAGATAAAAGAATATCATTGTTCTGATTTTTCTTATACATCTTCTGTTCTGTCTTGCACTAGTTTTAATTGTAAAGAATTTGGTTCTGTTGTTGTGCCTTGTACAGGCGATAATTGTTTTGATGCTAGTTGTGAGAGTCCAAAATCAAGTACAGAAAAAGGAGGAACTGGCATTATAACTTATGTTTATGCATGGCTGCCAGATACCCAGGAATATGCAGAAATTTTTCCAATTCTTAGATCAACTGATGATGTTACGCAAAATAAATTTTGGAAAGCCCAGGTGCTTTTGAATACTGCGTTTTGGGTTTGGGCTGAAGAAAATTCTGTACTCAAATATACTCCGGACCCTAAACTTTCTTGGTTTCCTTATAATACTAGGATGGAGCCTAGATGGAATTTTGTCGCTGTTCCACAAGAATTTGTTGGAAAAAATTTAGGAGAAATTAAAGGTGACTGTGATATTAATTCGGCATGGTGGTTTGATAATTCTATACAGAATTGGGTTGATTTTTGGCGCAAGGGAAAGCCGGATATACCATTTCAGCAGGGGATGGTAGATATGGGGCTATCAATTTATATTAATAATCCAACTGGATGCCGTTTGATGAGTGTTCCTTCTGGTACAGACACATCACCACCCATTGTTAAATTAATTAGTCCTCCGAGTGGAACAGCAGACACAGATGGCACTGTAGATTTTGAATATAGCGTTTCAGACAGTTCTTTTATTTCTAATTGTTCTTTGTATTTAGATGAAAAAATAAACATTACTGACTTTATAGTCACAAAGGATATTCCTCAAACATTTAATATAATAAATATAAAACGGTCTGATTCATTAAAATGGCTTGTGTCGTGCAGTGATTCTCTTAGTAATGTTGCTAGCTCTTCAACTTATGTTTTAGACACAAATCTTTGAGGAAGTGTTAGTTCATTTTAAGCAAGTAAAAGTTTTTAAATATCGAATTATTTAGAATAGAAGGAAAAAGAGGAAAGATGAAAGGAAAAAAAGGCGCTGAGATGACTTTTGGAACACTGGTTGTGATGATTCTTGCTGTGCTTGTGCTGGCAGTCTTAGTATTTGGATTTTGGACAGGATGGTCTAATTTATGGGAAAAAATTAAGGGAACAGCAGGAGCAGAAAATGTTGAATCACACAGGCAGGCTTGTTCATATGCTTGCGCAATCCAGCAGGTTTATGATTATTGCTGTGTTAATAGGACAATAATATATCAGATATCTCCGAAAGAAACTGGTAAAAAATATGGGACTTGTAATTCAGAACTTATGATTACTCCGACAGGCGGATGCGGGATAGTATGCACTCTACAAATGTGCGGGCAAACTTCGGGAGCAACACCGGCGCCCGCCGCGGCTGGGGCAGCAGGACCCGGAGCAATACCACAACCTCCAGCACCTAAATAATTTTTAATTAATGATTAATTTTATTTGACAAGATAATATATTCTAGGAAAAGAACAAAAAGAGGAAAGATGAAAGGAAAAAAAGGAGAAAAAGGAGAAAAGATGAATATTGGCAAGATTATTATTATAATTGTTGTTGTACTCGCGATTATATTTTTGGTTTTGGGATTCAGCATGGGCTGGTCAAATTTGTTGGGAAAGCAAAAAGGAACGAGCGCAGAAACACCCCCGGCACCGCCGTCACCTGCAGCTGGGGCAGGAGCAGCAACACCGACAGCTATACCAACACCGCCACAACCACAGTAGTTTCGCTTTCTAGACCAAGTAAAGAATTAATAGAAACATTTCTAAGGCAAGGCAGGACTTATTTATGCGGGTTTTTGACAGAATTTACTTAAACGGCAGAACTTTTATTTATGTTAAGTAAATTCAAAAAGATTTATTAACGAGTTTTAGCTTTGAATAATATGAAAAAGAAAGGGGTTTTTATTCTTTTGGCGGTTATTACTATCTTTATGGTTGTTTTGTTTGGGCTGGTTGTTAAGGCGGAAACAAAGGGAATTAACATTAATGAGGGATGGAACTTGATTGCAGGAAATATTCTTGACGGGAATGATGAAATTCTGAATAAAATCTATGATATTTATGCTTTCATGCCTGAAAGCCAAGTTTATACAAATAATTTAGTTGATTCTCTTTCAGATCCTGCTTTAATTGCAGATTTACGAAATGGTGCTTGGTGGGCGTGGGCTGATAATAAGTTTATACTCTATACTGAACAGACTGAGGAAGATAGCCCTTTGTACGAGTATCCTATATATTCGTACTGGAACTTTATCTCTGTCAGGCCTGAATTTATTGGAAAAAACCTTGACGAGCTGGCTGGAAACTGCAACTTGCCGTATGCTTACTGGTGGAACAGCAAGGAACAGAAATGGGAGGACTATCTTGGAGAGCTATTTACAGAAGATAAATTATGGACAGGGCTTGTGGTTTACTCTGAGGATAACTGTGACATGGCTCTTTCTCAAGAACCTATGCTAACAGAAAGTGATATGGGCATTATTGATCTTTATGTAGAACGAAATTTGCCTGCTGAGGAAGCGTTTATTGCAGTTGCGGATTTTAGATTTCCAAAAATTCTTATAGTTAGAACAAGCACTAATTTTTATACTTTTGAGCTTGTCTCTGATAAAGGCGCTTTTGGAGTTTATATGACTGGTGCGGGGTTTGACAAATACCTTGTGCAAATATATCTGTCTGACGGAAAATTAGGAAAAGTCTTTAAGGTTGCAGATGACAAAAGCTTGATTGAGGCCAAGCTTAGCGATTTTATAAGCGAGCCAGGCAAGATAACAGAAGTCTTTAATCGTGAAAAAACATACGCTGAAGTAGTTCCGACACTTTCTCCTGAAGGATTTTTAACTTCTTTTCTTGTTTTTTCTGCGAGATTTTATCCTTTTGATTATTTGGGTGTGGAAAATGAGTTTGGAATATACTTTGTAAAACAATCAATTCTCAACAAGAAGTGGATAGTGGCTTTAAACAAAGACGGGGATATGCAAAAAGTTTGGATATACAATGAGAAAGCCAAGGACAAATTCAAAAGAGGCAGAGAAATCCCTGATAAGTCATGGACAAACGAGGGCTTGCCTCCTCGTTCAAACGTTGGGGGCACTTATAGATTTGAAAAAGGGAAAATAACCCGCTCTTCAACAATAGCGTAGTAATCTTATTTAGTAAATTTAACAGGATAAATTTATTAATGCTTTTTTCTTCTATAAATTATGCAAAAAGAGGCAATGAGCAAGAGCAGGAATAAAAAAGGGATTGCGCTTGAGACGCTTGGGTACTGGATGATTGCAGTTGCAGTATTAATCCTGCTTGTTGTGGGCTATATTATTCTTTCTAAAAAAGGGGTGGTGGGGATAAATTTTATTGAAAGGCTTTTCAGGAGGACTGGATAAATGGCAAGTGTTTTAAAAAGCAGGAAAGGGCAGGCAGGATTGCCAATGAATTACACTGTAATCGGAGTGATTGTTGTCTTGGTTCTTGCCGGGGTTTTTTATGCTATCATCAAGTCAGAGGCTGTGCGAAAGCTTAGGGAATTGCCTCTTCAAGAGGAAGAAGTTGAGGAGATGGTTGAAATGCCGGGAGTTTGCTCTGTTAAAGCGGGCTATGTCGGCAAGTCAGATTTTTATGGGGGAGACGAGGAGTATCTTTATACAACAACAAAGACTGCCGGAGGAGACAGGTCTTCTGTGAATCCGTTTTTTATTTATGATGAAAATAAGTTATATTATCATGTGGACTGGTGGTTTGATTTCAAAGTTGGGGTAATTGAAGCGGCCGGCAATCAAATATTAAGGTTTTATTGCGATGCAAAAGAACGTGTCAGTGAAAAAGGGCAAGTACAAAATTCCTGGATTTATGATTATTTTAATGGCGGTTATTTTATAAAGGGTATTGGGGAGGGAGGAAGACAAACAATATGCAAAGATAATAGAACATATACTATTTTTGAGTGTTCTGGAGGAACCGAACTTATGAACCGGATGATTTCAAGGATTTTGACAATGCCTGTTTTATCCTTGAAAAGAGGAAACCAGGAAATAGTCAGAATAAAAGACAAGAATGCAAATGCAAAAGAAAGCGCAAAGTTCCAGATTACAGAGCTTCACTATCTAAGTTCTGCCCCTGGTAGAGAGATAAACACCGCGATACTTTCAGATTTTCCTTATGCGGCAACCGATACTACACACCACAGAAGAGAGCTGGGGCTTGTTTGGGACGAATGCCAGCAGAAAGCATTTGTTATTTCTTATCTGAACGGATATTATCAGCTTTTTGCGTGGTCTGACTATGAGTTAATGCCTTATTTTTCTAGAATAAGAATTCGGGATAGAGAAGTGCGGGATCTTGTTCCTTTATTGTTTAAGGAATTTTTTAGGGAACAAATTTTAGGCGAACAATTAGAAAACAAATTATTATTAAACATTTCTTATGTTCTTAATGCCGGAAGCAGAGTGGAGTTCGCAAAAAGACTTGCAGAATTTACTATTATGTTTTGTAATGAATCAAAAGATAGAGAAAACAAGATTGGGGGCTGGCAGGATAAGTGGCAGGGAAGTGTTGGCGAGGGAGAGTGTTCTGGGCTGGCGGGGCTTTCAAAGGAACAGGCTTTGGCTTATATTAATCGGACTTTCTTTAACCCTGCCTTGAAATATGAATGCAATAAATATGAATGCTTGTTTGATAAAAAATGGGAAGAATGCAAAATAATCAATGATTGGTTCTGCTCTGTAAATGACGATAAAAAATGTATACTCTATGCTTGGAACGACAAGTTTGAGCTTTTAGATACAAAGAGCGGAGCAAAAATAAGTTACACTTTGCTGCCTGACTATAATCAAGCGTGATTTTGCAGAATTTTATAGCTTTGATTTAGAAGTTTATCTTTCTAATGGCTTTGCGTATTAATTCATTTATTTTCTAACAATAACATAAACCTTTTTTCCTAAGAATTCCTTAGGGGCATCTATCTTTGCTCCATTTCCAAACTTGGTTATACTTTTCTCAAATATCAACTCATAATTATCTTTTAATTCGATTTTTCCTTTTGCCAATTTTATCTTTGCCATATATACTTTAATATACTTGTATATATAAAGATTTCGTGATTTAATTTACTATATTCAAACACCAGAAAATATAAGTATATACTATTATATACTCATCGATGGATAATAAAAAGAGGTTGCCTAATGAACAATTCAGAAAATTAGTAAAATTTATCAACGATGGAAGAGAAGACAAAACAAAAAAAATCTATGAAGATAAAGAGCCAAGAGAAATAAATTGGAATGCTTATACTATTTCTCAAATAAATGAAGCAAAAGAAATTTTACTTTTCATTAAAAAAGAAGTTGATAAATGCGAAATGCCTCCCAAGAAAGTTGGAAGGCCATTAACCAACCCCAAAGCAAAAGCAATAATATTAATGGTAATGGGGCTTGGAGAGAAATGTATCTCGAGTTTTTTACAGATGTTATTTCTTGGCTTACAGAATATTATCAAAGAATTCATTGTGAAAGTTTTCATTCTGCATTCAAAAGAGTGTTCGGGTTGTTAAGCAAGATAAGAGTTCATAGCAAGTTTGTTCAAGTTTCTGCAAGAATAATCTTGCATAACCGAGCAAGATTATCTTACTTTAAAAGAATTGATGGTTATTTTGTACGCAAAGCCCTTTCTGATAAGAATCTTTCTGCATCTATAAAATACTGGCTTATACTATTTTCCCGGGATAGGTTTCCTCTTCCTATCAAGTTTTTTCTTAATGCTAGCCATTTAGCTTTTAATGTCCGAACTTGACTTGAATTTCTTGAGTATTTATCAGAATTTTTTGCTAGTTCTTCTGGAGGAATAAATCCCATATAAATAAGGTAATGGGTGCCTGACTCCATGACAAGCGTTGCAGCCCAGGCCTGCCTTTTTATTTCAATATCTTTGGGCATGCAAGTTTGTATTAATCTTCTTACCAGTAAACTTAATACTGAATCAATTTGCTTCTCATTGCCTTCTATATAATCTCTACTGTCTATTTCTGTCCTTCCTTCCATTTGGGCATGGGCTCTTGCCAATTCCAACTGTGATTGCCGTATTTCGTTTAGTTCTTCAATATATTTTTGAGGCAATTCGTTTTTGCTTAATGCAACTGCATAAATCCTGAAATTGCCTGAATTTTTAGAGAAATTATAAACTGCAAAACAAGAATCTTGAAATCTTAAGTTTAAAGCCGAGCCCAATTCTCCTGGGCTGAGGCATTTTACAAGCTTGAGCTCTGGATCGTTTATCAAAAACCTTTCTAATCCTTGCAGATTTGCTGAAGTTCTTGCTTTAGAAACAGGCTTTGCATAATCGAGGCTTTGCTCTTGCACTATTCTTCCGCTTTCTCGCGCAAGAGTTCTTACGCTTTCAAATCTTTGCGCGAAATCTTCTATATCTTCTTTTGAGTCATCTGGAATCTTATCTTGTTCTGCCCATTTTGCTACTTGTGCTGGGGAGACAAACCCTAAATAAGCAAAATAATGGCTGTCGCTCTCTCCTATAACCGATGCTACTGAACCTTCTTTGTATAGGCTGTCTTCTGGCGACATCAGGCGTTCTGTCAATTCTATTGCCTCGCTTGCCCCGGGCTTTTCTGCGTCGGCTTTGCTTAAAGCAGCTGCATAAATTTTAAAGTCTGTTGATCTTGGGGAAAACGAATATTCTGCAAAACTTGAGTCTGTTATTCTTCTGTTTGTTTTTGAACTAATTTCTCCTGCGTTCAACTGCCTTCTTGTTTTTAGTTCGTCTTCATCACAAAGCAAAAAACTTTCGCCGGTTTTTGGTTCTGCACTTTGAGAAACTGGCTCTATGTATGGCTCAATCTCTACTATTTGTTCAATGACAGACAGCTTTTTTGGCCGGGGTATTTTTGGTTCTGGGAATAAATTACTTCCTAAAACCAGGACTCCTGCCAGAACCCCTGCTCCGATAACACCCCATCGAAAGCCCTTGCTCTCTTGAAATCTTTTTTTGAACCTGCCCCAACCATTTAAGATTACTCTTCTTAGAGTTTCATATTTTCTTTTTATGTCTTCATAGAATTCTGTTCTTTCTCCATAAACTTCTATTCCTGCTTTTGCTATTGGGCGTGTGGGTGGCTCTTCCAATAATCCGGCTTCCCGTGTTTCTAGGTCTTCTGGGGATTTTATTTCTACATCTTTTTCAGGTCTTGCCGCTACAGCTCGCGGTATTTTTGGTTTCTTTTTTTTGGCTTTTGGTTTTTTCTTTTGCTTTGCCATTTTATTTAGACTTTTCAGGAGAAAAATCAACCAGCAGGTTTCTGCCTTTAACATATCCTGACCTGCCCGCGGGCGTAATCACCCTTGCTGTAACAATTGCATATGCATTTTTTACTGGCCTGTCACAAGTGATTTGATATGTCCTCGAGATGTTCCTTCCGTATATTCCCGGAATAAGCTCAAAGAAGCGGGGTATTAAAACAAGGTTCATGCTACCTGCCAGCCTTTTAAGCTCTTCCTCTTTTATCCTTTCTTCTTCATACAGCTCGGATTTAAACTTGGCAGAAGCCTCATTTCCTACAAGAGGAATTTTGTTTAGGAATTCTTCTATGGGTTTGTAGCCGATGTATAGCGAGCCTTTTTCGACTGCTTCTGCAAATTTTCTGTACTTTTGATGGGGATACAGTTCTATTTCTTTTTCTGTGTAACCTTGGGGCGTGAATGCCCATTTTCTCACTATTGCTCTTTGCACTATGTTCTCGATTTTTACGTCGTTTGGCAGGACCAGCCTTACTTCCAAAGTCCGAGTATCTAACTGGCATCCGCTTGGCCTTGGAACTACTTCGAGGTAGAGAGTTCTGTTGTCGTTCATGCCTGCGTTAAGAGTAAGATAAGACGGCTCTTTTTCTTCCCTACTTAATTTTGGATCGTCTGGCTCTACTCTTTCTCTGGGACTTCTTGCATGGGCATTTCCTGAAAATAACAGTGCAGAGCCTGCAAGCACAAGGCCTGCCAGTCCCCAGATTGAAGATGGCTTTCTCATAATAACATACGTATTTCTTTAATTTTAAACATTTGTATAGTTTTGTTGATAGTCTATGTATAGGGTTAATGACTAATGTTTTAAGGCATAGAGAATTGAGGATTTTAAAGATGGAGCACAAGGGTAATTTACTACTCCTGTTTAGTAAGATTTATTAAATAAGCCTTCTTTAAGAAAGAAGCTTTGGGAAGAAAAAAATGGCTAGAAAAGAGGTGGAGGAAATTCTTAGGAAGTATGAAGGCAAGCTGCAGAAAGAGATTAAGTCAGACTACACTGATACAAAAGGGTTTGGACGCGAATATATGAGGTTCAAAGAGTCGTTAATGCCCCAGCTTTCTAAATACGAAAAGTGGTGCATTTCTTTTGGGAGCTCTCTTAAGCTTAAGCTTGCAAAAAGAGACGAAGAAAAACTTAGAAAGCAGCTTGAGACAGCGCATGTTAATGTAACTCCCGGCCAAGCAGTTTCTTTTGCGTTTATGTTAATGTTTGTTATGTTCTTTATTGGAATTTTTGTTTTTGCTGCTTATTACATTCTTTCGGGGAACCTTTCTCTTATGATAATTTTTTTAACTGTGATTGTAAGCCTTTTCGCTTTCTATTATCTTTATTCTATGCCTTCGCGGCTGGCAAACAAGTGGAGGCTAAAGGCGAGCAGCCAGATGGTTCCGTGTATCCTTTATATTGTTGCTTACATGAAACATACCTCTAACCTGGAAAGGGCAGTAGCTTTTGCCTCTAGCCATTTGCAGCCTCCGCTTGGCCTTGATTTGAAGAAAGTTTTCTGGGACGTTGAGACAGGCAAGTACAGCACAATAAAAGAAAGCCTTGATGCTTATCTGGAAGGATGGCGCGAGACCGGCCTGGAATTTGTTGAAAGCATTCATTTGATTGAATCAAGCCTGTATGAGCCGAGCGATGAAAGAAGAGTGCAGGTTTTAGAAAGGGCTTTGCAAGTAATTCTTGACGGAGTCTATGAGAAAATGCTCAAGTTTACCCGAGATGTGAGAAGCCCGCTTACTAACTTGTATATGCTTGGAATTGTTTTGCCTACACTCGGAATAGCTTTGCTTCCTTTGGCTTCCACTCTTCTTGAAGGGGCTTTAAGGGCGGTGCATGTTTTTGTTATTTTCAATTTTCTCATACCTTTTTTGGTTTATTATATGACAACAGAAGTATTAATGAAAAGGCCGGGAGGGCATGGAGAGACAGAACTGCTTGAGTTAAACCCTGACTACAAGAAATTTGTTTCAAGAAAGCCGTATAGAAAGGCGCTGGTAATTGTTTTGCCCTTTCTTATTCTTGGATTCCTGCCTTTTTTATTCCAGGCAGACTTTATTGTCAACAGCCTCGGCTTAAAAAAAGATTACACACTTGGCGAGATAGGATTTGGATTTTCAGAAAGCTTGAAAGATCTGAAGCTTTTTGATTTTAAAGAAACAGCCCAGGGCGTGAAAGGGCCTTTTGGGCTTGTTGCGATATTATTAAGCATGCTTTTCCCGCTTTCTATTGCATTGTTTTTTGCTATTGCTTTTAATTTAAAGACAAAAGATATGATTAAGTCAAGGGAGGATACAAGACAACTGGAAGACGAGTTTATTGCAAGCCTGTTCCAGCTGGGCAATAGGCTTGGGGACGGCATTCCTGCTGAAATTGCCTTTGCGCACATTGCTGAAAGCACGAGAGGAACAAGGACAGAGAATTTTTTCAGAGTAGTCAATAGCAACATACAGTCGCTGGGCATGTCATTAGAAGAGGCAATTTTCAATCCAAAAAGAGGGGCGATGGTATTTTATCCTTCTGAATTGATTTCAACTTCTATGAAGATACTTGTGGAAAGCGTCAAGAAGGGGCTGAAGATTGCGGCGGTAAGCTTAATCTCAA
>Ga0315289_10003088_pt1 | contig 25283 bp, 24 predicted proteins | sample YL17G11_40_MG_FD_203452 | JGI IMG/M metagenome (GOLD analysis project Ga0315289, IMG submission 203452) | Sediment microbial communities from Yellowstone Lake, YNP, Wyoming, USA - YL17G11_40 | ecosystem: Environmental > Aquatic > Freshwater > Lake > Sediment | place: USA: Wyoming | collected...
CGTAGCATAAACACGCAATGAAAATATTCTATGACTATCGCCTATCTCTTTCACTTCAGCTCTGATTGTTAACGGGTCATTAATATTTGTTGAACCTTTTTCATTGTTTAATTGAGAATTTTTATTGAAACTAAAAGCCGCTACTGAATACGATACGCCGCATGTAATTAACACGATTAAAACAAATGCTGTAATTATTTTTTTCTTCATGGTTATTTTCTCCTTATGTAATTCCAATGCATGTCATATATTTAAAGTAATATCCCCTTTAAAAACATATCCTTAAAACATTACTTGTAGTAATTGAAGTATAGGAGATTAGACCCTTTTCAGTATGGGGAGAAGAAAAAATATGATAAAATCTACAATGAAAATTTTCATAATGATTCCTCCAAATTAATATACTATACCTGTACCGCCACAAACATTACATTTGTATGAACTAATTAAATCAGGTCTTTTACCAGTGCCATGGCAAGATGGGCATTCTTTTCCAAGGACACCCCTCCCACCACAGACGGAACAATTACTACCTAGTAATCCAACCTGTCCAGTACCATTGCAATGTGTACATTTTGGCATAGTCTCTTATCCTCAATCTACAATTTTATATTCTTTCTTTCTTTAAAAACCTCTGTGTTTCAGTTTCTTTTAGATAAACTGCCAGGCATTTGATCCCCATGTTAATCGACAAAGATTTAGGGAGGAATGGTGGGCTTAACCGATGACCAATGGAGAAGTATTTAATAGCTATACTTGTTTGTGATTTTGCCACTCAAAGACTGCGACACCAAACTATTTCATCGAAAGTGACACGACATGATAGAAGTAAAAGTAGAAAATATTGTTGCGTCTACATCTTTTGCAGATAAGTTAGATCTTGATGTGATAGCACAATCGTTCGAAGACGCAGAATATGAACCAGAACAGTTCCCAGGATTGGTATATCGGTTAAAAAATCCGAAGACGGCTACGCTCCTCTTTAGAAGCGGAAAAGCTAACTGTACAGGTGCAAAAACTATTGAGGATGTAAGGACTGCCATCAAAATAATAGCAGAAAAACTAGAAAAAATAGGTGTAGAAATACATAAAAATCCTGAGATTGTCATCCAGAATATTGTTGCCGTAGCTGATCTGCACGGAGAACTTAATCTGAGCGAAGTTGCAATATCTCTTGGTTTAGAAAATGTGGAATATGAGCCTGAGCAGTTCCCAGGACTTGTGTATCGTATCAGAGAACCCAAGGTGGCTATGCTCTTGTTTGGCTCTGGAAAAATAGTCTGTGCAGGCGCAAGAAAGATAGAGGATGTTTCGTTAGCGGTAGAAAATTTATCAAAGGAGCTTTCTTCGTTAGGACTTCTCCGTAAGTAAAGCCCCTTTTTCTTTTTTTATCGTCTATTCATCAGTTTTTTTATGTTTCTTTTTTGTTAAATAAATTTCAATTGAAGACACATTAGAGGTTCTCCCGTCCTCATTGGTAAGGCTCTCCGTGCCAATTTTTATCTCTTTTAGTTTCGCATCGGTAATAAACCTGTTTCTCACAATTTCTGCAGTATCTACCGCGGTACTTATCGCCCTGCCTCTCGCTTTAATAACAACCTCATCCGAACCACTAACGTTAAACTGTGTCACTACTGCAAGCACATAGCTCATCGGAGGTTTGTGTCCAACATAGATTACGTTTTCATCAGTTCTGCTTTTTTCAGCTGTTCCCGCTTCTGTTGTTTCTTCTACCATAATTTTTTCCCGCTCAAACCTACAATTTCATAACTTTTCTTTCTTTAAAAACATATCTTTATAACAACTTAATAAGAGGTCTGGAAAGTCTGGGAGGCACAGAACTAAACATGGTGCAGGATTATCGTTTTTTCACCATATCCATTATCCCCTCCAAAAACACCTTAGCGGCTTCTTCTTCTGCCTCTTTGATCAGCCTTTCTTTAACATCCTGGCGTTCAAAATGCTCCAGTCGTGGTACCATCTTATTATATTGTTCAACAGCATCCACAACCATCTGTGTAATGCCACCAGGCTGCTCACGGAGCTCACAATATAACTCTTCCGGAATATGAGCATCTATCCTATGTGTATTTTTGTGCATCCAATTCCACATCCTTTGTGTAAAAGAATGCACACGATGATTAATAAAACATGATTGGCAGATGATGATGCAGGACTATTACGGAATCCTCTATGATTCAATCCCTTGTTTATCTTCACTCATTTTTATTGCAAAGTGTTTGTTACAATGAGGACATACTCCTTCCACTTCATCAGTCAAAATGGTCATTATTTCACCGTATCTTTATTTCGTCGCCATCCATACTCAACATAGCATCGCATTTAAACAAGTTACTACTCCTGTTAATAATATATTCCTCAGTCCATCCGCCAACATATAATATAACGAGGATAAGTTTTTTGAAAATTTTTTCATAACCTGTATATTCTTTTTTGTACTGTACTTTTTCTACAAATTTTCACTAAGAAGCATTCAATCACCCAAACATAATATGAAACAAAAATATCCTGAGTATATCTTTCTATTTCGCAGATGTTCGACAATTGCCGAACATTTGATAGAAAACTATAAAAGCGTCTAAAAAATATTCTCCGGCCAGGTGAAGTAGGAGAAAGGGGAAAATGAAACTCGTGATAACCGAGAAATGGGATCAGACAGTGTTTTATTTGGCGACACTATCACTTGTGTTTATTGTTGGTTGTGTCGTTCGCATCATCGCTGGATAAACAAACGTTTTTTCCCTATTATTTCTTTTTCTTTTTTTTTCATAATCGTGATAACGAGTAGGGTAGTTGAAATGGGGGAGAAAGGGGAGGTGATGAGAATTTGTATTCGGGAAAAAAGGGTTTTCTTCCCCCATGTAACTACTCTAAGTTCAAACAGGGAATAAAATCTATTATATAAATCTTTTTATACAATAAAATTCATTAATAATAACTGGAGAAAAAATACTCAGAACTGGAACTCCTTAGTGTATATTTTTTCAAAAATAAAGTTCTGCACCGTATCTAAATCCGAATCCAGGTATATCGCACCAATCAATGCTTCCAAGGCATTCGCAAGGTTCGTACGGTTCTTTGCCCCTTCTTGTTTGAGTTCTCCTTTCCCTAACAGCAAAAACAAACCGATATTTAGCCGTAACGCAACATCAGCAAGTACGTTGTTGTTGACACCAATAGCACGTCTGCGTGTCAACTCTCCTTCAGAAAAATATTCATTGCTTTGATAGAGTTGTTTAGCGATGATAAAATTCAGAATACTATCTCCAAAGAATTCTAATCGTTCATTATATTCCAGGGGCGTCTGTGCCTCAAACGCGTATGTCTTATGCGTAAGCGCTGTTGTTAATAGCTGCTTGTTTGTAAACGTATACCCAAGTTGTTCTTCTAACGATTCAAGGTTACTTTTTTTCATGGTCATCCTCTTCGAATATCATGGCTCTCCATTAGTATATCATTCCAACTCAACATACTCTCCAATGTTTTGAGCAATCTTCGGATCATCAAGTGCTCTCATTAATTCTTTTTTGGTATGGAACGGTCGTTTCGCTAAAATCCTCACCGCTCTTTTCTTTCCAACACCAGGAATTGCTTCTAACGTTTCCCGAGATGCGGTATTCAGATTCAAAGGATATGGTACCGCGGTGACAGACCGATACCCATACTCCACGACTTTCACGTCATAAAAGATGTGAAGCGGGAACACACCAGGGATGCCGATAAGCAAAGGATAGCTTCCCAGTTGTCGCGCGAACGTCAACTTCCCTTCATACACTTCAGTACATACATTGGTCAGCAATGTTCCTTGCGGAACGAGTCGCTGCAGCATCGGTCGTTCAATGGTTTCACGAACCTTTCGTTTGAAGTGTTGAAACTCTGATTTATGTTTCCTTACGTTTTTCTCTCCGATCTCAAACATTTTTGTCCCAGGGATCGGAATAACTTGACGTAGATTGATTCGTCTTAACAGAAGACCATCGTCATAGATTTTTTTCAGAAATTCATAATCAAGAGCAAACGTATTTTTTGTTTCGCTGTCAAGCCCAAAGACAAAATTCAAACCAGGTAGTAACTCCGGGAGACCATTTGTTCCTCTAGTTGACCCAACCTCATTTAGCAGTTTCACTGCATCAAGTACCTCTTCGGCTGAAGCCTTCAGGTTATTTTTTTTAATGACCACAGGATCAACGCTTTCCACTCCAAGTGCCGCGACATCACCAGCAGTATGATATTTTACGATGCTTTTTGCAATCCGTCGGCATTCATCTGGAAACCGTGCAATCACACCAGGGTTTGCATTATCAATATGAAGAGTTTTGAGTTCGGGTGCTGCGAAGCGAATTCCTTGAAACAACTGTTCCAGTGCCTTAGGATTCGGCTGGGGAAACTCAAGTTCTCCTGCTCCTTTTGCCATATAGGAAAAAATACATGGTTGATTCCCGATTCGAATATGGCGAACACCAGCCTTGTATAACGCAGCAACCTCTGCACAAATATCATCAATGGTTCGGAAACTCGGAAGGCCTTTACTCGGCTCGCTACAAAAAGAACACCCACCAACGATACTGCGTGGACACCCGCGGTACGTCTCAATTTCCGTGATAAGATACTCTGGAAAAAATGGGTGTTGCTGGACAACTGCTGCGCCTTTCACTGCAAAATCCTTTATCACGTGCGGATTGAATCTGCGCAGAGAAGGATCTATTGTTTCTTTTTTCAGATTGTTTTTTAATAACTCAGCAACAACAATTTCACCATCACCATTAACGATGAGATCAAAAACATCTTCCACGACACCGGTTTCTTTTACGCTTTTACCACCCGACATCCCAAATCCATACCGTGCCGCAGGACCACAGAGAAGTTTCACAGGTTGTGAAAGATTACTCAGCAAAGAGACGAGTTCATACGGACTGACTGGGAAACCAGAGAGGTACCGTCCGGGGACAGACATCCCTGCGATAACAACGAGGATATCAGATTTTGAAAGAGTATCAAGCCACGATCTGTCGTTTCGAATCTGGTCGATCGTGACATACGAAACAGTGGCGTGTGCATCGAAATCCCAGACTGCGCCAGCGATATATCGAGGGTACGGACTGATATACGGTGGAACACCAAGGCAGGTTGGTTCATCGACGTACCCATCAAGTATCGAGACACGTAACATATTTTTTATTGCAACAGCTCCTGTATTTAAAAAACTTCGTTTTAAAGAAACAGATGAAGATTTTATACAATTTTGATACTTGATTCATTTATACGAGCCACAGTATTAAACAGATAACTTTATACCAAGAATTAATATTCCGCGTGAAAGATGGGTGAAGTACTATGATAAGTGCCTACATCTTGATAACAATGCAACCAGGGAAAAGCGATAAAGCAATCAAAGAAATGAGACAAATTGACAATGTCGCAAAGATTTCGATAATTGCTGGTGAGTACGATATTGTCGTCAGAGCACAGGTGAAAAACCTCGAAGAACTTTTAGATGTCACCGATAAACTCCAAATGGTCGAGGGAGTGAATAAAACAACCACCCAGATTATCGAGAAAGAAATAACGCTCCAATAATGAGACGAAAGCATGATCATTAGGAAAAAATACCTGTTTTATGTCCTGGCGATCACCTCTTCTTTTATTGCTGCGGCAGTTACTGGTGTTGATAGTTTTGTTGGTGGTCAGCCCGCGTTTATCAATGACCCCTGGGCATTTGCTTTTTGCCTCTTTTTTGTTGGTGCTATTATCACCCTTCTGATTTCACTACTCCTTTCTGTACAGATCAAAGGAAAAAGTCTAGGTGCAAGCATCCTTGATCCTTCCTTTAAAAAAGTCCGAATGGTTCAAAAAAGTGAAGTCAAATATCACCTCGCTGCAGGACTTATGAACGCGATCAATACCGTAGGATATTGCGCGATTGTTTCACAAATCCAAGATCCCTCGATAATTCTTTCGTTTTCTCAAATCGTAATTCTCTATCTCTTGCTTATGGAATCCGTTACAGAAAAAGATGTCCCCACGCTTGTTGAAATACAATCATCGGTCATTGTTACCTTTGGTGCGATCCTAGCATCGATTAGTTTGACTGGAGAATTTAAGGTTCTTCCCATTCTTATTGTATTTATTGTTATCAACCCAACTTGGGCTATCTTTTCGATTTATCAGAGGAAATTAAAAATCATGAAAATACACAATAAACCTAATGACTCAATCAACATTCGATTCTGGAATGTCGTATTCTCTTGCATCTTCACAACGATCATTCTCTTTGTCTTTGATTTTTTCACTAGTGGAAATCATCTTATTTCTGGGTTCACTACCTCGATTTCCCCGCATTATTTCATCTTGCTTGCACTCACAATGGGTATTACTTTCTTCGCATACGTCCTTTACATTCGTTCTCTTGGTATGGGAAAAGCTAGTGTGAACAACGCCCTTCGTGCCTCGACAATTATCTTTGCAATCCCCTTCTCAATTATTCTACTCCAATTAGGTGTTATTACTGACTTTTCCACAGATCCTGTAATGCTTATTATCAAAATCATCGGAATGACTTTGATTGTTCTCGGCATCATCTCGTTTGCGCTCACGGTCGTGAAAGCATACATCTTTGTCACGGTGAAAACAGGTCGTCCGTTACGGGAGACGATGCAGAAGCTCTGGGCGATTCGTGGTGTCACCCATGTGACGATCACAACAGGGAAATATGATTTCGTGGTGAAGGTATCGACGCGTACGCTGATGAAGGGTTACGAGCGCATCATTAAAAAACTTGATGAGATTGATGAGGTTAAGAAGTATCGTTGGGCATCCGTGTTAAAAGACTGGGAAAAAATCTAAATCGACAGGAAACTCTTTTATCATTTCACTTGTTCCCATACTGGGAATATATTATGATTGACAAACGATTAGAGAAATTTGCCAATATTTTGGTCCATCACTCCTTGAGTCTAAAGAAAAACGATTTGTTTGTAATATCGGGCAGCCATCTCGCTGCGCCGTTGATTAAAGAAGTTTATACACAAGCTGTTGAGGTCGGAGCGCATCCGTTCACCCATATTGGTATCGATGGGCTCGCAGAGATTTATTACAGGTACTCCTCAGAAAATCAACTGAAATACGTATCTCCTCTCAGTAAATTTGAAATCGAGCATATCCACGCCAGCCTTTCCATTATCAGCCCTGAGAATACGCGGAACATGACGAATATTGATCCAAAAAAACAAGTAATAAGTAGCGTGGCGCATCTGCAGATCCATAAGATATTCCTTGACCGGGCTGCGAAGAAACAGCTCCGATGGTGTGTGACCCAGTATCCGACACAAGCATCTGCGCAGGACGCAGAAATGTCTCTTACAGAGTACGAAGATTTTATTTTTGATAGTGCGCATGTCGATGCAAAAGACCCGATAAAATATTGGAGAACCGTACACAATGAACAGCAGAAGATACGAAAGCTCCTCAGCATGAAAAAGAAAATCCATGTTCTTGCGAAGGATACAGATCTTACCGTTTCTGTTGCAGGGAGAAAATGGATTAACTGCTCTGGAAAGGAGAATTTCCCAGACGGTGAGGTATTCACCGGCCCGGTTGAAAACTCAGCGGAAGGACACATCAGTTATTCGTTTCCTGGATCACACGGGGGCCGTGAAGTCGACGACATTCAACTGTGGTTTAAGAAAGGTGCCGTGGTGAAGTCGACCGCGTCGAAAGGAGAAAAATTCCTTTCTTCCATGCTTGACATGGATCCTGGTGCGCGGCGGATCGGTGAGTTTGCGTTTGGGACGAATTACGGGGTGAAGAAGTATACGAAGAACACGTTGTTTGATGAGAAAATTGGTGGTACGATTCATCTTGCGGTGGGGAGCGGATATCCAGAGACCGGCAGTAAAAACAAATCCAGTTTGCATTGGGATATGATGTGTGATCTGCGGAAACACGGGGAAGTCTACGCTGATAACGAATTGATTTACAAGAACGGACGATTTTTAAACATTTGACGATGTACTACACCTTTTTTTTATCTGGAAATATTTAAATATACTTTTATTATAACATTGTATAAGATATAAAAGATAGAATCTATATTATTTGGGAATTGGAGGAATAATATGAACTATACTCGTAATACTACGCATCTATGCCAGGCTATTTTCGTTCTTGTGATCGCAGGTCTGTTTATCATCCCTGGATCTGCAAGCATGACCAATGAATCATACAAAGAAATGAGACACACAATGAATGTTGACGGGTCTACTATTTATGTTGATGACGATAACACGGCTGGACCCTGGGATGGGACTCTGGAGCATCCGTATCAATTCATCATGGATGGAATCACGTATGCAACCGCTGGTGACATCGTGTATGTGTTCAGCGGAATCTATCATGAACACGTTGATGTGTTCGTCTCAATCACACTCGTTGGTGAAAACAAGGACACCACCATTATCGACACCGAGGGTTCTGGGACTGTGGTACGGATCACCGCTGAAGGTGTCACCCTGAGTGGTTTTACGATTACTCGCGGCGGGAGTTATCCAAATGATGCAGGTGTCATGATTCATACGCAGTATAACATCATCACAGAGAATAATATTCAACAGAACTCTTACTTCGGCATCTATGTGCTTGGGGGAAACAACACGATTTATCATAACAACATTCTTGAGAACACCTACCAGGCGTTCGATGTCATCGCGGGCAGCGCATGGGATGACGAGTATCCTGCTGGTGGGAACTACTGGAGTGATTACACCGGTACGGATGACGACGAGGACGGTATTGGAGAAATTCCGTATCCAACTGGGAACAGCTCAGCTGATCAGTATCCGCTCATTCACCCATATGGCTCCGTGCTTAATGAGAACACTGAAGAAATTTTCCTGACGATCCAAGGAGCAATTTGTGATTATGATACACAAGATGGTCATGTAATTATGGTGAAAAACGGGGAGTATTACGAACATCTATCGATTTATAAATCACTGCTTATCCAAGGGGAAGACCGCCATGAGACGATTATCGACGGCAGAGACACCGGTGATGTGGTGAGTATCTGTGCTAGTAATGTTTTCCTTCAAGGGTTTCTGATTCAACACAGCGGAGTCGAGGAACAAAATGCTGGTGTCGTGGTAATAGGCAAGAACTGTTCTATCATTAGTAATATACTCTATGATAATTTCCAGGGGATCATACTGAAACATTCTGCTGAGGATACGACGATTGCCCACAATGAGATCATGAACAATGGATGGAACGGGATTACCCTGAAATCTGGGTGCAAGGGCACCCGTATCTTTGAAAACACCATTTCTGATAACTTCTACGCAGGCATTGGGATTTCCGAAGCATCTAACAATTACATCTATCATAATACCTTCCAGACAAACCGCTATCAGGCATATGATGATGCGACCAATGTATGGGATGACGGGTATCCTTCTGGAGGGAACTACTGGGATGATTACACTGGTTCTGATGCCGATGGAGATGGTATCGGCGATACACCCTATGTGATCCCTGATGGGATCAACACCGACCGATATCCTCTGATGGCGCCCTACGCGAACGAAGATACTATTCCACCGGCGGTTAAGATTCTGTCACCACAAAACGGGTTGTATCTCAGAGACCTCCGCTTGTTCCCCTGGCTGTTTCGACAACGCACACTCCTTATTGGGGATATCACAATTGAGGTAGAGGCATCTGATGCGCAAACCGGTGTTGAAAAAGTCGAATTCTACATCGATGATGTGATACAACCAGAATTTAACGATACCCAGGCACCCTACAGCTGGACGTGGACCCATGGGTCACTCTTGAAACATAAACATACGATTATTGTCGTGGCGTATGATTACGCAGGGAACCCCAGTGCAGATATGATCGATGTTCGCAGATTCCTCTAAAAACTGATGTATATTCCAACGACACAAAAACACAAATCCTCCAATCCTATACAGAATATTCAAATGAAACTCCTCTGCGATCATATGCTTGGCTCGCTTGCGAAATGGCTTCGGATTTTCGGATTTGATACCTTATATCCAGATGCAACCACCGACGATGACCTCATACTTCAGTTAGCGAAACGTGAGAAACGCCTTCTTATCTCCCGTGACAAAGAATTAATTATTCGAGGAAAAAAAGTAAAACTGGAGGTTCTAGAGATTCAAACGACGGACCTTCATGACCAATTAGCGCGGGTTCTGACCACCATACCGATTGATGCTAAAAAAATTTTAACTCGATGTACGATATGTAATACTCCTCTTATCTCAGTGGAAAAAAAAGATATCAAAGCTCATGTTCCGCCAAAAGTGTTCGAAACCAGGGATGTGTTCTGGTTCTGCCCCGTGTGTATCAAGTATTATTGGATGGGAACGCACTACGAAAACATGATCGAAAAAATCAATGAACTACGAAAAAAGAACGTATAGATCTCAGAGCATTTGGACAATCTGTGCATGAGGGACTCCCTTGATTTTTAGGATATACGCTGGGTCAACTAGTCCAAGGTCAAGTGCACATTTCACGGTTTCTTTCCCGACGAGGTTCGCAATCGTTGCATCAAGGAGAAATTTTTTCAATGTTTTTGTATCGATTCGTTCACCGTCGTAGAAATGTTTTGCGACATCGATCTGAAATTTTTCATCCCTGAATTTCTTCCCTAGGAGATGTTCGTCGCATGCACCGATGACGAGGTCATTACCTTGTTTGTAAACTTTGACACTGATCATGCACTTACAATCCTATATTTTTTAGCTGTCTTTATGTTCTTATTAGGTACTTCTCTTTTATATGGATTTCGAAAAAATGGGAGAAAAACCAGGTGTTGCTTTATATACAATTCATAATCCTGTTCATTGTGCAATGGTCATGATAAAAAGTCCAACCACGAGCAGGGTACACGCGACGGTTAATTCGATGACTTTCGTTTTTACGGTGAAGGTGGCATGACGTTGGTTTATAGATGGACAAAAAATACTTGTGTCATCTTTTCTTCGCAAGATCGTTTTCATAGGGTTTCCTCAACAAGTGTTGTTGTTGTCCGCGCTATAAAGGACTTGTTGTACAAGCCATACCGATTTCCTCAATCACCCCCCCGAATCCTTTTTTGTTACCGTTGTTGCAGATTTTATCTTCTGAAAACATTTAAATGAATCGACAGGATAACAACTCTTATCAAAATCTGTATTTAGGGGAGTGAAAGGTTATGAAAAAACAATTAGTAATCATAGGAATAATAACTATGTTTATTTGTGTTGGATTAAGCGGATGTACTGTAGTAAAACCTGTTGTAGAGGGTACAGGGACGATTGTTTATAATGACTTTGAGGGGGGATTCTATGGTATTGTAGCGTCTGGCCTACCTTTTCACAATTTAGATCCGATAAATTTACCACTAGAGTTTAGAGAGGATGGTTTACGAGTCTGGTTTAAGGTCAGATTGAGACCTGACCTGCTGAGTTATCATATGTGGGGAATAATGGTAGAAATACTTGAGATGCACAACCTATGAGTTAAAACCGTGTTAATGCTTCTGTTTCTAAGGATATGTTTTTTATTTAGTAATTGTTACTTATTTGTGATATCATGGAAAAAGAAGATAATACTCTTAACGAAATTAACGAAAGGTTAAAACGAATAGAAAAACATCTTCAAATATCTGACTGGCTGGTAGTTACAATATTTGGATTTGCGGTAGTATTTTCATTTATGCAATTGTTTGATATGCATAAAGATATAGTGTATTATCTCCTATCAATAGGTGCATTTGTAGGAGCTTTGTTTTCCCTTATTAAATTAAGACAATTTTCAAAGCAAAATAATTAAAGGAGCATTGATAACGATTAGCACAAAACATGATTTATTCCTGAAGAGGTTTTTTAAAGAAATAAACGATTTATGCCTAATCAGTTAGGTGAAATTGTAGAATGGGCAGAAAAGTTGCTGTAACCGTTGTGGTAGTCATTACATTTATTATTTCCTTGGGCATTGGTTGTGTTGAAAATCAACCAATGAGGTTTGGAAATATGAAATTGTCGAGTTCTGCATTTGATGATAATGGAACGATTCCCTCTGAATATACGTGTGACGGAGCTGATGTATCACCACCTCTATTTTTTAGCAACATCCCAGAAAACACGAAAAGTCTCGCATTGATTATGGACGATCCTGATGCACCGATAGGGACATGAGTTCATTGGTTGGTTTGGAATATCCCAGCAAATAAAACAGGGTTTTCTAAAGGAGAGAATATCACGTATCCGCAAGGAAAAAATGATTTTGGGAATTCTGATTATGGTGGACCGTGTCCTCCCTCTGGGACACATCGGTACTTTTTCAAACTTTATGCGCTCGATACAACGCTCAAACTCACTAAGGGATCTACGAAAAAACAATTAGAATCAGCCATGTCTAGGCATATAATAGAAGAAGCACAATTAATTGGGACATACGAAAGATAAACAAAACCAGATATTATATCTTTTCAAATCGTATAAAAACATTTGTTTCTAAAGATATGTTTTTAAAGAGGTAATCACAGGGTTATAGCAATGTTGAAATGAAATCAATCTCGTAATCTTTTGTTACAACTGTTCTGAAAAATAAGTTTACCAACAAATTCGTCAATAAAAAAATTTTGATACATTTCTGATATGTCGAAGCTTATTTATATAGGAAAATTATATTAATTTCTATACGGAGGTTAGCCTTATTTCAACGAAGGTAGTTTACGCTGTAAAAATACTATTTGTTGTTAGTGTATCTTTTTCTCTTGTTTTTCCAGGAAGTTTGGGAACAGCTCATTCATTTAATAAAACGATTACTTCTGATCAGAAAATAGTTGCAAAGATATCCAGAGAAATCGAAATCCCTGCAGGGTCTGATTACTACATACAATTCGATTCGCAAACCCTGACGTTGAACGGACAGAACGTAGAACCATATTCCAAAGGATTATCTGACAAAGTGATTGCTGCTATCGCAAAATCGCCACACTGGATTCAACGAGCATTGATCAGACAATTTCAGAACCTCAGTACACCAGAACCCTATGCTGATATTCTTTTGAATGCAAGCAAACAGTATGCGGATGAGATCGCGTTTTCCATCGCGTGTTGTCCCGGTGGGAGGGTGCCATCTGCTGCTCTTCTGAAAGAAAACGCTGAGTCGTTGTATGAGCATGATCAATGGATTCAATACGCAGATATCGTGGAGTCTGATGATGGAGCTGGGAACTACTCTTCAACAATCAGATATACGGTTCTTGAAAATGGAACCGAAAAACAAATTGATCTTCCTACAAATATTTACTATTGGTATGTCGTGCATCCGAAAATCACCATTGAAGATGTCGATGCGACTTACGGACCGTTGTGGCGAGACTATCTCTTTGAACATAATGATCTTGGATATCCGTTGCTCAAAGAAAAATTATCAACAATTCGCTATCTCTGGGATTGCACGTCCTATTATCAGTTCGGGGGACGACTGTGGAGCGATTGTATGAAGCAACATCCTACTGCGATTGAGGCAATAAGCTATTGGATTGGAAAAACAGTTCCGTACCCCGCAATCGGTGACAGACCCGGGCAATCCTGTGTCATTGCCCATGAGCATAACGGCTGGTGCGGGGAGCTGCAAAAGATAGCGGTTGCCGCACAACGAGCAGCACTGGTTCCCTCTATTACTGCCAATAATGTTGGAGAGGATCACGTCTGGCGGGAGTTCTATGAACGAGGCTGGCATGAGAACGATAACTGGTGGAGCGACACCGGTGGTGCGGTTGATGAACCTGACGTGTACGCATACGGCTGGGGGAAAAACATGTCAGCGATCTACCAGTGGCGTGGTGACGGCATCATCCTGGAAGATACCGCACGGTACATTCATCCGGAAGATCGCATTACCGTAAGTTTTATAGTGAAGGATAGTTTTTTACAGCCGGTTGACGGCGCCCGGGTCATCGTCCTAGTGAAAGGGCCGAAAGATATCACCTGGTACAAGAACTATTTCTGGGAAAAGATCCAAGGCTTCTGGGATAAGCTCCCTGAGTTTCTGAAAGGCAAACTCCTTTCTTTTCTTTTTGAGAGGTTCAAAGAACGGTTCAATAAAATACCTGATGGAATCAACGGAATCACGATCACGACATGGAACTACACGAATCTGGAGGGACGATGCAGTTTTGAGTTGGGGAAAAACCTTGAATACCTCTTTTTAATCCAGCAGGGGAATCTGAAAAAACCCTGGCAGCTCGCCCGACATAATACCGTGCGTAGTCTCAAGACGCAGACAGACAAAGAGTTCAAAATACTCCTGTTTGATGTCTCTCACAAACCCCAACGGACAATCCAACGTGAGCTGCCCTCTGGTGACTGCCAGTTTAGTCTTTCGTTTACCAGCACCGCGTATCAGTCGCAGAAGAATTTTAACAATGATGGAATCGGTGCTCAGGAACCCGTAGCAAGTATCGAATGCTTTTTTGTTGATTCAGAAAATTTTCAACGCTACAAGGATGGAAAGAGGTTTACTTGCAATAATTTTCTTGAAGCAGAAAATGCAACCCTTACTGTTTCTGCCCTGAATCAAGACTGGTATGTTATCTTCAGAAATGCTGCGCGTCAAACGCATGTTGTCATTGATTTTTCTCTGGATGTTGCTGTTCCAACAACGATAGATCGGGTGCAGATTGTCAGTCTAGATACCTCTCTTTTTGAGACACCCATCTACAATAGTGGTGATACTATTCCTCTTTCTGGAATTGCAACAACGGATCTGGTTCATCTTACCTTTGATCACGAGCCTCCCGCTATCGAGGTTTCTGCAGTGAACGGGGAATGGTCGTATGAATGGGACACCTCGGAGGAATCCCCTGGGCATCATGTTATCACCGTTACGAGTCAAGGTAACACATCAGATGAAAGATCCATTCGTTTAATTGACGCACTCCCCCCTTCCCTTTTCATTGACAGTCCGGTTGAAGGCGCTATTCTTGAACACGGAATAATAAATATCTCAGGACAGAGCTCCGATAACGTTGGTGTTGACCATGTTGAAATCACTCTTGAAAACATATCGAGACAAGTGTATGGTACAACCACATGGAACCTTTCCTGGGACGTCACCGGACTTCCCCTTGGTGATCATACCCTTTCCGTAAAGGCAGTAGATACTCAGGGACTCGTTTCGATTCAAACACGATCCTTTGTCCTCAATGAAAGTGGTCATGTCTGGGGTCCGCAGATTAACACATTCTATCATGTCCCTGCAAATCTCACGAATACGAGTAACGTGATTATTTATGCAAACGTAACTGTGACAGGACCGTTTGCCATTAACACCATTGTTCTCTACTGTAACAATGGAACCGATGTTACATCCTCTACAATGTATCGATACGGTGATTTTCCCATTCAAAGTCGCCATGAGGAAGACCCGTTAATAAATCAATCAAACGATCCTATTTTTGGTGTCGAGCTTGGTCAGTTCTCCACGGGTCAGACAATTACCTACTGGATTGTTGCCATTGACACCGCTCAAAATAAAAAACAGTCAGACGTCGCCTCTTTTACTATTCTGTAAATCCCAGGCTGAGAACTTGAAAACTTTTAAAAGAGGATGCGGCATCCCAGATACTAGTACGTATTGTGGGGAATGAATTATGAGTCCAACAGAAAAACCTAGGAAGCGGGTAGGCAATCCACCTCAAAAACTGCAGAAATCATCACGGAAATGGATGTACATCGCACTGATTCTCATAGTCGTCGCTATCGCCGCTGTCGCATTTGTTATTCTTCTGAATTCATCGTCAAATACCCCGAATAATAACGGTTCGACTACAGGAAATCCTATTGCTGTGTATGATACAACAAATGGAACGATTAAAATAGAACTTTTTATGGATAAAACGCCCATTACAGCTGGCAATTTTATTAATCTTTCAAGAAGTGGGTTTTACAATGGGACTTTATTCCATAGGATTTCCCCCAATTTTATGATTCAGGGAGGTGATCCAAATTCTAAAGACAGCGATCCAAACAATGATGGTCAAGGGGGACCAGGATACACTATACCTGATGAAATTCGATCTGATTTAAAAAATGTCAGAGGAATGATTGTTATGGCAAATTCAGGGCAACCAAACTCTGCTGGGAGTCAATTTTTTATCTTAGTGGAGGATGCTTCTTGGTTGGACGGAAGTTTTACTGTCTTTGGACAAGTGATCGAAGGAATGAATGTTGTTGATGATATCGCAAATTCTCATAATGATGGTCGATACGATCCAAGTCCTGGTGGAGGGCGTCCATTAATTGATGCTGTCATCTATGGTATTACTATCGTAAATGAATAATTAAGAGGTAAACGAATTTATGACAAATCGAAAAGCAGTATTTGAAACAAATAAAGGCAATTTTACTCTTGAACTATTTGAGGACAAAGCACCACTTACATCAGGGAATTTCATTAAACTGGCAAATCAGGGGTTCTATAACGGTCTTCTTTTTCATCGGGTTATCCCTCAGTTTATGATCCAGGGTGGGTGCCCGAAGGGAACAGGTACGGGTGGGCCAGGGTACACTATTAAGGATGAATTTCATAAAGAATTAAGTAACCTGCGTGGGACGATAGCGATGGCGAACCGCGGGCCGAACACAGGTGGTAGCCAATGGTTCATTAACGTAGTTGATAACTGTAACCTTGATTTTGATAAGAAACCGTACACGAGTGCACATCCGGTGTTTGGGAAAGTAATTGAGGGTATGGATGTCGTCGACGCGATTTCAAAGGTGAAAGCCGATGGTAACGATAAACCTCTTCATGATGTCATGATGAAGAAAATTACGATAAAATAGAACAAGATGGTGAGAGCTATGGCCGTTCTTTCTGATACTGATATTGAGCAGGCGATGCAGAACAATATGCTTGGTATTGAGCCTTTTGTTCAAAAGAATTTAACTCCGAACGGATATGATCTCTCTATTGATGAGGTTTACATCCGTACAACTGATGTACATATCAAAGATGGTGTCGCTGTTATTCCACCATTGACTTGGTTTGCGATAAGTACAAAAGAGTTTGTGAAGATGGGGCCGCAGATCACGTCTCAGCTATGGATTCGCTCAAGTTACGCCCGCAAAGGAGTCATGGCGAGTTTCGGGAAGGTAGACGCAGGATTCCATGGAACATTAACCATAGGGTGTTTTAATGCCAGTGACAAGGACGTTGAAATCCCGATTGGTGACCGGTTTTGTCAAATAGTATTTGAACATCTTGAAAGTGTCCCCAAAGCGTTGTATCATGAGCGGTCGGGGACGTATCAGAACCAGCGTGGTGTGACGTTAAAGCGATAGGTTCTTTTCGGAGATGAAAATATATATATTAATATATACTTATCTGTATTTCATAATTTTTAAAAAAGGAATATAGAGAGTGAATGGACTAACATAGTTCTAGGAATCGTGTTAGTATTGGAAATATGCTTGGGAGCCATCTACCCATTCATTAGAACTCATTTACTGACTTTGGTGTTAAAAAATTTTCTTGCTGTAATTTTTTGACTCGTTGTTTAATCACTTCAGTCAACGTATCCGCAATTCCATCTACACCTTCATCAATCTCTTTAAGCGTATACCGTTTTGTTGCAAATCCTTCTTTAAATGATTCTTCATCTTTCATCAAATCATTATTTAACTGTTCTGGGTCTAAATTATGGTGTTCCCCATCGATTCCAATGTATAACCGTGCATCCCTGATTGCAATATCGATATGTTTTGTACTATTATATGCTTCAAGCTCGCAGAATACACCTCGTTTTTTTAAGCATTCATACAATTTCAACGCATGGGGTGACGCCCGTTTTTCACGCTGGTGATGGAGGCAGAGCGGTTTTCCAAAATTAGCGATGGAATACTCATATTCTGGTTTTGGCAGTTTAATATTACAGACTTCGCAAAAGAAATCTTGCGTTGTGTCTCGTTTCAAATCACGTTCAAGTTTCGCCAGCTTTATTAGATTATTTTCTTGTTCAAATTTAGTCCGTATAATATTTAAAACTTCACGCAAGGTCATGGCATCAATAGTAATTTTGTATTTTATTCCAAGTAATCGAGCTAGCTCTTCTATCAGGTCATTAGGAAAATTACCTTGATATTTCTCAACAAAATTGTATACAATCTCATACGCTTTATTGTCATTTATTCTATCTAAAATTTGCATTAAATGAAATGTATAGCAATCATTACAAACAATCTTGCCATCCTGTAATTTACGATAAGATGTCCACAGTTTCTTCCCGCATCGCTCGCAGTTGAATATTTTGTCCCATCCCATACTAATCCCATACCATATATCATCTCGTTATTTAAATATCTTTACAATCAAACACTTTCTGGGCAACATTTGTTCATAAAAATATGTAAATCCATCCCAGGAGCTAAAGTTAATAATACCAGCAGGGGTGATAGTGTCGTTACCCCCCATCATGGTTGACTTTGCCGAGAACAGTATATCGCATAGATAAAACTTGTTTTCTATGATAATGTCATAAAGAAATTAGGTATTATATTCGTAAAAATCTTAATAACCCAGGGTAATCGTTCAAGTAGCCAGTTGAGTACCGGATGATTCGTATACCCATAACTACGGGGCATGATAACCTCAAGGGTGGACCAGTCGCTCTCCGCGCCAGAGACGTCTTTGGCTTTACACCGAATCGTGTACGTTCCTTTTTTGGACCATGTATGTGACTGAATTATCTCTTTGCCTGAATCATACGGCCCTATCCATCCACTGTTTGTTTCATCGCCCCAATCAACGAAATAGTACACATCGTCCCCATCAAGGTCTGTCGAAACAACAGTATAATTATATTCAACGCGAGGTTTTCCTTGAGTTGAACCATTTATTTCAGGATTACTCGGAGGAGTATTGTCTCCGGTAATCAACGCCCAGGTCGTATCACTAATGATGATATCATCTGCATCAGTGACCGATAAAACAACGGTGTAGTTCCCCTCATGATTATAACTATGTGTTGGGTTTTGCTCAAGAGAAGTATTTCCATCACCGAAATCCCAATGATAATCATACGGTGGGTTCCCATTTTCCGCAGTCCCTGTAAATTGAAGAATTTCCCCAATTGATCCTTGATAAGGACCATGTGCATCCACATCAAATCCTAAAACAGTAAAATCAGATGCAGATATCGTAGAAACACTTGATGAGGATGTCGTCACAGTTATTTTCATTCGACACGAATCAGAGCCACCTGTGTTAACTAACCATTGGTACCATCCATTGTTTGGAATATCTAAGGCAATGGTTTCCCATGGACCAGCGACCCCATTAAGAGAGATCTGGATATCGACGGTGGAATCACCCTGCGAAGATGGAACACCGGAAAGCCAGCGGATGTTCCGAATAGATCCGCTTCTAAACGTTTCACCTCCATGAGGTGTCTGTATCAGCGCAGTCAGTTCAGTTGGTTCAGACCATGGAGAAAAAGCCTTCAATTTATTTACATAGGTATATCCACTACCTTGCTCAGCTTGTATGACAACATCTTCACGACCATCATGGTCAAAATCACCATCAACAACAAATGCAGAGTAATACCCAGAAGTTGGCATTGAAAACGTCCCGTCAAGGATCCAATTTCCGTTTCCATCACCGAGATAGGCATACCCTGTTGGACCCACATAGGCAACGATGTCGAGAAGTCCATCACCGTCTATATCACCAAATTGTGGATAATACGCACCAGAAGTTGGGAGACCGCTGGAGGCTGAGTCCCAGTCGTTATTTTGTGAATCATAGATATAACATCTAACGCCGGTTGAGCTACTCCCAACGACTATATCGTCTCGACCATCATTGTTCATATCTCCACAATCAAGACCATTCCAACTTGCCGTTGGTAGACCGTTTTGGCTCATAGTAAAATTAAATGTACCATCTCCAAGAAAAACATGTGTTCCCTCACGGTTCCCAGCAAAATCAGGGTATCCGTCAGCATTGATGTCAGCGGTTTCTAGGTTATTATTGTTATTTCCTCCTGGTAATGACCATACCTGTACCCAGCTTCCATCCCCGTGGTTTTCATACAGATGATACCCATTGCAGCACCCAAACGATTGAGAAATAAGATCAAGAAGGCCATTACAATCAAAATCAGCAAGACCACATTCAAACATTCCATAGTCTTCGCCACCTGTGCCGAGCCCTGTAGCCCATGGAATCCAATTTGTACCAGTCCCATCTCCTAACGCGGCACCAATTAATGTATCACCAAATCCAGTTGGCCCGTAGTTATGATGGATTCCCCACACAACATCAAGATTCCCATCCAAGTTGAGATCTCCTGCTTCGATACCACCGTACCCGAAATCTCCGACTTGATGAACGGACCAGGTGCCCTCACCGTCGCCTAACCACACCATGATTCCATGTTGAGGGCTATTGATATATGGAGACCCATGATCACCAACGCAGATAAGATCTAAATTTCCATCATTGTTCATATCAGCAAGTTCAAGTTCGGTATTACCTCCGTCTTTTGCTGGGACTTCAAGTCCTGTTGATTTCTCAACAAAGGTAACAGTTCTATTGATTGCATTACTCTCTTTTTGTTGAGGAATTTCGCTTCCGGGAAATGAGGATACTAGTGAAAAAAGTACAATGAAGATAAAAACAATTACAATACGACTGTCCATTTTTTTATTTTTCATAAATTATACCTCCGCTCCTAAAATAAAGTTAAGTAAGTATATAAATATTGTTTCCTATGATTTTATTTACCATTTTCCTGTATAGTGCAAATAATTCTCGATAAAAAAGTAGATTCTGAGGACTCATATATAAAAAAGAGGTGGGGGATTTTCAAAAAGTAGTGTTGCTTCAAAGATACCACCAAAAATGGATGAAATGAAGAATCCAAAACGATAATTCTTAGCGATTACGATCGTTACCCTTGAATATACGAGAGAATCTGAGGGAAAGATTATTAAGAAATTTGTGTAAATGATAATAAGGTCTTCTGTTTCACTCCGATTGTTAAATGACCCGATAATGAAAGATTTTTTCAGTTCTACAATCTGTATGTCAAATGGATCTGAATTGCTCTGTTCGCCATAAGGATTTTTCGCTTTCACATGAATCTGATAGGTACCTGACTTATTCCAGGTATGAGATATAGTGACTACTTCTCCTGAATCATAGGGACCGATCCATCCGGTAGAATATCCATCACCCCAATCCCATAGGTAATAGAATTGATCTGCATCTGGATCACACATAACGACGGTGAAGTTATATGCCACTCCTACTCTTCCGATAGCCGGGCCATTGATGATTGGTTTCTCTGGTGGTTGATTCTCAACAATTGTTATTACGTGTGGTTCAGACCAGTTGCTTTCCCATCCGCCATCATCTTTGAGTTTCAATAAAATATAATACACTCCCGCCTTTGTCCACATATAGGATGTGTAGATAGGCTGACCAGAGGGATAAGGGCCAAGCCACCCTGAATTGTTACCATCGCCCCAGTCCCAAAAACAATAGAGTTGGTCTCCCTCAGGATCTGTAATAGGGTCGGTGTAAAACGTATAACTAACATTTGTTGTTCCATTGTGCGGACCATAGATTACTGGTTTATAGGGTGGATTGTTTTCTTGCCCAAAACAGTGCACATTTCCGATCATATCACCAATGTAAACCCGACCGACCGCAACCGCTGGAGAAGAAAACATTGGATAGTATCCTGTCAGATAGTCCCAGATCTTTTCTCCAGTGTTCGCATCCAAACAGTACACTTTCCCATCCCGTGATCCGACATACACTTTTTCATCGGCAACCGCGGGAGAAGACCACATCCCGATGTCCCCTTGCCCAGTTTCATATTGCCAGATTGGCCATCCATAATCAGCGCTGTAACAGTACACCCCATTGTCGATATCGCAGAAATAGATCATGTTGTTATACACAGCAGGGGACGAAAAGAAACAACTCGGTTGTCTATCCCAGATTATTGTTCCTGTCTCCGCATTCAAGCAGAACAATTCATCTGAACCGATATAGAGCCTTCCGTTTACAACAGATGGTGAAGAAGTACTCAAATAACCGGTGACTTGCGCCCAGATTTCTGCTCCTGTGGAAGCATTTAAACAATACACAAATCCATCCTGTGACCCAATGTACACTTTTCCATTGGCAATCGCAGGAGAAGAACATATTTCACCGTTAGTGATAAAATCCCACAGTTTAATTCCAGTCAAAGCATCGAAACAGTACACCTTGTGATCACCCGCACCGACGTAGACTTTTCCATCAGCGACTGCCGGAGAAGAATACACACCCCAATAACTTTCCCCGGTCGCATATTCCCAGATCTTCTCCCCAGTTGTCGCATTAAGACAGTACACATTATTCCCATTTTCCCCAGGGATATCATTTGACCCGAAATAAACCATATTTTCATAAACAGCAGGAGAGGAAGAAACCGGATGACCGATTGTATACTCCCAGATTTTTGTACCAGTCACTGCATTAAGACAATAGACTTTACGGTCCATGGAACCGAAATAGACCTTTCCATCGGCAATCGCGGGAGAAGAATGTACTGAGCTACCAGCCGCATAATTCCATAGGGTGAAATTAGTATTTGGTGCTGAACTGGTAGAAGAGCCACTATGGCTCAAATCATGATGAAACATCGGCCACCAATCAGTATTAAATAAAGAAGCAGTCTCATTCTCATTTATTCTAAAGACATCCTTGATATTATCAAAATCTCCACTAATACATGACATGAAATTTATTCCAACAAACAAAACAACGATAGCAAAAACCAATCCTTTTCCAAAAATGCAATCCTTCGTACCTTTTTTCCTCCCTCAATATTTATTGCTAATTATTCACACGCAAAAATAAATGGTTGAAGAAGTTAAAATAGTTTTCCCTTATTTATTGAAGAAAGTCACTCATCTGAGTAATTTATATGCAAAATAAAATCTCCCTATACACCCTATAGTGTGTATGCACAGCCATATTTGGATAACTCTATGCACCTGCATATGTATGTGTATATGCAGGATAAATGCTCTCTCCACTAGCGTGATTTTGTTTAAAGAAAGAGAAATTACCAAACTGTTCAACCAATTTCTCTTTTTAATCTAAAAAAGGAATGGAGAGGTTTTTGTTAGAGTTTCTTTGCCAGGTTCTGTCCGTACTCAAAACAAGCTTTCCTACTGGTGCCATCAGGGTTCCAGAGTGTTTTGAGTCCCTCGTCCACCACATTGAATCCTGCTACTTTCAAACGCTCATTGATTACTTGCACTGATTCACCACTCCAGCCATAGCAACCAAACGCTGCTGCTTTTTTATCTTTAAAGCCTAACCCACGTAGTTCTTCAAGCATAGATGCAGCTGAGGTAAGAATTCCCTTATTAATCGTAGGAGATCCAAATACAATTCCCTTGGATTTGAAAATCTCGGTGATGACATCGTTTTTGTCGCTATGTCCAATGTTATAGAGTTTGACGGTGACGGATTTATCTATGCTAGTGATTCCTTTTGCGATGTGTTCAGCCATGACTCTGGTACCGCTCCACATGGTATCGTAGAGAATGGTGATTTGATTTTCTTTGTATTTGTTCGCCCATTCAAGGTAGGTTTCGATGATGTGTTTTGGGTTTTTTCGCCAGATGACCCCATGGCTCGTACAGATGATGTCGACAGGGAGGTTTAATGCCAGGACTTCCTTGATTTTCTTTTCCACCAGTGCGCTGAATGGGGTAAGGATATTCGCATAATACTTCATTGCTTCATATAGAAGCTCTGATTGATCTACCAAGTCATTAAACATCCACTCTGATGCGAGATGCTCCCCGAATGCATCATTACTAAACAGGATGTTATCGCTAGTAAGATAACAAAACATAGAGTCAGGCCAGTGTAACATCGGTGCTTCGATAAAGATCAGTTCTTTTTTCCCAAGGCTCAGTCGTTCACCGGTTTTCACGACCTTGAAATCCCAGCCTTCATGATAGTGGCCTTTCAACGATTTCACGCCATTCGCAGTGCAGTAGACTGGTGTTTTGGGAATCAGTTTCATCAGTTCAGGGAGTGCGCCGCTATGGTCGCTTTCTCCATGGTTTGCAATAACATAATCAATCTTTTTAAGGTCGATTTCTGTGGAAAGGTTTTTCACAAATTCTTTTGCAAACGGAGTCCAGACCGTATCAATCAACGCAGTTTTTTCTTCTTTAATTAAATAAGAATTGTACGTCGAGCCACGATGTGTTGAAAGCTCGTTACCATGGAACTTACGTAAATCCCAATCGATTTTTCCGACCCAAGTAACATTACTTTTTACTGGTATGTTCATGATACTACCTCCACCATAGGTAGGAATCTTACAATGACAGTCGGTTATTAAAAATTTCCATGTCCTTCTAGTATGATACTTCTTTTTTTCCTTCTTTATCCTATCCATACAAATAAAAAAAGATGAACACATCAATGCACCAGAAGAAAAATTCAGGAATACACGTATTGGGTCAATAAATTCTGAGTCTTTATTGCTTAGTAAAAATTTGTATTGTTTAAATAGCAGTTCTTCTATCTCAGATGGCCTGGGGAGTATTATGGAGATTGTTCTTGGCATCCACTGGATCGAAGGGATCACTGCGCACTGCTACATCGTGGTTGACAAAGAGTTAACGCTTATTGATACCGGCATGCCGCACAAAACAAAGAAAATACTAAGATATATCACCGATAAGCTTCAGAGAACACCCTCGGACCTGAAAACAATTGTTCTGACTCATTGCGATATTGATCATATTGGAAACGCTCTCGAGCTACGGAATCTCACCGGTGCGAAAATTGCTGCTCATCCGCAAGACGCCGAGATTATCGCGGAGAAAAAGGTCCGGATGACGCCGAAGGGTGGGATAAGAATCCTGTTCAAATTACTTGGATCATTCATGAGGGTAAAACCATTTCAAGTTGATATCATGATAAAAGAAGGCGACAATCTCTCCGGTCTCACCGTCCTTCATATGCCAGGTCATACTCAGGGGAGTATCGCTCTGTATGATTCCAAACGAAAGGTGCTGTTCATCGGAGACACACTCGGATGCCGTGATGGAGCTGTGCAAAGCCCATCGAAAAGTGTCACCATGGATATGAATCAAGCCTATAGCTCCATTGAAAAACTTAAGGGTCTTGATTTCACCGTTATGCTGAGCGGT
>Ga0315289_10003089_pt1 | contig 25280 bp, 19 predicted proteins | sample YL17G11_40_MG_FD_203452 | JGI IMG/M metagenome (GOLD analysis project Ga0315289, IMG submission 203452) | Sediment microbial communities from Yellowstone Lake, YNP, Wyoming, USA - YL17G11_40 | ecosystem: Environmental > Aquatic > Freshwater > Lake > Sediment | place: USA: Wyoming | collected...
CCCGGCTGGAGGTCATCATATATGAGCTGCCGATGGTCCAGGATATCTGGATCAGGGACTGGGCCCCGGTGGTTGTGAAGAACGAAAGCGGAAAAAGCGCCGGCATCAAGGCGATATACCGACCTCGATATGTTCCGCGTTCGAGCGCCTTGCGACTCGATGATCTTGCCGGCACCGCACTCGCAAGCCTCCTTGGTTTGCCGCTTACGAATGTTCCCCTGGTATGGGACTTCGGCAATCTCGCCTATAATGGCCGCGGGAATGCCATCATCAGCCTTTTTGGAGATCCGGCCATTCCGGCGAAGCCGGCCTACGCCTCAATCTCCACCGTCACGATCTTTGCCGGGCCTGCCTTGACGGGTATCGAGCCGTCGCGCGCGGTTGATATGGGCTGCAGACGGTTTTCATTCAGGTCCGTATACCAGGCCTTCTTCGGCTTGATGGGCAGCCGCACTGCGCCGTTGACCGTCGCAGCGGTCGGGTTGAACAGCCGGATGATGAACGATTCCCGGTCTTCGGCCTTTTTGAACGCCGAGAGGATCAGGTTCGCCGGTTCGATGGAAAAAAGGCTCTTTTCAAGCGGCAGTTTGCCGCGCGCAAGACTGTTGGCCTGATACACCGTGGCGCCGCAATTAAAAGCATCGGCCTGCGAATACACGCCGGCCTTGTCCCAGGTCCCGGCATGGGGGTGGAGCGCGAATTCGAACTCAAACGCGCGCAGGCATTGCCCGCCTTTCTGCATGGGGAAGTTTCCGGAGTCGCGGAATTCGGTGCAGATGATGTTGCGCACGCTGCGGAACAATGTCACGGCCAGCGTATGCGCGTCGTCGCGCAGGGCCTCGAATTCGATCATGCTGTTGCTGATAAAGGCGAATCCTGCTTTTCCGTCCGACACATCCACGAACTGCTGCATGGGAAGCGTCTGCATTTCGGGATAAAACGTCCCTTTTTTGCTTTTCAGCGGCCGTACCGGCCGGCTGTCCACGCAGAAGGTCCCCGCCGCATCGGATTGCTTTGCAGCAATGCTCGTGGGAAACATCATGCGCAATCGATGGTCTTCGGCGGTATTGGCCACCGTGGTCGCGCACTCAAGACGGCGCGCGCCTTTTGTAAGCGTCATGCGCGTGGTGATTTTCAGTTCCGTCAGCGCATCCGAGCGCCTGCTGTCGCCCAGAATGCCGTGCTCAGGGCGATAGCCGTGTGCCGGGACCTTCATGACATGCTCGATGCCGAAAACCGCGGCCAGCGCGCCGTTTTCCTCGCACCAGACCCGCGCGGCCGATGCAAGCGTGGTGTGGACCTGGTCCTGATACGGAGGATAATAGGCCCAGTAGTCGCCCACGTCCCCGGCGTCTTCGAAATACAGCAGGTTCCGAAATTCACGCTTTGTTGCCTTGTCAAGCATGGTGATCGTGCCGTTGGCGTTGACCGTCACGCGCAGAAATTCGTTTTCCATGATACCCGGCGCATGGGAGATATAATCGCCGGTGCTTTCGCGGGGCGTGGGCCACCATTCGGCAAGCCGGTAAAAATGCCGGGTGGGCACGATCTTGAGGACCGTGTAGCCGCCTGCGGGGATTTCGCCCGCATCGATGTAGGCGATATGCCGGTCGAGGTACAACGGCCAGGGACGGCTGTCAAGGTCATTAACAGGCGATATTTTCTGCTCGCGTGACACATGCTGGACCGTGCACGGCCGGGACGCATGGTCCACGCATTCGAAGTTCCAGACATTCTGTTCGTTGGGCGTGTCCACGCAGACCTTGAGCACGCCGTCGAGCGGCCGGGGTGTTGGATTGAAAACAAACAGCAGCACGTCGGATGGCGCGTATGCCGAGAGATCGAGATCTTTGATCAGCGCGCCGATTGACTGCTCGTACACCACTTGGCTGATTTCAATGGCCTGCTGCAGGCGATTGAACGTATCATCGGCGGTCTTGTCCTGCGCGACGCCGTTGATGGAGTCATGCGGGTGCGCCTGCAGCAGGTGCTCCCACGCCAGCGAAAACCAGGTGGCGGGCCAGGCATCGCCCATGAGCGCGCGTATCGCCGACAGCGGCTCGGCGCGTTTGAGGAGCCACGTCTGCGCCTGCTTGTTGGCCATTTTGAGATACGCGCGCGTGGCAAGCGCGTTGCCCGAGCACGAGCAGGCTGGGCCGTCGCGCATTTCACCCTTGACAACATGCAGTTTGGCGGCGTTGACGCGCTTCTTGAGCTCCGCCACATATTCCTCGATGTGCGTGTGGCGGAATTCGATGTCTGCGAACGCCTTGTTCGCGTCTTTAAGCACCCTGGTGATCTCGGGTTGACACGAGGTAAAGTCGCAGCCGTTCAGCAGCAGGCGATGGTTCTTGACGGTCGTGTCGTCGAGGTTTTTCCAGGCTTTGGCAAAACGGTCTTTTATCAGTTCGGGAAAATAACGGTCCTGGCTGTCGATCTTGAAATGGTCTTCATGGCATTTGGCCATGGAGGCGTTATGGATGACCAGGCCGGTCTTGTTCCAGTCGAAGGCGTAGCCGTCGGGGCGGTCGTAGTCGGTGCCGAAGCGGATGTCCATGTAAGCCGTGAAATACAGGTTGGCGCGCGCATGCACGCCCAGGCGGCTGGCCAGGATCCGCGTGCCGTCCGGCGCTTCCCATAAGAATTCCGATTCCGGCGCGCGCTCCTCGGACACGCGCTTTGCCGCGATCACGAAATCGAAACCGAACTGCCGGTAGATCTGCGGGAACTGGGATATCTGGCCCCAGCCGAAGGAGTTGTACCCGATGCCCAGATGTCCGCCCAGGCTGTCGGAAAGGCGGATGCCCTTGAGCAGGTTGCGAATCAGGCATTCTCCATCGAGCGGATAGAGGTCCGGCAGCGTATACCAGGGCCCGATGGCCAGGCGCCGGTCGCGGATGTGCTTGACAATCCGGCTTTTATTCTCGGGTTTGATTGTAAGGTAATCCTCGATCACTACGCATTGGCCGTCGAGTACGAAGCAGCGATACGCCGGATTGGTATCGAGCGTTTGAAGCAGTTCGTCCATGAATTCCACCAGCAGCATGCGGTTCTTCCAGATGGGATAGCGCCATTCGCGGTCCCAGTGGGTATGAGGAACGACGTAGCCGATGTTTTTTTTGCCGGGCATATCAAGGCTCCTTGTTTCAGCGGATAATGTCCAGGATTTCATCAAAATTGCTGCAATAATGGTCGCACAGGCCGCGCGTGCCGGATTCCAGGATGTTTCCGCCCGTAACGCCGATGGTGGTGAACCCGGCAAGGCGGATGGAACAGACGCCCGCGCCGCTGTCTTCGATGCCGATCACATGCGCGCGGTCCTCAAATGGAATTCCCAGGCCCACGCGCGCGGTTTCGGCGTACAGCCACGGATGGGGCTTGGGCTGCAGTTCGCCGAGAGTGCCCACGCATCCCTTGCGTAATGGGAAGCCGGCCGAAATGGATGCGTCATAGAATTCCTTGGGATCGCCCATTGACAGGGAACGAAAGGCCGATAGGATCTCCGGCCATGCCTTTTCGTACAGGCCGGAGGTCACCAGGCCGATCTTCACATTTAGTTTTTTCAGGTCTAAAAGGAAGTCCTTGATGCCGGGTGAGGGCGTGAACGCGCTCTCTTTACCGCGGCCTTCGAGGATCTCGTTCATCTCATGATGGGTATGCTGAAAATAAAAAGCACGCGCATCCTCGACGGTCTTGTGGGGACAGTATTTGCGGATGCAGTGCTGCAGATGTTCCGAAACGGAATGCCCGGAAACGAACGGGATGTCGGATTCCTGGAGCCTGAAGCCCGGATCGTCAAGCAGGCTGGCGGTGGTTTTCTCTATGATCCAGATCCAGAAATGTTCGCTTTTAACGCTGGTGCCGTCGAGGTCCATGAGCACGGCCTTGACCGGCTTTTTCAGGTGCACCGGATGCACCGGATAATAGGCCGGATAGCCCATGGAAGACCGGCAGCAGGCCATGGTATGGTTTTCCCAGGCGATGAATTCGACTTTTTTATCGCCGGTGGCGGCAATGGCCTTGACGCCATCTTTGCCGGTTGTGAAGCGTCCATCGGACGATGAGTCGAGACGGATGAACCCGGTTTCATCCGATACCACCCCCAGGCCGGGCATGATGCATGACCACATGATAGGAAGGCTTTCTATGGGTAAAGCGGAATGCTCATTCGTTGGAAGCAGATAAAATACTACAGTGCTGCGTGGGCGGGCGGATCAGGGCTTTCAACCCTTGCCCGGACCGGTGAAAGGGAGGTAAATTAGAAGGGGAAAGCAATCACCTCCGACATTCAGTAAGGAGCCAGCTATGTGTGAAGAATGCGGTTGCGGAGACGATCATGAACACGATGCCGATCCGGATGACCGGATCTCCATTACCCCGGTTCCGGGAGAGCATACCCATGGCCGCGGGCACGAATATTCCCATGGTCATTCGCATCCCCATGTGGCCTATTCGCCGGTGGGCGGCAAGCGCAGCCACCACATGCACCTTGCCGCGGTGATCGGGATTGTCGCGCTGGGCGTGCTATCGGTCATGCTGCTGATATTGCTGGGAAGGTCGGAGGCGCGGTACCGGGCGCTGCTTTCGAGATTCGCGGAACTGGAATAGAGCCGCAGAGCCCCGGAAGTCAGAGGTCAGCGGTCGCACTTATCAGATAGCAAAATAGTATGTTGTGCGTTTCCGGCTTCTGAGGCTCTGCTGCCTAAAGCCGCAATCAGAACTTGAATGCGATGCCTCCGTTAAGCCAGCCGTATCCCGAACCCTCCTCGAGATATACCGCGAATTGTGGCGAAAAATAATAGCGCGCACCTACAAGCCCCCAGATTTGAGCGTGGGTTCCCTGTGCGTCAATTTGCGGGTCATCAGGGAATCCGGGAGCGTTGTCAAACGATGACATGTAGATGATCACTCCCACCGAAGTTCCGACATACACGTCGACCTTGTCGCGTACCGGAATCTTGTCCGCGAGTACGGCCAGGTTAAAAGGATGGAAGCACGCCCTGCCTGCTATGAACAATGTGCTATAATGAAACGTACCCCAGGAGTAGTCGGTATGATATCCTGAAAAAGCAAGGCCGCCGCCTCCGGATATGGCGTCATGGAAACCGTATTCGAAATTTGCCGAAACGCCGATCGGGCCGCCGTCCATTAAAAATCCCGTTCCCGCCTGGAGGAGCATGGCGTTTTTAGCGAAGCAGCTGCCTTCCGCGGTCGACCAGTCTTCGGCGCTACCAGATGAAATGCATAATCCGGCGATCAGGAATGCGGGGACGATACCGGCGCATATGGGTTGCATGGTTCCTCCTGGCTAAGGTTTGGCGCACGTGATTATTGCATAATCCTGAATAATATATAAAGTGCGCGCGTCCGAATCAGACGATGCTTTTCAATCTTTGCGGGTCCGCCGGCTTTCCGGCCGAGCCGCGGTCCACAAGCGCGCAGATGCCGGGGATCGTGCCTTCGCGGTCGCTTTGAACGGCAATGTCGTCCAGCAGGATATGCGCCGCAAGGTACCCAAGCCGGGTAAAACCGAAATCCACGGTCGAGATCGGGAAGATGATCGATTCGGGTATGTTGTCAAAGGAAACCATCGAAAGGTGGCGCGGCACGTCGACGCCCGCCAGCCGGAGCCACAGATACTGCAGGTGCGCAAGCTTGTCGTTGAGAGAAATGATCGCGGTTGCGCCGCGATCGAGCAAGGCGCACATGGACGGCGTATGCCGTATCAGCGCGTGCTGAAAGGCCGTGGCGCCGGCATCATCCGTACTGAGTCTTTCGCGCGAGCGCACGTAGTCCATCACCCGGCGGTTGAAATTAATGAACTTGTCGACGGCTATCGAATCGTCAAGATACCAGAACGGTTCGGCGTGCTCGACGGCAATCAGTTCCGGCGCCGGACTGAGCGCTTCGGCAATGCGGTGTGTCAATTCACACCGGCGCACGGTCCAGTGGTCGCCTTTCCGGCCAAAGGTGGGGAAGCCGATGGCGCGGTGGCCGAGGTTGACAAGATACGATAGCGCCGCCGAGATCGCGGCGGGTTCGTCGAACGAAAGCCGGAAATACCGTTGCCCGAAGCGCAGGCGCGATCGTGTGCAGAGGATCCCTTCGTGCGAAAAGTCGAAATACACCGCCGGCCGTTCGCCGAAGCAGGTGAGTTCGGGCAGCCATTCATTCAATACGTCAAGGGTGGGCGCCAGGTCCACGATGAGCGCGCCGCGATACCGGTCGCCCAGCGTGCGGATGATGGAGCGCGCCTCATCGATGCCGCCGGGGACCATCAGCGATGTTCCTTCGCCGCCGCGGGCGCGCTGCACCACGGACAGCTGCATGCTGTTTTTCATGAGCTCGCCGGTAAAGCTGTTCATGAAGGGGGCGGTATGCTGGCTGTTGAACATCATGTAACAATCGTAATCATTCGCCGCCAGCATGAGGATCACCGGCGAGTGCGAAAACGACGTGCCGGCACCCGGTGCGCCCGAGGCGCCGGGCCGGGGACCGGCGATCCATCGCTTGCCGAGTTTGTGCGCAAGATTTTCTTTTGACAATTTTTGCAGCGCGCCGGCGATGGTATCGCGCGACACATGTTCGCTGGCCGCGAAGAAGTCGAACTTGGGCAGGGGATCGCCGGCCTGAAAAATCCCCTGCAGGATATTGTTTTTCACTTTGGAGAAAAGAGAACCCACCGGCCCTTCCGCGTCCGGCCGGGACACGCCGGCGCGCATAAGGCGGCGGCCCTTGCGGCACAGCACCTTTTCGGCAACCAGAGGGTGGTGGACCGCCTTGAGCATGGTTTTATAGGAGACATGATAGTGCCGCGCCATTTCCGAGATCGGCGGAAGCGGTGCGCCCGGGTCTGCTTCCAGCGTTTCTATCAGCCGGCGCGCTATCTGTTCATGCAACAGGCTGGTTGGCCGGGGTCTGTTTTTCCGTTTTGTGGTCATGATGGATGGTCCCTGCCGGTCTTGTGCAATGCGCTTCCGCGCCTATATCGGAAAATACTCACGTGCAGGACTGAAAAACCAATATTTTGCCAGCGGGGGCCTGCGGAAGCTCCACCAGGGGAAATCGGTAAAATTGACAGATCGTTATTGCATTGTCCGTCGATCAACGATATACTAAAAGCGGCATTTCGCTTTGCACTCATGCCGGGCGCAGAAAGGCGATCGTCGATTATGAAGCTCCGCGCAAAAACACTGTTGATCGTATTGGCCACCATTGTCTGCCTGCTTCTCATCCTCCATCTGATCACCCAGCGCGTGATGCTGTCGGGTTTTGCGCGCGTTGAGGACAGCAACACGCGGCGCAATGTACAGCGCGTGCATGATGCCCTGGCGCAGAGCATTGATAATCTCAGCGTCAAGGCCTCGGATTGGGCCAAATGGGACGACACCTATGCATTCATAGAGGACCGGAATGCCGAATACATCGATGCGAACCTGACCGACGAATCGCTCGCCGAGCTCAAGCTCAATTTCATGTTTTTCATCAACAACCGGCGGGAGCTGGTCATAGGTAAATGGTATGATTATAATATCGACAGCGGCGGCACGATTGCGGCAGACCAGCTCTGGACGATCCTTCCGGATTCAAGTCTATGGTCCCACGATAGTGTGGGGAGCGTCAAAGCGGGGATCATAATGCTTGACAAAGGGCCGCTGTGCATTGTTTCGCGTCCGATCCTTACCAGCAGCAGCGAGGGTCCGGTCCATGGTGCGCTCATTTTTGCCCGCTATCTTGACAGTGCAGAAGTGGCCAAGCTCGCTCAGGTAACGCACCTCAGGCTGGATGTCCGCCGCTGGGACGACCGGGCGCTTCCGGCCGACATGACCGCGATGAGACAACGCATTGCCGGCGGCGAGGCGATCATCGTGAACCCGCTGGACCAGGAGATGGTCGCCGGCTATTCCTCGATCGCCGATATCCACGATAAGCCCGCGCTGCTTCTGCGCGTCGATATCGCGCGCGAAATTTTTAAGCAGGGACGATTGACGGCGGTCTACATGATCGCGGCCCTGTTCGGCGCCAGTCTCTGCTTCGGCGCCATCATCATGCTGCTTTTGGAGCGGCTGGTATTGTCGCGCGTAGCGCGGCTGGATGCCGATGTCAACACGATCGGCAAAAGCGGCGATCATGCGGCGCGCGTGGCGGTGCAGGGACGCGATGAACTGACGAACCTGGCGAAATCGGTCAATGTCATGCTATCCGCCATCGATCAAGCGCATCAGGTGATCGAAGCGCGCAACGCCGAAATGCGCCTGCTCATGAACACTATTCCCGACGGTCTGCTGTCGTTTGACGATCAGCTCCGCACCAATCCCGAATATTCGCGATCATGCGAAGTTCTTCTGGGACGGACGCGCCTTGAAGGGCTCCCCCTCTTCGATGTGTTCGGCTTGTCGGACGGCAAAATGCGTACCGTGATAACCGATTTTCTGGACCTGCTGCGCCAGGGCATTCTGGCGGAAAAAGAGCTGGCGCCTTTGAACCCGCTTTCGGAAATCCGGCTTGATTCATCGAATGGCGCGGGCGCCCGGTGGCTGCGCACGCAGTTTTTTCTCATCGATCGCGGCCAGGGAAAGGCCAAACATATTCTGTGCGTGATAGAAGATATCACCGAGGCAAAGGCGCTGGCCGCACAGGTGGCAAAATCGGAAAAGGAGAACATGCAGTTGCGCGCCATTGCCGAAGACCCCGATCTGTTCCGCGATTTTCTTTCGGAAATGAAAAAGATCCTCGATCGCGCGCATGACCGGTTGGGCGAGTTGTCGCGGGCATCGAACCGGCGGCCGATCGTCAACGAGCTTTTCCGCGACGTGCACACCATCAAAGGCACGGCCGGCTCCTTCGGTCTTTCTGCGGTGAGTGAGATTTCGGGCAGAATGGAAAATGACCTCAGCCCGCTGCGCGAAAGCGGGGCCATGACCGAAGAAATGCTTGCGAAAACGCGCGAATCACTGGGACTTTTGTCGCGCGCCATGATGGACGTGGTGGAAGGCACCAAAAAAATACTGGGCGATGACGCCGTGGATTCCACCGATATCCATCTGCGCATTTCGCTGGCAAAGCTTGCCAGCGAGGCGGCCACGGTGCAGTCGCTTGTCGAACGGGAGCTCGTTGACGCGGCCCGGGCAAAACGGCTGGCCGGCGCCATTGCCCGGCGGCTTACCGCCCTCCGGTGTATTCCCGCGCGCAAAGGGTTTGCCAGGGCCCTGCGCATCGTGCCGGGGCTCATCCAGCGCCTGGGCAAGAACGTCGTCTTCGACTTCACGGGCGCCGATGTCCCGATCGATGTGGAGGCCGCACGCGATCTTACCACCGCGCTCGTTCACCTGATACGCAATTCGTTTGACCATGGCATCGAATCCGCGGAGGAACGGCTGGAGCGCGGCAAACCCGAAGCGGGACATGTGGTCCTTTCCGTGACCGAGGAGGGCGATGGGACCGTCGTTGCCATCGAAGATGACGGCAAAGGCATCGATCCCGCGCGCCTGCGCGCCGTATCGGTCAAAAAAGGCATTCTGAGCGCGGAAGAGGCGGAAAGATTGACAACCCAAGAATGCTACGACCTTATCTTCAGGCCGGGCTTTTCAACCGCGGACAGCGTTACCGACGTCTCCGGCCGCGGCGTTGGTCTGGATGCGGTCAAAGAAGCGATATGCCAGAAACTGCGCGGAAGTATTGTGATCGATTCAAAAGTGGGGAAGGGCACGCGGTTTACCATGCGGATGCGCTCCGCCCAGTGTGCCTGAAATCGCCGGGTTATAGCATCAACATCGCCACGATCAGATTCGACACCAGGATCCCGACGCTGGCCGCCACCACCGCGCGGTTGGTGGCGCGGCCAACGCCCACCGCGCCGCCATAGGTGAAAAACCCGTGATAGCATCCTGCCAGCGCCATCATGCCGCCGAATACCAGCGTTTTGGTAAGCATCACCAGCACGTCCTGAATGTCGAACAGATATCGTACCCCGTTGTAAAACATGGCAGGGCTCACGTCAAGCGCCAGCGTGGCCAGGATCTGCGCGCTGACAATGGCCAGGAATGAGGCGAAGATACCCAGGACCGGCATCATGATGAACCCGGACAGTACGCGCGGCGCCAGCAGATACAGATACGGATCGAGCGACAGCACCACCAGCGCGTCCATCTGCTCGGTCACACGCATGGTGCCCAGCTCCGCCGCAAGCATGGCGCCGATGCGGCCGGTAATGACCAGGGCGGTAAGCACCGGCCCGATATCGGTGAGGATGGCTTTACTTACAGCAGTGCCCAGGATGCTGAAGGGGATCATGTCCTGGAAAAAGTATTTGGCCTGCCATACGGTGATCAGGCCCACGAACACCGAAATAAGGATGATCAGCGGCAGAGACATGACGCCGATGCGCATGAGTTGTTCCGTAAAGACATGATGCCGCGGGATGAGCCCCGGCGATGCGCGCACCAGGCGCCAGAAGAAAATGGAACTGGCTCCCACCTGTTCGAGCGCCCCGCGGGCCTGTGCGCCGAAACTTTGGGCTACATCGTCCAGTATGCGGATGCTCATACGTGCGTCTCCGTTCCTGCGGCGCCATGCTGCCGGCTGAATCGGACCGTGCGGCGCCATACGCGGAAGGCGCTCCAATAGGGAAACGTACATGCCGCGGCCGCCATGGGCGACAGCAGTCGCGCCGCGGATGTGCGCAGGCGTACGTCGCCTTCAACTTCCAGGATATCGCGGTCGAACACGGGAGTAAAGATAATTTCCAGACGGCGTCGCGCGCGCGAAACCAGTGCGTGGCGCAAGGCTTCGATATAGCCATAGACCTTTCCGGTGACTGCGGGATTTTCAAGGTTGCCGGTTATTCGAAAGGAACATTCGTCGAGTTTCAGGATGCCGAAGAACCGGGCGATGCCCCGCATGGCCCAGCGCAGCGCCGCACGCCGAAAGTCGGTCTGGCGCAGAACGAAGAGCACGCGGTTTGCGCGCAGCGAATTCCAGAATGAGCGCAGCCGTCCCGGGGGATCGAATGCGCGCCGATGCGGTTCCATTGCCGGCCCGGGAGCGCTGCGGGATGCGGAAGGGGCCGCCGGCGCCGGCGAAGGTTCCCGTTTGTCGAGGTCCGGCGTGCCGGACCGGGTGCCGCCGGATGCGCCGGAACCCGGTGCGCCGCCATTGGATGCCGGGACAATCGGAGCGGGCGGCGGCGCCGGCTCAGCGTCATCGGAGGCTTTCCGCCTGCGGCCCAGCACGCGCACAACCAGTTCCCGCCGCAGAATATCATAGGTCGCCAGGAACACCGCGGGATGCAGCCAGCATGCCCGGACCAGAGCGGTGTTGCTGCCCTGGACAAAACGGCAGCGCATGTGCAGCGAAAAAGGTGCGATCATCGCCGTTGCAGCAACGATCAGCACGATTGTTCCGATGGTTATCAGCACGCCTATGAGCATGCGTTCACCTCCCGGTTCCCGCGTTGGCGGCCGGCCGTGCGATGACAGGTCCGTTTTCGGTGATGATCTGGTCCATGGCAACGTCGTGGTATTCGAACGGCACCGTCCCCTCCATGATCTGGTTTGCAAACGCAAGTCCGATGATGGGAATCCGGCCTTTGATTTCGCTCAGAAAGCGGTCATAATAATATTTGCCCCTGCCGATACGGCCGCCGTTTTTGTCAAAAACGACCCCGGGGCAGATGATGACGCTCAGGTCGCTCTTGAAGAAGTTGTCGCGCCTGGACGGCATCGGCTCAAGGCAGCCTAATTCCCCGGCCTGCAGATCAACATCCACATTGTCGACGGCGCCGATGCCCAGTTCGTACGCCGGCATTTTGACATAGGGGAGTATCATGCGCCGGCCTTCGGCCAGCAGCGCCGTGATCAGGCAGCGCGTCCGCACCTCGGCGCCGATATTGACATACAGCATGATCGCGCGCGCATTTGTAAATTCTGGCAGGGCGCGCAGATGACCGGCGATCGACTCCGATTTTTCCCGGCGTTCGGCTTCGGGCATTGCCGCGCGCAGGGCCAGGTGCTTTTTCCGCAACTCCTGCTTGCGCTCCGATGCATCGTTGATGGCCGTCGGTGCGGGTTGGCCGGGCCTCGAAAGATCATCGAGTTCGCGGCGAAGGCCGTCGCTATAGTGACGCACCTTTGCCAGGAGCGTGCCGGCCTCACGTAAAAAGCGCGGCAGCTCCTTGGAGCCGAAAAAGAGCAGGATGAGCGCGGCGATGAGCAGGATTTCGGAGAAGCCGATGCCCGTCATACCGCCGCCTTTTTCTGTTTCTGCGCCAGATACGCCACGAGAATGCTGATCCCGTACAGCACCAGCAAGGGCGCGGCCAGGACGCATTGTGATAGTACGTCGGGCGGCGTTAGAACCGCCGCGACGACGAAGATGGCGACAATGCCATAGCGCATCTTGTCGACAAGGAATCGGGGCGTGATGATTCCCGCCTTGGTCAGGACGTACGAAAGCACCGGCAGCTCAAACACCGCGCCAAAGGCCAGCGCAATCTGGATGATGAAGCCCATGTAATCCTCGGCCTTGAAATACGGCTCGATTGCGCCGCCGGCGTAGCCGGCAAGAAAGCGCATCATATACGGCATCATCGCATAGGCAAACCCGATCCCGGCAAGAAAGCAGGCCGTTGAGGCGATCACCGCGGGCAGCACGACCGTCTTCTCATTTTTGTAAAGTCCGGGCGCCACGAATTTCCATACTTGATACATAATGACCGGCATGGCCAGCACGATCCCGCCGGCAATGGCGATTTTTACGGAGAGCATGATGGTTTCGGCGGGGGAGGTGAAGATGAGCCGCGGCCGGGGGTGCGATAGCCGCAGGGGGTAGATCATGAGCACGTCGAAAATTTTTTTCCACCAGATGCCGCAGGGAAGTGCCGCGGCGACCACCGCGACCGCGCTTTTAATCAACCGCCAGCGCAGTTCCTCCAGATGGTCCAGAAATGACATTTCGCCACTGGGAACGGCCATCAGCTCTTCTGCTCGGGCTTAACGTCCTTTTTTTCTTTTGTATCCGCGGGAGGAGCGGTTTGTGCGGCCTCGTCTTTCTCGGCGTCTTTCTGGGCTTTTTTAAATTCCTTGATACCTTTGCCCAGGCTGTTTGCCAGCTCAGGGATCTTTTTTGCGCCAAAAAGCAGAATGACGATCAGCAGAATGAGGATCAGTTCCTGTGCGCCGATGTTGGGCATGGGGTCCGCCTTTTGAAAATAGAACCGCCTGGTTCCGACTATTCAAGCCGGGAAAATGGAATTCCCCCCGGCTTCAAATAGGCGGCATGGAAATAAAATATATTACTCGCATGAAATCCGGGCCTGTTGACAGCGCTGTCTATGGCATACATGCGGCGGCGGAAATAATCGCCTCCGGCGCCGACCGCATCGACCATGTCTACTTTGAACAGGAGCGGCGCTCTTCCGAGCTTTTCGAGCTCATGAAGAGCTGCCGCCGGCAGCGGCTTTCGTATTCGGCGGTCCCTGCGCCGCGTCTTAATCTGCTGGCCGGCACGCCGCGGCACCAGGGTGTGGTGGTGTCGTGCAGCGCCAAAGCCTATGCATCGGCCGAAGAGCTCGAAGCCATCGTGCACGCCGCGTCCGTGCCGCTGCTGTTTCTCCCTGCGTCAATCGAAGATCCCCGCAACCTGGGCGCGCTCATCCGCACCTGCGCCGCCCTGGGCGTTCATGCCATGCTGCTGGAGCGCAAAAACACGGCGCCGCTGTCGGATGTGGTGGCCCGGGCGTCGGCCGGTGCGCTTGAGCATATGCCAATTGTCAAACCCCGCAATCTGGAAGGCGTGGTGGCCGGTTTCAAGGAGCGCGGTTTCCGCATTGTAGGCGCCGCCGGCGGGGCGCAAACCCCTCCCCATGCCGTCGACCTGACCGGGCCGGCGCTCATCATTACCGGCGGCGAGCATCGGGGCATTCCGCCCTATCTGGAAAAACAGTGCACGGACCTGGTGGGAATTCCCATGAGTCAAACCGTGCAGTCGCTCAATGTGTCGGTGGCGGGAGCGGTGCTTTTATATGAAGCCATGCGGCAAAGGAGCCTTCGGCGCCGCTGAAATCACGGCTGCTTCCCGCCAAACCCGAACATGGCATCCAGCGTGTCGGCCACATCATCGCCCGAAATGATCGACCCCTCGGCTTTTTTAGGCTGCGCGGCAACCGGCTGTTCGGGTTTGGCGGCCATGGCCTGGGCAGGCCGCCCGATTTCCGGCAGCGGGCGGTTGAGGATATCCTCCAGATTTATCGAGGGCATCGGCGCGGACGCGGGAGCCGCCGGCCGCGGGATGTTCATGCGCACCGTGGCGGTGCCGTCGGAAATCGAGGAAAGGTCCTGTTCCTGAATTTCCGGCAAATCAAGTACCGGTTCCGGCGAAAAATCCACGGTCCCAAGCAGGTCGTCCTGCTGCGAAGCGGGCGCCGCGTCCGTCTGCGGCCGCAACGAAAGCGGCGGCGGTCCGGCAGGCGGCATCCGCCTGGTTTCGGGCGTGGGCAGCGAGGCGCGGTCGATCTGCTGGGTCACCGCACTTTCGAGTTCCCGCTCAAACTGGCTTATCGATTCGTCAACAATTTTGATCTGAGGTTCGGCCGGCGCAACGGGGGCCGTCTGATAGGGGACCGCCGGCTCAATCGCGACGGGCGCTGCTTCGAAAGCCGCCGGGGCCGAAGGTTGTTGCGGCGCTTCGAATATCGGCGATGGTTCCGGCATTGCCGGCTGCGAGGGGACCGGCGCTGCGATGGCCGCTGCAACGGCGGGCGGCGCGAATTGCTTAACGGCCGAAGCATCCGGGAGTACCGGCGGCTGAATCGCGAACGCCGGTGGAGCAGCAGGCGCCTCGATGCGGCGATTGATGCAGGCCGCATACCGCGCGGCAACGCCCTCGAAATACTTGACATGATACACATCCAGCCGCGGCATGGAGGTATGCAGGAGCTGCTTGAGGTCGTCAACCGGCTTGACAAGTGCCGCCCGGGCATCCGCATCGCCCCGTTCCACGGCATCGCCGGCTTTTTCCAGCGCAGCCGCACAACCGCCCAGGGACTGCAATGCGTCATGCTGTTCACGCCGTACCCGGGCGCGGCCGCTGCCGCGTATTCCCAGCACCGTGCCCCAGATAATTGACAGCACTCCGGCGCCGGCCAGAAAACCGGCCAGAACAAACCCCAGCTCGCGGGACATTGAGAATTCCATGCGCGGTTCCTTTCGCGAGGATATATGGAATCAGTATACAATGCAGAAACGCATTTCGCAATACCCATTCCGCGTCGTTGCGGATCCGTCCCGGCAAGGACGGGCCGGTGGCCTGCTCCTGCCGCACCGCATGGCATACAACACGGAATCAGATCATATTCGCCGGATCGACATCAATCATCGTCCTGATCGTTTTCGGGAATTTCGCGGCCGCGCGCCGGATGTCGTCCAACAGCGGCTGCAGCGCCGCGTGGCTTTTCGCCTTGAGCAGGAGCGACCATCTGAACTCGCTTTTCAGCTTTGTCAATATCGCGGGCGACGGACCCAGGATCACGGCAGACGATGGCCGCGCGCGGCCGACGCGCGAAAGTTCCCGGCAACGCTCCGCTACCGCGGTTTCGTCGGCGCCATGGACCACGATGCGCGCAAGCCTGCCAAAGGGCGGATACGAAAGCGGCTCGCGGTCCCGGATCTCCTTTTCGTAAAACGTCTCGTAATCGTGCGCCTGCGCTGCCAGCACCGAATGCTCGTGGGGAAAATAGGTCTGGATCACGACCTCCCCCTGATCGTCTTCCCGGCCGGCCCGGCCGGCCACCTGCGACAGCAGCTGGTACGTGCGCTCCGATGAGCGGAAATCGGGGATGTGCAGTCCCAGGTCAGCCTGCAGAACGCCGACCAGCGCGACTCCGGGAAAATTGAGCCCTTTGGCCACCATCTGGGTGCCCAGCAGGACATCCGCTTCCCGGCGCAGAAAGCCGTCGAGGATCGTTGCGTGCGAACCTTTGCGCCGGGTCGTGTCCTGGTCCATGCGCACGATGCGCGCCTGGGGAAATTGCGCGCGCAGATATTCTTCGGCCTTTTGAATGGCCGTACCTTTGTACCTGATCTGTTCGCCGCGGCATGCGGGACACACGCTGGGCGCCGGTTCCCGGCGGCCGCATTGATGACATTTCAACGATGCATCGGCGCGATGATACGTGAGTTTCACCGAACAATCGGGGCACACGTGCGTATGGCCGCATTCTTTACAAATAAGTGAAACGGCGAAACCACGCCGGTTGAGCAGCAGGATCACCTGGCGGCCCGTATCGAGGGTCGTCTGGATGCGCGCCTGCAACGCACGCGACATGAGGCCCCAGTTGTTGTCGCGGTGCTCCGCGTTCATGTCCACGATGCTCACCTCGGGAAGCCGTGCGGCGCCTACCCTTTTTGTCAAACAGGCCAGCCGGTACTTGCCGGTGCGCGCGTTGTAATGGCTTTCGATGGACGGCGTGGCCGATCCGAGCACCACCAGCGCCTTTTGCAGCCTGCCCCGCATCACGGCCACGTCGCGCGCATGGTAGCGCGGGTCCATTTCGGCCTGCTTATAGCTCTGGTCGTGCTCCTCGTCCACAATGATAAGGCCGAGATTTTCAAGGGGCGCCAGAATAGCGCTGCGCGCACCCACCACCAGGCGTTTTGCGCCCGTCACCAGCTGTTCAAGACTGTCGCGGCGCTCTCCATCCGACATGCGGCTGTGCATGACGGTAATCACATCGCCGAGAGCGCTTTTAAAGCGCCGTATGGTCTGCGGGGTAAGAGAAATTTCCGGCACCAGGATGATCACGCCTTTCCCGGCGGCGAGCGCCGCTTTGGCCAGCTCGATATAGATAAAAGTCTTGCCGCTGCCGGTGATGCCGTGCAGCAGCCAGGGACGGTCCGGCGCATCAAGGTCGCCGCGCATCATGGCAAACACGGCCTGCTGCTCTTCGGTCAGCCGCGGCATGTCTTCGAACGGTTCCTGCAGCAGTTCGTCGGCGTCCCGCACAAACTCGGTTTTTTCCTTTACCAGCGCGCCCTTGCGGCAGAGCGACCCGAGCGTGGCCGGCGCGATGCGCAGCTCATCGCAGAGCCTGCGCGAGGTGAGGGAGCGGTCGCCGGATACGCGGATGCGGTCAAGGGCTGCCGATTCTTTGTCCGTCAAGGTCGCAGACGTCGGACCGCTCATCCGATAGGTAAAGAGAAACCGCGCGTTGGTCTGCAGCAGCTTTTTGCGGACGATCGGCCGGAACACCACGCCCAGTTCGCACTGATAATAGGAGGCGATCCATTTATAGAGCGCTATGAGCGACTGGTTCGAATCGGTCCACCGTTCTTCGCGGATATCAATTATTTCCTTGAGCAAGGAATGCAGCGAATGCTCCTTGAGTTCCACCGCCACACCCCACATTTCGCGGCTTTTTACGCTGACCAGCACCGGGGTGCCGGGGGCTATGCGGCCGGCAAAAACATCGGGGATGCGATAATCGAAAATGCCGGGAATGGCTGCCGGAAAACCCACGCCGGCAATGCGCGGGCCATGATATATATCGCCCGGAACGGCGGTCTGTTCTCCGGACGGTATGCGGTTGCCTGATTCCATGAAATGCTTGACCCTTTAGCCGATTAATGGTATATCATTAATATCAGAAATGCGAGGTCGGGGGGCGACGCTCCCTCTTCTGCCTGTATAAATTACATCGCCGAAGAGTTGGCCAAGGGGTGGTTTTTTCCGCGCGCTGATGCATAAGGGCCGTGCAATGGTCATAGGCATTGACAAAGTCCAGGAGGGCATGGTGCTGGCGCAGGACGTTCTGCTGCCGAGCGGCATGATCCTTATCAATTGCAATCGCATGCTCGATACCCACCTCATAGATATGATCCGGCGCCGCGGTATCATGGAAATTCACGTCATTGAGCCGGATGACGAGCCAAAGCAGGTTTTCCCCTCGGCGCCTCAGGAGGATGCGCCCGCCGACACGCCGAAATCCGGCGCGCCTGCCGCGGTCGCTGCCGCTGTTCCGGCAACGCAGGAAGCGCCGAAGCCCACGCTGCCGCGGGTGGTTATCGTCCACTCTCCCGACCGGCTTTCAGCGGAACTCCGGATCGAGAGTGCCGGCGGCAAAGATGAGCTGCTTGCTTTTGATGATGTCATGACCGAATTCGAGATGAAAGGCGTGGTGTACGGCATCGACGAAAACAAAGTCGCATCGTGCGTCGACCGCTGGAACCGCACGCGCAAGCCGGTCCGCGACATCGTGGCGCAGGGCACTCCGATCCAGCGTGGCAAGGAGGGCGATGTCGCCGTCGTAGTCAGGCATCTGAGCGACGCGGTCCATTGCGGCGCCGTGCGCGGCGCTACGCATTTCTGGGAAACGGCCGCCCTGGGCGCTTCGATAGAGCGCATAGACGCCGGCGCCGTAATCGCCGAACGTCAATCCGGCCTTCCTGCCATGTCGGGAAAAACCGTGACCGGCGAAGTCCTTCCCTGTGAGGATTTGGAGAAATGCCCCGTCAGGTTCGATGAAAAGACCGTGCAGGTATCGCGAGACGGCAAGCAGATTACCGCCGCGATCGCCGGCGTCTGCTTTTTCGTTGATAACCTGCTGGGCATCGTGCCGCTCGATTTTTCCGGCAGCGCCGAAATCGTGCTTTCGCCCAACCGGCTTGCGGCGGTCGTGGTGATACATCCTGCCGGCCCCGGCGGAGCGCTGCCCGCGAAAAAGGATATCGAAATCCTGCTTGCTAAAAACGGAATTTCATTCGGCCTTCAGGAAGCGGCGGCGCGCACCCTGTATGATCACCTGTCCCGGGGCGAATGCCCCGCCGGCCCCGCCACCATCGCCTCCGGAATTCCGGCGCAGAACGGCGAAAACGGGCGCGTTGAATATCTGTTCGATACCGAAACGTCGTTGAAACCCAAGACGAACCCGGACGGCAGCGTTGATTTTAAAAGCCTGGGCATCATCCATTCGGTTGTCAAGGGCCAGGAGCTGGCGCGCCTGATCCCGCCTACGAAAGGCAAACCGGGCAAAGACGTAACGGGCAAAGAGATCCCTTCGAGGGACGGCGTGCCGGCAATCATGCCCGCGGGCATCAATACGAAAATCCATGAAGACCGTCCCGGAGTGCTCATTGCGGAGACCGACGGGTATGTAAAAATAAAAGGGAATGTCATCGAAATTCAGGAAGGATATGTTATCGGCGGTGATGTGGGATATGAAACCGGCAATATCAAGTACGCCAAATCGGTGCAGGTCAAAGGAGATATTAAAACCGGCTTCATCGTTGAGTGCGGCGGGGACCTGGAGGTAGGCGGCACCATCGAAGATTGCCACGTGATCGTGGGCGGCAATGTGCTGTGCAAGCATGGCTATCTGGGCACAGGCAAGGGCATTATCGAAGCCAAAGGCGACGTCAATATCGGCTTCATGAAAAACCAGGCCATCAAATCGCGGCATAATGTTTCCATTGCCAAGGAAGCCCTGAATGCCACCATTTTTGCAAAGAACGCCATAGCCGTGCACGGCAATCCGCTATCGGTTGCCGGCGGCCATCTCATGGCCCGCGATTCGATTACCGTTCATACCGCGGGCAATTCAAGCCAGATCAAAACGACCCTTGAGGTAGGCGCGGATTTTACGCTTCTTGAAGAAATGCAGAAGACGGAAAAACAGATGCTTGAAATCACGGAAAACCGGCAGAAAATCATCGACACGATTAAAAAATTCGACCATCTGATTACCATAAAGCGCAAGCTGCCGCCCAAAGAAGAATTTCTTTATACCAAGCTTAAAAACACATTTCTGCGCTACGATCAACAGCTGCACGAACTGGAAAATCGTAAAAAAATGATCACGGCAAAAATGCAGGAGACCGAGCAGTCCTTTATCCGGATCGAACATGCGGCAATGCCGGGTACGGTATTCAAGATCGGGGATCGTTTTTTTCTGGTGCGCGAGGAAGTCATCGGGCCTAAAAACGTGCGCCTGATACGCGGGGAAATCAGGATTTTATGAGGGAGCGGAAACATGCGGATCATTGATGTGAACAGCATTGCGATCGGGAGCGTTACCGAATCGGAGTATCGTTCGGAGAACGGCGATCTGCTCATTTCTTCGGGCGTTGCCATTACCGACAAGCACATTGAGATTCTGCGGCGCCGCAACATCTTCCAGGTGTATGTCAAGGACAGCGACGAAGATGAAATCCATGCGATCCTTTCGAAGGAATATACGCTTGATGAATTTCATTTCGACGATGAAGAGCCGGCCAAGGCCCTGGATCTGCCGGAATTCAAGAATATTAAAGCGGGAAAAGACGGTTTATCGCAGCTCATGCAGAGCAAAAAGGCCGCCGAACTCGATGATACGTTGTCCCGGGGCGTGACCCCAGATAAGCCGACAGGGCCGCCGCTTAAGCAGAAAGCTCTGGAGAAAGGCGTTGGCGAACGCACGGCACAATATAAAAACGATGTCCATCAGCTCTATGCTGAGGCGCTTAAAGATGTCCATTATGTGCTACGCACCATGGCTGACGGCCATTCGGTGGATGGGAGGCAGATCCGGTCCATCGTAGAACGGTTTGTCCGGTTGTTCATCACCGACAAGAACATCCTACTCAATATTTCCGGCATCAAGACGACGCCGGACAACTTTGTCTATCATCATACACTCAATGTGTGCCTGCTGGCGATCAATATCGCCGCTTCGGCGGATTACAGTGAGGAGCAGGTGGTGGAGATCGGCATGGGCGCCCTCCTGCATGATCTGGGTATGCTGCTGGTGCCGCAGCATATCTTGATAAAAGATGGCAAGCTCGATCAGGACGAATGGTTTGAGGTCCAGAAACACCCGATCCTCGGCCTGCATCTTCTGGAGAGTGTCACCCGGCTGCCGGTGACCGTTCCCTACGTCGCCTACCAGGTGCATGAGCGCGAAAATGGCAAGGGATATCCCAAGCAGCGCAACGGGAGACTTATCCATAATTTCGCGCGGATCGTCCAGATAGCCGACGTCTATGAAGCGCTGTCGTCGCCGCGCCTGTATCGTACGACATATATCCCATACAAAGCCATGGAATTGGTCATTAAAATGACGCGCCAGGGGCTTTTATCGGGAGAATTCAGCCGGTCGTTCCTGATCTACGCGTCGTTGTTCCCCGTGGGCAGTATCGTCGAACTTTCGAACAAGAGTATCGGCAAGGTCATCAAGTCCAATGCCACATCTTTCGCCAAGCCCGTGGTCAGCATCATCGTCGACGAAGGCGGCAGGCGCCTGAGGGACGACCAGATTTACCAGGAGGACTTAAAAACGAGCGACTTACAGATTGTCAAAGCCCACGGATTTGATTATCTCTCCGGTTTCAGCGTCATGGACGGCTTTTAATCATCGCCTGCGCAAGTTCGTCGGGGGTTTCCTTGACGGGAATGAACCGGTGGATTTCAGACATTTCGATGGTTTCGCGCACATTTCCTTGGGGTTTGTAAAGACAGAACACGAGCTTCCGGTCGCTGCATTGCCGGAACACCCGCACCAGCGTCCCCAGTCCCACGCTCGAGATAAACGTAAGCCGCTCCATGTCGATGACCAGTCCCTTGATGGCGCCGGTCAAGACGCTGTTGACCCGCTGCTGCAGCGCATGGATGTCGTCCGGTTCCCACAACTGTCCGATAAGTTCGATGGTCGCGACCGCTTCAACGGTTTTTTCATTGATTTCCATATGATATCCCCGGGTTCATGAATTGTCGGCCGTCTTGGAAATCCGTCCGGTTTTTCCTTCGGCGCCCTCTTCGCGGTGGAATTTGACCGCCATGATCCGGTTTCCCCTGGCATTGAAATGTATTTGGTCCATATATCGGCGGATAATAAACAGACCTCTGCCATGGTCCTTGAGCAGATTTTCCGGCGTAAGAGGATTGGGAAGATGGCTATGGTCGAAACCCTTGCCTTCGTCGATGACGCTGATGGCGGCCTTTTCGGGCGTTACCTTGTAGGCCACCAGCGTTTTCTTTGTTTCGTCGCCGGCGTTGCCGTGCTCGATCGCATTGGTAAGCATTTCGTAAATACAGACTTTGGAGCGCTTGATATCCTTGTCCGGAAAACCGTTGCGGTCCATTTCGCGCAAGATGATGCCGGCGGCCTCTTCGATCGATTTATACGTGTACACCACGAGAAGGGTCGGATGGTCGTTCCGGCTGAAACCCGATTGCTTCAGGAAAGATTCAGGGCTGCCCATTTCAACGCAGAGCATGGTGAAATCATCACGCAGGGGGCATCCCTGGCGGAACGCCGTTTGATCGTCAAGCATTGCCTCAAGAAGATGCTCCGGGCCTTTGTCGGCCGATTGCGCCATCGCATGCGTCAAACGGTCCATGCCGTACATCTCATTGGCGGGATTGGTCCCTTCGGTAAGGCCGTCGGTGTAAAAAAGCAGCTTGTCGTCCGGTTCAAGGCGGATGGTTTCATCACCGTATTCGGCAAGCCCGGAAAGGGCCATGTGCCCTATGAAAAACCCCCGCGCGCTGATCTGCGACACCTCCCTGGTCTTGGCGTGCCATAAAAGCGGCGGCACATGGCCCGCCTTGGAATAGACCATGGTACTTTCGAGCGGATCGATGATGCCGAGAAACGCGGTTATGTAATGTTCGCTTTTAATGAATTTACAGATGCGCTTATTGACTTCGGTGAAAACCAGCGCCGGAGACTCTGATTTGTCCAGATAATGGGTAAAAAGCATCTTTGCCATCGCGCCGATGAGCGCCGCGGGGATGCCGTGGCCCGATACGTCGAAAATGAGCACCGCCACCTTCTGGCTCGGGGTGATGATCATATCATACAGGTCGCCGCCTACCTTGCCGGCCGGAATATACAGCGCCGCGGACCGAAGGTTGATGGCATCGGGCAGCTTGCCGGGCATCAGGCCTTCCTGGATGTTCCGCGCCATCTCGAGTTCTTCATTCATATCGGCGTAGGCTTTTTTCAGACGGTCTTCGGGAGTACCCTCCTGCGCCGGAATCATGATGTCGGCCGCGTCCGTCTTTTTCGCGAACACGTCGTTATCGTTGACATACGAGATCACGGCGCCGGGGCCGGCCAGGGGCTGGCCGGTACGGTCGGCGAACAGAAGCAGGCAGGCCGGTCCGCTTAGGCCGTCAAAGGACGCCGGCAGACCGCTGATGTCCAGCATAAGCCTGCGGTCGGCATGTGCGCGCACGGGCATGCGCCGGATTTTAAACGACCGGCCCTGGCCCAGGCATGTAGCGACCAGCAGGGGAAATTCTTCAGAAAGCGACAGAATGGAGGCAATCGTCGGATTGTCGGCGGCGTCCAGATCCTGCAGGCCGGCAAGATCGAGGAATTCATCGTTGGCGGCCAGAATGTGCGATTCCGCATCCACGACGCACCCCGGGGTTACCAGGCCGCGCATCAGTTCGCCGGCATTGGGAAGGATTGCGGACATACTTCCATATTGTACGTATGCGGGAGGCGGAAGTCAACGGTGCCGGCGGGATGCGGCCTTTCCAGCCGCAAACCCCATCGCAAAAAGCCCCGCTTTTTCACGTTCCGTCAATGGCCGAAGCCCGCCGGGCGGCAGGTCGGCCAGCCTGACCGGTCCGAACCGGGTGCGCACCAGCCGCACCACCCGCCGGCCAAGCGCCTCCACCATGCGCCGGATCTGGCGTTTTTTTCCTTCGTACAGGTCGATTTCATACCAGCAGCCGTTGGCGCCGGTCACCCGGCGCACGTCGCCGGCGCGCAGCAGCTGGCCTTCCGAACTCACGCCGCGAATAAGGACATCGGCCTGTTCCCGGGAAATCGGAGCATCGAGCAGTACCTGATAGACTTTTTTTACGGCAAAGCGCGGATGGGTGAGCGCGTGGATCATGCCGCCGTCGTTGGTAAGCAGCAGCAGGCCTTCGGAATCCTTGTCCAGCCGGCCCGCATAGCGCAGGTGTGCGCAGTCGCGGCCCGCAGCCGCGAGGGCGTCGTAGATCGTTGTGTCGGCATGCGGGTCTTCGGCCGTGACGGTGACGCCCGGCGGTTTATGGTAGGCGGCGTATTCGTGCTCCCGCACCGCGGCGAGTTCGCGCCGCTTGAATTCCACCTTGTCAATTCCCGGGGCGATGCGCGAGCCCATTTCGGTCACGCGCGCGCCGTTGACATACACCTTTCCCGCGGCGATCAGCGCGTCGCACGCGCGGCGCGACCCCAGGCCGCACTGCGCCAGATACCGGTTCAGGCGCATGCGCCCGTCGTCGGGATGCGCGGCATTGCTGCGATCAGGCATCCGCATTTAAACCTCCGCGTGCGTGGTGTGCCATCGCGTGCAACGAATCCGGCACGATTACGCGCGCGCCGAGTTCGGAACCCATGCGGCCGGCCGACCAGCCGTCGAGCGTGTGGCCGTGCCGGTTGAACATGGCCGGCGGCAGGAACACTGCTTGCGGCCGTTTGTCAACGGACCGGACCGCGCGGATAGTGTCGTGCGCTGTCAACAACCCCGCCACGGTCACCGTCGCGCCGAAAAAACGGTTTTCCACGGCGATCGCCTCGATCGCCGTTCCCGGCATGCGCCTGCGGATATCGCCGGCGATGCGCGCAAGGAACGGGTGCGCGAGGACCGACGTGACGATGAGCGCGTGCGACATTGGTCCCGACCGCCGGGGCGGGAATCGCAGCCGGCCCCATTCCGCCAAGAGCCGCCGCACCAGGCCCACGCCGTTTTCTATTTGCGGATAGTCCGCATAATACGAAGCCGGGGGGATTGCCCGGCCGGCCTTAAGGAACAGTTCATCGGCGCAGAAGATGCGCCGGCGGCCGGTTGCGCGCTGGTCCCGGTCGGAGGCTTTGGATGCGAGCGCAAGGACGGCGCGCGCATCGTCGTCCGTGCAGGCGGCAAGCGGCCGCGCGCGGTGGCGCGTAATGCCCACCGGCACCACGGCGATTGACAAAAGGTTATCCCCCAGGCCGGCCAGGTCGTTGAGGCTTCGGGCCAGGACGGCGCCGTCGTTCATGCCGGGGCACACCACGATCTGCGCGTGCAGGGCGATGTCGCGCCGTGTCAACAATCGCAGCTGGGCCATGATGTCCGGCGCGTGCGGATTTCCCAACATCCGGTTGCGCACGCGCCGCAGGGTCGCGTGCACGGAGACGTAGATCGGCGAAATCCCCCGGTCCGCAATGCGGCGCAGGTCCGCGTTCGAAAAGGACGTCAGCGTCAGGTAATTGCCGTTATGGAAAGACAGGTTCAGGTCTTCATCTTTGACATACAGGGATTTCCTCAGACCTC
>Ga0315289_10003090_pt1 | contig 25279 bp, 48 predicted proteins | sample YL17G11_40_MG_FD_203452 | JGI IMG/M metagenome (GOLD analysis project Ga0315289, IMG submission 203452) | Sediment microbial communities from Yellowstone Lake, YNP, Wyoming, USA - YL17G11_40 | ecosystem: Environmental > Aquatic > Freshwater > Lake > Sediment | place: USA: Wyoming | collected...
TTCTTTCTTCCAAGGGTATTGATAATACTTGATCTTATCATCACCAACCTGAGTGACAATAGTAAGAAGTGGATCTGTACCAGCACCCATAAAGTAACGTTGATTGGCACCGATATAGAACTGAGCGTTATCAGCAGCCGTTTCTTTATTATCAGCAGCAGCTTGAACTTGATCATCAGCAGGGGCTTCATCACTTCCTAGATCAACTGCATCATCAGCGGCTAGTTCTTTTTCTGCTTCTGCTTCAATAAGAAATCGATCTAGAGTCTTTCTCTTTTTACCATCCTCGCTAAACAGATGAGGCTTATACTTCTGTTTAACACCTTGACGGCATTGAATATTTTCAAGAAAAGAAGTAAGTGGATCGATTTTCTTTTGAGCTACATTCTTTTGATAGCCATTATCTTTAAGAGACATATCTATTCCTTTTTATTTACTTCTTAGCCTTTTCGATATTTTCCAAAGCAGATACTATCATCGTGTTAACAAGATTATCAAGCGTTGATTCTCTTAACTGCTTCTTCTCTTGCTTCTCAACAGGTTCCTTTTCTGCTTCTGGTTCTTCTTGATCATCCTTGGTAGGAGCCTTCTGATCCGCATCGGCCTCTGGTTCTTCGGCTGGAACTTCAGCTTCGGGTTCCTCTGCGGGTTCTTCTGCTTCGGGTTCTTCTTTTTCGGCAGGAGCTTCACTTCCAGCAGCCTTGGCTTCACGCTCCATTCTCTCTAGACGATCATAATAATCAGGGAACTCTGTTAGATGATCTAAAGCAATCTTCTCAGCTAACTTGCTATCCTTGGTGTGTTCCATTTCAATCTTCTTACCCTTAGCAAGCTGATCAGGATCTACATCACCCTTTGTTGTTCCTGCTTCGGCAGCACGACCAGTAAGATCAACTACCTGTTTCTTTTCTTTCTTCCCCGGTTCTGCTTCCTCTAGTTGTGGCTTGACAGGCTTAGCTGCCTTCTGAGAGGTAGCTACTTTGGTATCTTGAGAAGTCTGTGTTCCAGCATTCACCGGTTCCTTACTATCACCCGGAGTGCTTGCTGGCGACTTGGTTGGAGAAGGCTTTATTTCATCTGCCTTCGGAACTGAAATAACTTTGGATTGAGGATTGATGATAACAGACTTATTCTTTTGCTGAATCTTGGGATCAGCATTATCTGGAGCATATTCCTTTTGGCTTACTTTAACGAAGGTTTGTTCAATCTTAGGAAGCTTAAACTTATCTCCGGACTTTAGCTTGTCGAAGGTAGACGGCGCTTCATTATTTTTTTTTTCCTCGCCCTCTTCAACTTCTTCATCTACTTCGTCCGATTCTTCCTCATCATCTTCGCCATCTTCTTCATCATCTTCGGTTTCTTCTTCGGCATTATAATCATTGACTGCTGCGCTGGCATCGGTATTTTCATCACCGGCATCACGATCCTTTTCTTCCTCTTGTTCTTCTTCGTTATCACCAACATCACCAAGTTCGGGAGGACCACCCTTCTCTCCCTTTCTTAATGCTTTCTCAATATTGGCATCTGGAGCGCCAGCAGAATCTTCTTCTTGTTCTTCGCTATCATCACCAAACTCTAGAGGATCAGCCTTTTCTTCATCTTGTTCTTCTTCTTCTTCTTCACCCTCTTCATCATCTTCCTCTTCATCATCGGCTAATGCAGCATTGGGATTCTCTTCAAGATCATCTTGAGTTGTTTCGTTCTTGACTTCACCCTTGGCCTTTTCTTGAGCCAATAGTTGTTCAATCATTTTTCTCTCGGCTTCTGGAATCTTTTCTGCTGCCTTACGAATCATAGCCATCTCTTCAGGAGTAAGAGGTCCATCTTCTCGACGCACAGGCTTGGTTGCTTCGTCTACTTCTGTTTCCTCTTCCTGTTCCTCTTCTGAATCATCACCAAACTTTAGAGGAGCTATTTTATCCTCATCAAGCTTAAGAGCTTCAAGATCAAAAGATTCCTTTATGGTACTTACAAGCTCTTCACGAATTGTATTCATTTCTTCTTGAAGAGTTTCTAGTCTGCGAAGTAGATCGTGTAACATAATTTTATCCTTCCTTATAGTTTAATATTTTATTGGCCTGTATCGATAACGGTTGCAGTCTTGACTAATCCTGTAGCCTTAGATGGTGTTACGCTATTAACCTTTGCCTTACCACCACCCGTAACAGTTGCCTTAATATCTTGAGCAGGAAGTGTTGCGCCAGCAACCAGACCTTCCTTCATTGATTTAACTTTCTCTGTAGCGAGTTGATAGAATACAGCTTCAATCATATCAGGTTCAACACCAAGCTTTTCGGCTAGAGTATGAACTGCTTTATCAGGTGGGTTTGGATTCTTTTGTAAGAACTCAACTACTTTGGTCTTAAGATCTGTTTTATCTTCCATCAGTCTCTTAGGATTGACTGCAACATCAGCTACAGAAGTTCCACCCTCTTCAGCAAATCTTTCTTTTAAATCATTAATCTTATCAAAAAGTTCCTGTAATCTTTTACTCTCTTCGGGTGTAGCTTCTTTATTACCAATTTTCTGATCAAGCATTACAAGTGCTTTCTTAAGCAATTCAATCTCTTTCTTAGCTTCAGAAGGAGTATATTCTAGAGCTTCACCAACAGTATCCTTTGGCATTCCACCAAGCTGCTGACCATCAACTTCCGCTGGCTTTCCACCTAAAGGTCCAACACCAGCATCTTCGTTTAACTTTTTCATCGCTGCTTTGATTAACATTCTATTACCAAGAAACTTTGGCTCAATAAAGACACCCTCTTCGCATTCTGTCAGAACTAATTCTTTTCCTTGATAAACCCTCTTATCCTCATCTACTTGTAGGAATAATTGATTCTCTTCAAACATTGTATCTTCGCCAAGCATCTTTCGTAATCCAAAGATCAACTTGGAGCAATCTTCTTGGAATGTATCAATTCGATCAACTACCTTAGTTAAGCAATCTAACATTGAGTTTCCTTTTAGATAACATTCTATTTTATTTAGTATTAGAAGAATAAATAATCTAAAAAATTATATTGCTAATTCGCCTCCACCGGCTTCAGGAGCTTCCTCACCCCCACCTTCTGGTGCTGGAGTTTCCGGTGGAGCTTCACCTCCTGCCTCTGGTTCACCCAATCCACCGGCTTCTCCTGCTGGTGCAGCTTCTTCTGGCGCACCGATCTCTTCATCCAGCCACTTGTTATTAAGATTAATTTTATCATCGTCCCAACCCAAACCTTCTTTAAGAGCCATTCGCTTACTAAAGACTGGTTTCTCGGTATTGATATTGTTAGCAAAGGCAGCAAACTTAGTGAACTGAGCCTCAAGCATTTCGCTATTCTTCATATAAGCAAAGTAGCTTGGTGGTACAGGAACAACATCAAAGTCTGAATCCTTCATTTCATAATGACCCCAAATGCCCTTCATAATTAAGTGTTGCTTGAATGTTTGCTTAATACTTTCAGCAAATCTTCTAACCATTGTATAGACAAAGGTTTCAAATTTAATTTCATCCTTGGACATTTGGCTACCCTGAGCTTGTTGAGCTTCGCCCGAATAACGATTCCAAGGTACTCTCATTGCCTTATAAAGTTTCTTTACAAAGTAATTTACGTCTTCTATTTCACCAAGGTTCTGTCCCGATTGAATTGTAGTTACTTCTGTACCCTTACCTTGCTGATCCTTTACGAACCAGAAGTCTTCCATAATATTCTTAACGTTCTGAGCCTGATCGATGAATCCGGTCTGAGGATTGTAGGTTAGCTTCTTACGATACTTGTTGATGAGTTTCTGTAAGTATTGTTCAGCTTTGTTCTTAGGAAGATTTCCAGTAGCTACGTTGAATATCAAACGCTCTGGCGCTCTTGCAAGACGATAGATAACCAAGCTATCCTCAAGAGCATCTAATTGCTTATAGGGTTTTCTAGCAGCATCAATAAATGATCTGACAATTCTTACGACCTCGCCTCTTGTTGGGAGATACTGTTTAGCCCAAGTTGGACCAAGACCCGATACGAAATCATACTTGCCCGAATCTGCATAAGCTACTTGATCTTTGTTGGCTACTACTCGTACCATTCTATTCCACATATTCTTAATAATGAATCCATTGATATCACCATTAGTGTGATGGTAAGGAATGTATTGTTCGGAGATAAGCATATTAACGCCACGAACTCCATTCTTACGAAGTTCAGCATCTTCCTTATCAACCAATAATTCCAAAGCGCACTCACCCATTAGGATGAATTCGTGGAACCAAGTATGAAAGTTTTCCTTATAACCTATAGCATCACAAATCAAATGCCTAAACTCTCGCTGTAGATTGTCTCTAATGTTCTCAGAGATATTAAGATTCTCGCTTTTAAGAACCAGATTGATAACATTCCCATCCTTATCCTCATTCAGTCCCGAGAAGACCAGTTCATCAAGAGCTTCGCTAACGTGGGCATTCTGTTCCATTTCTCGATAGAGGAGAACACGATCTTCCTTGGACTTTTCAACCATCGAAAGCCAAGACATATAATTAAGAGAACCGAAGGCTCCCACAACCCCCGGCTCACCATCAGTCATTTGTTTTAATTCGTTCTCAAAGTTAACATCATAGTCAGATGGTTTTGGTTCTGATATCGGAGCCGTAACCGAATCAGGAAGCTTTGGATCTTTGTTAGCCCCAAAGTAAGTGAACCTATTCCAAATCTCATTCCAATTCATTTGTTCTCCATTTTATATAATTATCTTCTAAAGTATTTAGCTGCGATACTTAAGAGAGACTTCGTAATAATTTTCTATTACAGACTCTAATGTACAGATACTACAGGGTTTCTGAATTATATTCATTGCTCCACTAATATACAATTGTGTTTTAATTGGGTCTGGAATTTTTATAGCTGTAAAAATAACAGGTATAGATAACTTAATATAAGGACGAATATCTCGTAAAATACCTAGAGCATCTCCATCGGATAACAAATAATCAAGGATAATAACGTGAGGATCAAACCTTTTGATCGCATCCTCTATCCCCGCTCTCTTTTCGTGTATCATAATCTTTTTCGTCATAAGCAATGTTGTTAAAAAATTGTTGACATCTTTATCATCTTCAACTAATAAAACACGAATTGTTTCTACAGCAGTAGGGAGAGCAATCATAATAACTCCTATCGATAATTAGATAGGTGGTATCCTATAGTGTTGGCGTATTCGCAGATTGTTTTTATACCACCCTGACCTAATGGTTCTGGTGTATCCATTACTTGTCCACCGAAAGTAAAGTTACTTGAATAACTAACTCCGATGAACCCTACATAATCATTTTTTATTATGATTGGACTTAAAAGAAACTTCTTGATACCCTGCGATTCCAAAAGACTTTTGATGCTTCCATAAGGTAACGAAGCGTAATCAGATATCACAATAATATTTTTTGACTTAGAACAATCGATAGGGCAATTTCTACAATCAAACTTAACAAAACCCTCACTTATCTTTCCCCACAAAGTTTCAACCAGAGGAAGATAATTAGTCAATAAGAGATTCTGCATATTGAAGCTTTCAGATGATACTCCCGGTTTGCAGCTTTCATAAGCACAAGTAAATTTCCAGATTGAATTATTGATTATATTAGGATTGAAGTATTGACCATTATGAAAAAGAAAGATAGCTGTTCTATCAGCATTCGTTTTAACTCTTAATTCAAGAAGAAGATTATTGACAGTTCTACCAGAAGTTAAAGCTTTCTCATCCAACTTTTCTCTACGATGACTTAACCAATTCTTAAAAGGTTCAATAAGTTTTAAAGCCACATACTCTTTGAATACTTTAAGTACGACTAATAGAGCAAGGATAATACCTGAGATGATTTCAGCTTTGTAGTTATCCATAAAGATCCTTATAATATTTTCTGTCTATCCGATATTGGATGACCCATTATGAACTTCTCAAGATCAATATCGGTGATCCTAAATCCAACTTCAAATTCAATTTCATCTGGTGTATCTGCTGCAAGGGTCAACCCCGGAACGGTATCGACAATAATTTTATAACCAATTTGGCGTGTAATGTTTTCAGTTGAATCTAAAAAGCTTATAACAATAATTCCTTCTAGATCCTTTTGTGTCTTCATATTATTCTTAGGATTCTTTCCACCGAAGGTCCAATCATACTTAAGATATTGCCAGTTAATAAATGCGGTATAATTGTTAAGGTAACGATCTAACTTGAAGCGAACAGCGATACGACCAAGCTCTCCATCACCAACCCCCATCTTATAGTCGTTCTGGTGGCCCCAATAGGCGATAGGAATCATCGTAGTATTAATCTCTGGAAGTGTAACACCACGAACGGTTTCGTTTATTCTATCAATATAATAAGAGCGAAGAGCTTTGGATTCTGGATCTTGATAGTATCCTACCTGTGGAATCTTAAGAAAGTATACGAGAAATTGATTACCAAAGTAGGTATTCGTAATAGCTTCTACTTCTACGTTCTTAATATTCTTTGGTTCGGGTATATTATCGTTGGGGTCTACCGGTTTGAACTTAGCCATTAAGCTTCCCTTTATAGTTTATCTAATATGTATTTAGGGTTTTATGAAGTTGATAATAAATATATTTGAATAAACCGAAAGGGTTCTTATGTTAAAGACAAATCGCCGCTTCGGTATCGAGTTTGAATTTCTTATGCCTCAACCCGAATTAAGTAAAATTGCCCGAAGAATCATCGGACAAATATATGGTGCTGGATATTGTGTCTCTAAAGATGAGAAGTATTCTACTCTAAAAGAATTAAATAAATGGCACATAAAACGAGAGAATGATGAGGTTGGAGAAATCAATACACCGATATCAAAACTTAAAGATCTATCCCGAATTGCCAGAGTTATTTCAATATTAGCCAAGAAAAAGGTTCCTGTGGGTGATGGTTGTGGACTTCACGTTCATATTGAAGTAAAGGATGTTGATAAATATAATCTTGTTGGTTTTTGGTTACAGTGTGAAAAATGTATTCTTGAATGCTTTCCTTCTGAAAGAAGAAAAAGTATTTCAGTAGAAAAACTTATTAAGGATAAATCCGACTGTAAAAAATACATTGCGGAGATCTTAGAACATAATGTTAATACAGCAAGTCACGGAGATATTATTTCTCTTCATGATTATGATGATAGACATACAGTAGAATTTAGAATTGCGGAGGGAACTACAGATTCAATTTTTGTTACTAATTGGATTAGATTTCTTTTATATTGGATCGAATACACTAAGAATCTTCATCCCGCTACAGTCCCTTGTCATAAATGTAATTCTTTAAAGATAGATGATCTTCTTTCTCTTTTAAGTGTTGATGATGAAACAAATGACTTTATGTTATGGAGACACAAGAAGTATTGCAAGCTGCCTTATTGGGTAAAATAAAACCTCTCCAGTAGCAGGAGAGGTTCTTTTATCTTATTCGGTCTAAGCTATTCTTTAGGAAGCTTGCTACCAGACCCAACCTTACCTTTGCGGAAGGCACCAATTTCCTTTGCCTTCTTTGGCTTCTTAGCATCCTTCTCTACGAACTTAGCTTTCTGTGGCTTGAATCCTTCTTCTTGATAATCTGCATCGAGTGGCTTTGGTTCCTTAGAAGCAGCAGACTTAATCTCAGGAGTCTTAGTTGCGGAAACCGCTGGTCTTGAGGTTCCAAAGTGTTTATCAATAGATGGCTTAACTACTTTACTACGCAAGAACTCTTGAACCTTTTCATCCGAGAAGCTAGTTATTCCCTTAGTCTTTAAGATCTTATTAAACTCGACCGCCATTGTTTTTAAACTCTTATCAATAGACTCTTGCTCAGCAGTCTTTCCAGTAATTTTTTCTCTGGCTCCCTTATAAGCACTAGCAGCAGCACTTCCAATTCCCTTAGCTACTGTTCCAATCCCCTTACCTAATACTTCGCCAGCTTTACTTGCAAAGGCTTCATTGAGCTTAGACCCAAAGAACTCTTCGGCTTGCTTCTCATTGAACTTAACAGGATGCGCTCCACCCATAACATTCTTCTTAAAGACATTATAGCTAGTGCCTTCCTTAACTACGTCAACAATCTCGCCAGCCCTAAACTGACCCTTCATTTCCTTAATGAAGGTCATTGGACGCTTCTCTGGCATCGAAGACTTCTCAGTACCAGTCTCCTCTTCAGTCATCTCGCTCATAAGTTTAAAAGCGATTTCGTTAAGCTTATTATACGAATCCATTATCTTCTCCTTGGTTAATCTTATTTAGTGGGTTCTTCGGCAACCATCTTCAATCTTCCCGATACTGGTCGAGGTTGAGGACCGATAGCTTCACGTTGCTTATATTTTTCAACTACAGGCTTGAGAGCTTCTTCGATATCATCTTGCAAACGAACGGTATCTTTAACGTTCTTCTTAAAGGCTGAACTGAGATATTCCATAACACTTGATACCATCTTTCTCCACTGTTCGTTACGGGGAGATACACCAATAAGGTTAGCTGATTCTTCAACTTCCTTTTCTTCTGGCATATGATCCGCAGGATCTTCTTCTTGACCATTCATATAAGAAAAGAGAACCGTATCATTATAGTGTTCTTGATCAAGTGGATCTTCATTATTCATTCCTTGACCACCAACCTCTTCCATATCCATTACAAAGAAAATGTTATTTTTCTTTTGCGCTGATAATTGAAGTGCCTTTTTCTTTGCTGCTTCTAAGTCATTGGTTGCTAAATACTCATGATTGGATTCATCCCAAACCGCATAAGCATTTGAAGTCATCTCAGTCAATAATTTAAAGGCAATTTGATTAAGCTTATTATATGAATCCATTTTGATCTCCTTGTAAGGTCTAATGTATTTATTCTTTACAATGAAAATATCCATATAAATTTTACTCTTTACTATAAATAAAGATAGCTACGGAGAAGGAATATGCCAGAAGTAACACCTACTAAAGAACTCCAAACTCAAATAGTAGCCCTTACTAAGACAATTCAAACCCTTATAGCAAGTAATCAAAACTTGCTTGATGGCATCAAAACATCTAAAAAAGCAGAACCTACCATAACCAGAATCAATCTTCCCAAAGAAGTAAAACAAAGAGAATCCCCTACTGGTGAGTTGGAGACTTTACTCTCTAAGTTATCAGGAACTCAAAAGGATAAACCACAAACTGATCTACTTCAGATGATTAATCATCAGATGGAGAAAACTAATAAGCAAAGTGATTTTCAATTAAAACAATATATGCTTGATAAACATTACGAGAGAACTAGAATCGAAAAGGAATTAAGAAAAGAAGAATCTCGTAAGACCGAAAAAGAAAAACTGATCTCTGAAACATTTCAATATTATGATAAAGGATATAAGAAGGATAGAGGCAAGTTGCCTTTCCTACAAAGATTATTTGAAGCAAGAGCGGGTGGTGGAGGAATCTTCGGTTCTTTAGCTAAAGCTAGTTTGGGTTCTCTTTATCAAGCCACTCTTAAAGATGTTGTTAACCCTCTTAAGAAAGTCAGTAATGCCTTAATGGGTCGCAGAGGAACCGGTACAGAAGAATATGCTCAAGAGTTTTTCTCTCAAATGCAAAAGAGAGCTAAAGAAGAAGAGGGAAAGTTTGGAAAGATAAGCGATAAAACATTAGAGGCTCTTAAAAAGTTTGGAAAGCCATCGGATCGATTCGGAGAAGTAACAGCTAGAGAAGATAGATTAGATGATTTAAAAGATCGATTAGATAAGATTAATGATGAAATAAAGGAAGGTAATAAATTATCTCTTTCAAAAAGAACTACAAGTTATTTGGGAATGGAAATGGGTGGTGCTGCTGAAGTGGCTTCTGAAAAGGAAGATAGATTCCGTTCCGATGAAATGAAATATAATCGAGATTCAGTTGATGCTCTTCGTGATATTCAAACTATCTTTACCCAATTATCCGACCCTACCTCTGGAAAGAAATTAAGTATCCGAGGAGTAGGTGATGAAACTAGAAAGCCTGAAGAAAAGAAAAAGGATTCCTCAAGCTTCTTTTCAACTGCTTTGGCTTTATTGGGTGGTGGATTATTAACACTTCTTAATCCTCTAAAATTATTTGGAAAAATAATAAGTGGGATTATAGGAGTTGCTTCAAAAATTCTACCCTCTTTGGGATTAAGAACTGCCTTTGGGCTTGCGACAACCGCTGGAACAGCCGCTAAGGTTGGAATGGCTGGTAAAGCAGCGACCGCTGGAAGCAAGGCCGGATTGCTATCGAGAGCCGGATCTGGTGCTGGTCGAGTTTTAGGAACGGCTGGAAAGGTTGCAGGAGCAGCGGGGTTGGGAATGCAAGCCTATGGATTATATGGTGGCTTAACTTCCAGCAATAAAGATATATCAGAAGAATCAGAACAATTTTCTAAGGGTGGGTTGGGATCTTATCTCAATTTAGCTCTTGATCCTAAATCGCAAGGCCGAAAGGTGGGACAGGCAGGATCACTGGTTAAAGATATTTTCTCTGCTAAATCTTCCACAAAAGAATTAGAAGATTATCAGAAACGAAATAAAGAGATGCTTGCTAAGCTAGACGCTGAAGAAAAGAAAACACCTACAGTAGTCAAGGGTGGGTTAGAAAAGATACCTACCGAAACAGGAACAAGTCCAACTTCAGATATCTTAACTGAGCTTAAAGAAATCAAGATTCTTATGAAGCAACTTTATGGTGGTTATGAAACAAGCGCAAGGGTTGATCGTCAAAAGAATAATTCAACAACTCTTTCAAGAATGTCAATGATTCCAAATCAAACATCTTCTAATGTTGATTTGGCTGCTGCTCCTAGAATTCCTGAATTCACTCAGAACTTAAAGACGTAGGAGTTTTAAATGGCTAATGCTTATGATGCACAACAATCTTGGAGTACACGCAATGGTATTCCCGGTCCCTTGATGCTTCAGGATACTCCTGCGGCTAGAGAGTCTGATGCATCGAATAGCGATACAGGACAGATACGGGCAGGATGGAGTCCACCAACCCCCGAGACTAATTCCAGTAATGGTGATAATTCGGGAAATAGAAGTAGCGCAGGAAGCGGTACAGGTAGTAGTAAGCTTCCTCATGACTTCTCAACTCTTGGTAAAGAAGTTACTATAGCTACTGGCGTTTATTATCACTTGATTCCTAAGATGGATATAGCTTCTAAACATTTAGGAAGTGTTGGATCAGGATTTTGGTTTCCTGTTGTTGGTGATATGCCTGTAGATTTTTCCTTTACTCACCAATGGGATCAGGCAGATAATCTTGCCAAGAAGATGTTAGGTGCGGCAGCTTCAAATATAGGTGGAGATATTGGTGATCTAGCTTTTAAACAAGCTCAGCATTTACTTGGTGGTGGTTTATATGTTTCGGGGTGTTCTGTGTTCAATAGCTCTGCTCCTCCCACAATCTCTGTTGCCACAAAATTATTTTCAATCGGCGGAAGAAATCTGATTGATATTATAGAAGCTCTTCGTGGTGATACTCATGCTCGTTTAAATGGTGGACAAAGTAAAATTGGACAAGGTGCTGCTGCTTTGGGTGGTGCTGCCGCTGGTGGACTTGATAAAGCTTTTGGAGAAGGAACTACGCAGAACCTTTTGGATAAAGCAAAAGGAACCGGAGTGAAGGCTGGAAGTATAGATCATCCGGGTTGGTGGGATGTTGAAGTAGTAAGTCACGCAGGAGATGGATCGGCTAAAATAGTTGCAAAGATGAAAGATATGATTTGTACAGGATTGAAGGTAACGATGTATTCACCGTGGATTGGAATTGAGCCAAGTTATATGGAACTTCGTGTAGAGTTTCAACACGCATATCCGGGTCTTACTGAATCAATGAGCTTCGGAGGTTAGTTATGGATTTAGAAATACTTAAACTCTCAACCAAAGATTCTAGAGAGTACGATAATCTTAGACAGTATCCTTTGGCTATCCGTCAATTTCGTCAGAAGTCTTCGATGAAGTTTGATAAGACTTATGATTATCGTTCTTCGGATACTTTCCTTCAACGATTTCTTCTTACCAAATACCCAATAGGCGACCGAGATTTCGGTAGCCCTAATGGGGATATCTGTAATGTATTTTTAAATATTATGAACCAACCCGAAGTGAATGCATTAATAACAAGTATGCTGGAGAATCGAGAATGGATTTATCATCCAGTTCGACCGTTTGAGAAGTGGCACAATCTATCTAAGTATTATTATAATAACGAATCTTACTTCTGGTTGATCTTACTCTTCAATAGAATTATAGATCCGTTCCGAGCCTTGCAGGATTTTAATATGGTTAGAATCCCAAACTTTGATTTCTTGCAACGTCTACCTTTCCGCTTTGAATTTGATTTCGGACAGGCTGAGTAAGCGTAGTACCAGTTACGCCAGAATCCTTACACCATTTATTAATCTTCTTACCAACACCCTCTGTCCAAGAGGGTTTTGATTTGCTAGTGATAGCACCCTCTGGAATCTTATCGGTCCAAAAAAAAGTATATTCAACTTCCTTGCCGCCATCAGGAGTATCCTTGAAGGTCTTGACGTAGCGACCGAAACCATTAGCTATAGCTTGAGACTCTACGTTCTCTTGACCCGAAGTATAACCAACGTAATAAGCTATTCCTATAATAAGAATCAGCCCTATTACAATTGAATTAAAAAGAAGTCTTAGGAATCCAGCTATCATTAGATCACCTCATCCGGCAACTTGACCATCTTAATTATAGTAGTCTCGCCCCAACGACGAAGCTTCTTTCGTTCTCGCAAAGCCATCTTGTGAGACTTGACAGCTTGCCTAGCTGCTATCTGCCAGCCAGTACAATCCGCAATTCCTTTTGTTTCTATTGGGTAGGGACTATTGGTTGTGATAATGTAATGAATTTTCATAAGATTTTCTCCATTCCACGATAAAGAAAAATGAATTGTTCTTTTGTATTATTTTTCTTTCCAAATACTTTATGAAAATACTTATGACATTTGTTACATAAAGTAACCCCATTACTTTTCCAAAATCTTTTTTCTTTACACCAATGATATCCGTCTAGATGATGGGCGTTTAACTGATAACCACGAACTTTACAATTTTGACAAGTAAAATTATCTCGCTTAAAAACTTTCTGAATCCACTTATCATTTTTAGTCAAAGTTCTTCTTAAAATTCTGTCTGAATCTTTTATATTAGGATTCCATTGTGGATGATTTTTACTATTACCCTTCCATTTTTTCGATGTTATAGTTAGATTCCTGCGAGAAACTTCTTTAGAGTAACACCCGCACGAACTTGTTTTTTTATTTCTTAAATTATCCCCGCAGACTATTTTTTCATTTCCACAATCACAACGACATAACCAATAAGGTTTTTTGGTTTTTAAATTCTGTGGAGTTTCAGCCATTTTTAAAACAACCCAACGACCAAATCGCTTATTAACAAGATTAATTATTGGGTTTAGTTTAATAAATCTTTCTCTAGACTTATTAGATAAAAGACAACCACAAGATTGTTTTAATCCTCGTTTTACATTAGTTATTTGTTTTATTATAATTTTCTTTCCACAATCACAAGTAGCAGACCACCAAGAATTTTTTTGTTTATGACCATCAAAATAACCCAAAAAAGAATTAATAGTTAACATTCCAAACCTTTTTCCAATAATATTCATATTGTTTCTTCTTTTAACTTATTTAGGAGTCAAGAGTAATTATTGGCACTATTCTTCAAGATTTTCGAATGATTCTAATGATAAATTTTTAGATATTTTTAAAAGATCAGTTGCCTCTGATTCCATATATTTCATCTTATAGGGAATTATTTTTTCTGCTTGGATATGAAAGATAGCTAATTCAAAATTATTAATATTAAAATAATTTTCTATTTCAATAATTTTTGAATACAAAGAAAGTTGTAATTGATAATGGAAAAAATTAGAATCTGGAACGTGAGAAAGAACTCCAAACCCCCTCTGACTGGGCTTGTGTTTGTTAAGCGAGCGAATTTCCTCATTAGTCTTCCAATCGAAGATAGCTAAGCTCTTGGTTCTTTTATTACGCATCAGAACGTCAAGAGTACCAGATATATTATATTGGGGGCTAAATACTATTACTTCTGTACCTAAAAGATCATAATGTTTTAAAAGCTTAGGCGCAAGCTTCTGAACTTGCTCAATATAAAGATTCTCTCTGGTTGAAGTATCTCCTGCTATAACTTCTCCGGTCAATGACGCATCGGCATAAGTATGAATCCTTGTTCCAAAGTCTGCCGCAGTCTTTCGCTTCAATTCCCATTCCTGCAAGACTTCTTCTCTAGTGCAGCCTCTCTTGCGAGCAACAAAGCCAGCAATTCGCTCTGCATCGAATCTAGGAAATTGGCTGTGGATAACACTCGTAGTTCCGTAGTAACGCTTACCTGTTTCATCAACGTATCGATGCTTCTCTTCATTGAAATTAATAATTAAGCCGCTAGGGTGAGTTGCTGTTTTCACTTTTCTGCCTTCGGCTTAACCCACAAAGTAACTCCATTATTACGCTCTTGGACTAGACCTTGCTTGGACATTTCGATATCGTATTGACAACTCATATAATAAGTAACAATAATCAATATAGCTACAAGGACTCCTCCAAAACAAATTGTCTTGTCTGCACCATCCATATTATTGTCTGCATCATCCATATTATTCATCCTCGGCATTCCTTTCTATAAGCTTCCCAAACTGACCGTCGAAATTCCTTATTGGGGCACCAAGTCAAAGCCTTGGTCAATGAAATCTTACGACCGATAGCCTTGCTATAAGTATCTTTATTGCTGCATTCAGCCTGAGCGCCAGAAACCCAAGAACGAAGATTTTCCTTCTTGGTTCCTTTATAAATAAAACATTCTGTACTTCCACCCTTTGTCTCGATAACGATTTCGCCAAATTGACGAGTTGAAGTTATAGCTCTCTTATGCTTCCAAGTGACAATATAAAGCTTATCATCATAAACAACCTTCATTTCAATTCTCCTTCTTATTAGAAGCGGTAGTCTTGAAAAGTAAATTGCAAAGGAAAACCAATCCCCAAGATTGAATCAAAGTAATTGTCTTAAGACCAAAGATTGTCGGCATCAGCCAATTCCAAAGAAGCCAAACAGGAATACAAGTCAAAAGAGTAATAACAATAAGCAAAAAGAGAATCGTTAAGAACCCACCAAAAATCTTAATCATTCTTTTCCTCCTTCAAATTAATACGTTCAATGCGAGCCGGTACTGTTCCGTGCATCTTCTGAACATATTCTATTACCTGTTCGTCTGTAGTCGTAACCCCTCTTACATAAGAAGAGATTATCTGAGCTACATAAGGTCCAATCTCTATCAGACCCTTCTTCTCTCTATTCACCGTGAGATAGTATAATATCATTTCTTTAGCCATAAGTCAAGCCTAAACTATAAAATATTGTGGATCAACTACAAATCTTTTTATAGCCCTAATAGAGTTGAAGGGAATGAATCCCATTAATTTAACAATCTTATCGTGTGGATCAATTGTGGTTCTAATCTCTAGTAAATCATTCTTATAAACGATGCCCCGCTTATTGAATAGATTTTGCTTGCCTATTACCTTCAAGGCATCCCGAACCCTAGTTTTAATTATATCAACATCGGATATAACAATCTCTGTCTTGGCTCTATTTAATACAACGTAATAGGTTGCCTTGCCACCGAAGTCTCTACCAATCTTGCAGGGAGCCGATTCCCAATCCTTAAAGATTTCGTATAGGATATCATCGCCAGATTCACGATACTTGATTTGAATAGGTTCCTTGATATGATTATTAAGATAAACTTCTCTGCTAACCAACCATCCATCTATCTTCATAAAAACATCAGAGTGATTATCTGGATCTTCTACGTTTAGCTTTCCGATATCCCGAAGAGCCTGACGTATCCTCTCTTCTATCTTCTTACCATAAGCAACCCGAGTAGAAGGATTAAGCTTTGCAATATCCATCTTAGACCTTTAGAATCTTGGAAAGCTTCTCATCAATTCGTTCGCTCATACTCTTGCGGGGCTTATCAACCGGAAGAACAATCTCGCCGGGAAGTTCAATCACCTTAAACTCTCGATTCTCTCCTCGCTTCTGAGCCTCACGATAAAGTTCTGCTACAATCTTCTGAGCATCTGTTTCAAGCGAACACTCAAGATGCTCTACCCAACCAGTACCTTCTTTCTTTTCTACGACGATATACTTCATAAAATCTCCTAACTGAAAAACAACATTGCCATCGTAAGTCCAATGTAGTTACCTATAACTGCTCCCAAGCAAACATCTAAACGAAACTTGAATAGGTTTTGTAGAGTCAGATAATAAAAGATATTGAATATGCTAATCACAATAATAAGAATACCCATATTAGTCATATTCTTTAAACACCCTGATACAAATAAGCCATCCAAGAGCAGGGCTATCTTAAACCAATTCTCAAGACATAGTATACTACTTAGCCAGTTCATTGTCAACCCTCTTCAATCCAAAGGCTCTACGAATCTTAGTAGGGGTAATTTCGTGCTTCTCGTCAAACATCTCAGCAAACAATTCAATAGCTTCATCACCGGTAAGCAAATCCTTATCGTACATAAAAGCTTCCTGCATCTGTTCGATTTTCATATTTTCTCCTATTGATCTTTCCAAACACAACCACAATCCTTACAAGTACAACGATACTTATAATCTTCAGGATCGTAACACTCCGAAGTATTTGAACGACCGCACTCAGGACAAACACGCTTCTTGCTAAAAGTAGGGTGTGTCGTGCCGTGTTTTATAATTTCGACCTTCATTCTTTCTCCTAGTCATTATCCGAACGGAACTTCGTGAACTTGATATCATCAACGTTCTTGCAGGGATGCTTAACCCTCTGACCGTTTTCAAGGTGAAAGATATAATAATCGGTTGAGATTCTTCCCCTATCAAAATCATTTGTAATCGCTTGGGTCTTTTCAAAGGTAACGATAACCATCTTGCTGCCGTCCTTGAAGTTGACCATATATCGACCGGCATCTCTAGGAGTCATTGGAGCAGTTGCAGTAGGAGTTATCGGAACCACTACCTCAATTCCCCCGAAGCGAACATCAACCCCCGAGCGAATATTTCTGCGGCAATGCTCTTCTTCTGACATCATTATAATACGCTGACCGTAGGTTCTCTCAAGATCAATTCCACGATCCGCAAAGAAAGCATCGTAGAGAGCAACCTTGCGCTCAAGCATCGCAACTCGTTCATCCATCGTTCGCTTGATGATATAAACAATATCACCAGCGAAAGAATAAACACCGAACATCAGAACCAGAGTAACCAGAGCCACAAACGAAGTCCTAGTCTTAAACATTTTTAATCTCCTTATCCATAGCAAGCTTTCTGATTGTTTTGTTGGGGTTGCATTCGGGGCAATCTTCACCCCAAGATCCACCACATTTAGGACAAATTGAAAATGCGTGAAGCAAGGCCGTCAAGCGTTTAATTTCTCCGTTTCTTTTTTCAAGTGAAGCAGACCCATCTACAAATCTCAAAGCAAACTGAGCCGTATCAGGATCTTGAATACAAGTTTCAGAGATGTGTATCAAAGCAGCTTCAAGATCTCGTATTCTATTAGAAGCACAATCCTTAATATCTTCAAGTTGCTTAATTTTTGCTTTGATGGAACAAGAGTCCACAGTCCTTCCGCACCGCTCACAATCACCCTCATCTCTTCCAAAGTTGCCGCACATCATAATTTTCTCCTAGATAAACGGGCAACGATAGCCAACCTCTTCGACTGCTTCTACAATCTTACTACAAGTCTTGCAGGAGTATTCGTTACGACCATCAAAATCACCCTTGCCATAATTCTCTGCACACTTCTTCATCCACTCAAAGCAGAGATTGGTAAAGATTTGCTGCAAGGTCCGATGCTCCCTAGACATTTCCTCAACAAACTCTTTCGGTTCCATAGACATATTATTAACATAATCACTCATAATTCGAACGGCTTTCTTGGCATCCATTAGTCAATCTCCTTGAGCAGCTTAAGAATAGTTTTCTTCCCGTACTTCCCCTCATCTTTATGAGACTTGATGGTAGCCGTAACCTTGACAACCTTCTCGTCAACCTCTGGCAGACCATCTTTCATCGTAACGATTCCATCGTTGCCCTTGCTGCCGTTGCGAAAGAACGTTACGCAGTTGTTAGTGCCGTCGATATGACCGGAGCAGATCAGGCAACCATCCTCATTGAAGTCGCTATTGATCCACTTGAACCGATCCCAAACGATATTTAGAGGAACCTTCTTATCACCAACGTTTGCAACGAATTCAGATTTAGTGGGGTCAATCTTCTGAACGGTGCCCTTCATCGCCTGATACACAAGGTAGCCGAAAGCACCGATGAAGATCCCCATCTTCTTGAACCAGACCCGATCCGCTTCCAGCATCAAGGCAGTCATATATTCAAAGGACTGATCAGATGATTGCAGCTTGGAGACAGGAAACTTCTCACGCATCGCAGCAAGAAACTTCTTGGCATTATTAATATCCTGCTCTTCGATAGCTTTCTGAATCTTCTCCCTCTGTTCCTTATCAATCCCAATCAGCTTCCAGATAAGACTCTGTACCGCAGAACCCGTACCTTGCTCGTCAGGATTGCTCTTGCGATAAACCCAATTATCCTTTCGCATAACGTAGGCAGCAACCGTAGCGACAAGCTCCACGTTGACCCCCTGCGGAACCCTGAACCCGTAGCCAGCCTCTCTACCCTCACGGTATTCCTTGGGGTTGCAAAGATCAAAGATATACTTTCCAAGATCACAAGCGAACACCGCAGTAGAAACCGGAACCCCCATATAATCCTTGACGCATTGTGTACCAACAATCTCCCGCTTGCCCTTCTCGTTCTCTACGATGATAACCTTCTTGCGGTTGCGAATGTAGCCACAATGATCGCAGCGAAGAGCCATCGTCTTGTACTCTTCAATATTATCCAACTTACCATTAATAATATTCCACTTGGTTCCTGAGTATTCAATAGAAGCAAGAACCTTCCAGCCACCGGGGATACGAATCTCATCGTATTCAACCGTAACCGGATAAACCTCAACCTTGATCTTCTCGACTTCCTTCTGAGATCCACCACCAAAGTAATCGAAGCCCCAAGTATTAATAGAGGAACCAATCTGAACCTCTGCAACGGTAAGAGGTCCGGTGTTGTACGAAGGCGCAGTTAGCTTGAGCTTATTGCACTTCTTAATCAAAGCATTCATAAGCTTGGTGAACTGCGGATAGCAACTGGTAGGAATGTTTGCCGTAATGCTTTCACTCATCGTCAACCCCTTTCCTCATCAGGTACATATATTATACCCCATAAAAAGGAGATTGTCAATAAGAATTCCGAATTTTTATTTCGTTAGTGGATAAGGGGTTAGAATAATGTTGTTTGTCCAGCAGCTTCGGCTTTACCTTTCTTAGACTTTTTAAATCTTTTATCGGACTGAATTATTTCTTTTTCTTTTTTCTTCTTCTCTTGCTCTTCTAAAATCTTTCTATTAAATTCTTCATCTTCTTTCGTAAGTTCAATTCTAGAAAGGGCTTGATAATGGTTTCTTCGTTCTAGCCACCCACAAGACCATTCAAAATGTCTTTCGTCTGTGCAACGAAAGGGGTTGCCATCGATAAATGGAACCCCCTTCTCAAAATCTTGTTGACCTTGTTTATAAATTTCAGTCACCGTAGATTCGTCGTTCGTAGGCATCCATCACCTTAGCAAATGCGGCAGATTTATAATATGATTCATCCTCATAATCCTCTTCTTCTCGCACCCGGCATCGCTGATGAACTCTAACTACATCCTCTGGTGTGAGATTGTCATAACGCCGCTGTGCTTCGGAAAAAGAAATCTTCCTTGGTCCCATCATATTCTCCTATTTCAGATTCTTTGGTTCATCCTTGGTATTCAATTTATTATAAAGCTTCTTGGTAGTCTCTTCATCGAATGACTTGGGAACAGAAATCAAGCAACCACCTAGTTCAATTTTCTTAACGTAATCAACTTCCTCTTGATCAGTTAAGCAAACCAGAGTAGGGATATTGCGTGTATCAACTTGAAAACAATTCTCTTTAGCATCTAGAAATCTTATAATCATTCCTCTACTCCTATACAAACCTCGACCCCTGAACAGGTAATATAAATCTCTTTGCTTTTCTTTCCGTTCATTTCCTTTTCTTCGATAAAGAAGTGAGGACACCAGTTACCACAAAAGGATCTTGAACTCATACGAACGTGAAAGGGACAAATCTTAGCAATACATAATGTTTCATCCCGAGTGATTCGGGGATAATCCATATCCAACTTAGTAGGATCATTATAAATCTTCATTAGCTTGTTACCTTAAAAGAAGGGCTAGTGACAATTCGCATTGCTTCATCGTGACTGAAGCCAACCTTCTTCAATGCGATATAGCTGCGCCAGTACATTCTAGCGTAGAGATCAAAAAGCTCATCATCATCGGCAACTGCTTCCAAAGTAGCCTTAATCATCTTGGCAAACTCAGGCATCTCTCCAAACATATTCTCTCCTCTTTAAAAATTACTTACTACTCTCCTGTATTGCTGTATCGGCAACGGATGGGCGTGGCAGCAAATGGGGAAGCGTCAAGGCAGTAGCTAAAGAAAGCAAAGCAATCAATAGAATAATCTTGATATAAATATTGTTTAAGAATTTTCTGATCGCTTCCATCTGTATTTCCTTTTCACACTAAGTAATGGATTTCTCCAAGTAGAAACCAAGGCTCCACAATTCATACATTCCCTTACACTTATCCAGAGAAAGGGTTGTCTTTTAAATCGGGTAACTCTTGTATTGGCTGATTTGCACTTTAGACATTTCATACTTTTGATTCTTTATTCCAATAAACTATTTCACCATCATTATCTACACCCATTTCCAAGTCACCATCCAAAGCCATCTTATCCATTACTCGATTCAAATAATTCTTTATAGATTGATTTGTAAACTTGTCAAATTCAGGATACATTATTTTATATTCATTTTTCTTTTTATTAAAATTATCTTCAAATTCTTTTTGAAATCGTATTGTCTCATCCTTAAAAAATAAATCTATTGTTGCGCCGGTTTCGTCTTTCGCATATTTTATATTTGTCAAAGCATTCAAATAATAACTAAGTAGCTTATTAATAATTAAAGCCAAATTTTCAAGAGGAATAGTCAGTTCTGTATTTTCATCAACCTCATTCGGATTATCAATTTTTCTACTTCTCTTTTTCTTCGCCATGACATTCCCCGTTCTGAAGGTCTTTTTCTAAATCTTCTGACTTATTTAGCATCTTAGCTGTACAGGGATTTTGTTTACGAATTAGTTTGTCACGGTAAGCATCAATCGCATCTTTGGCTTCCTTCAAGTGGCACCAAAAAGTTTCTCGATACACCTTAATAGCCATAATATATTCGCCAGATTTAACCAAGTTCTTTATCTTGCGAGTTGGTTCTTGATGCTTAAACTTTCTCTTTCCATAATCCGTCAAAGAGTTTTGCATCATTAGAACCAAATGCGACAGCCCCGGATCTTGAATATCGGGTTTAAGGTTTTCTAAAATAGCAACTATATTTTGAGGATTCATTCTCAATCCTTAATATAAAATTGTCCCGCAACCTTGCTCAAGGAGCGATAAGCCAACTTGCCCTTGGCTCCAACGTGTGCCCCCTTCTTACGATCAAGCCCCATAAGCCAAACGCCAAAATCGCCATCCTCAGTTTCCCAATACTGAGAGGCATCAAGATCTCTAATCTCTTTACAGATAACCACTTGATTGATATAGTCAGAATAGCTTGCCATTTACTTCTCCGCTTTTACTTCTAGGGGTTTAATCCAAACGAAAGTAGTTCTTCCGCTCTGTTTATTTACAGTATATTCGGCAACAGAAACATTGATAGCTTCTTGCCGCACTTGATTTCTTCCATAATCCATTCCTATTAGAACCCCAAGCCCCGACCCTATCATTATAAATACAATCGCTAAAATATATTCTTCGGTTTTCATTATATCACCTTTCCGCTGGAAGTCCAGTAACTTTATTTTTAAATCCGTAGCCGTAAGCGCAACCAGTTAATCCCCCAACCCTCATTACGACTTGCACTTGATCCCCAACTCGTATATTATTAAATTGTGAATGGCTTATCTCTATCTGATTGATATAACCCCGAACATCAACGTCGATATAATAATCATAATGGCTATGATCGTAGCCATTGTTATCTCTCTGGTGCGATAACTCTGATCGCTTATCTACAACCTTGCCAAAAGCTGGATTCCACTTTCCCTGAAAATATCCTACCGAACAATCAATAGGAAGAAAAATAACTACACCAGCGATTATTAAAAAGATAATCACCCTGAACCAATCTGATATATCTCTATCGCTTCTGTAGTATTGAAATCTATAATCCATCAGCCTATCCTATAAGACTTATGATACTCAGCACAAACGGGACAGCGGAAAGTAAGAACGTCCCTACCCATCGGATCTTCCGAGAGATCAAGGATATCAACATCCTCTTCATTGACCTCTTCTCTTGTACAAGCAAGGACAACGTTGATCGGTTTTCGATATTGATACTTAGGATTGCTTGATGACATTCTTGGCCTTTCGACGTTCAAGACGCCTCTTCTGATTCTTGCTTAGCCAATAGAAACCAACACCCCCGCCACCATTGGGCTTCTCTGCCTTGTTCCAATTGATATCAATTTCCTTGACCTTCTCCATCGTCTGAGTCATATTAAAATTCTCCTATTTAAATTTTCTTTCCCTTCTTCCACCATTCACCCTCATCATCATCGTCGCAATCATCATCCTCATCAACTACCTCTTCCTCTTCACAATCGATCCGGTTCTTTTCGTTCTTAATATATTCAGCCAGCTTATCAAGAGCATCCTGATTATCCTCAATCGGCTCTGGCTCCATACCTTCCTTGATATCCCGCCAACGCTTGCCGACCTGTTCGACGGTAAGATCAACACCGTGCAAGGCTCCAATCATATCCCGAACCACTTGGAGACATTCACGATGAGTCACTTTCTTATTACTGTGAAGTGCCTTGACAACAGCCTTTGAGCTACGCATCTGATTATCCTTTCACAATATAGACAGCCCGTTCACCTCGACCAATCTTCTTGAGAACCCCGGTCTTGCAAAGATCATTCACCCGCCGAGCAAGGCGAGCAAGCACCTTGAGATCCGTAGAGACAGTCTTGAGATCCTTCATCTGGAACCTCTTGAGCGCAAGGATCTTCTCCATCTCTTCCTGAATCTTTTCGCTACGGATATTGCTACGGCTTTTATCCTTATCGTAATCTTCCTTGATAGGGTTGATGAAATCCCAACCCTTAGAAGTCATACGGACAACAAGATCCTTAGTCATTCCAAAGCGGTTCTTATCGACGCAGAAAGCCTTGGCGTTAAGCTCACCGTAGACTTCTGAATCGACATTATAAATCTTGATGCAAGTATCGACCGTATGCTCCAGAGAAGAATTACCCTTGGCTTCTCCGGTCTTAGTCATATGAAGGATGAAAACGATGACGCACTCATTATCCTTTGCAGCCTTGTAGAGAGTATTGATAGCATAATTCTGAATGCAGTTCTGACTCTGCATATCTCCGTGCGTCAAGCTTGCAAGAGAATCAATCACGATGATATCGTAAGTCTTAGAAAGCTCCACGATCTTATCGACTTCGCTAATGTTATCTGCAAAAACATCAGGAGTATCCAGACGCTTTGCCATAAAAGCAAGCTGCTCGACATACTCTTCGCCGGAAAGATACAGGCACTTGCGGTCAGGACAATTCTTAGAAATGCCCTGTAGGATCTGCATAAAGGCAGTAGTCTTACCAGACCCCCGCATCGCCGCAACCGTAATCACCTGACCCGGAATCATTCCACCTTCACCGAACATATTATCGATGGTGGCGATACCCGTACCAAAGCGATTGAAATAATTAGAGGGGATTTCGACCGTACCGAGCTTGCGAGGACCAATCGAATTAAGTCCAAGATTCAAGGCACCAATCATCTTTCAATCTCCAAAGGGGAATCATCTTCAATTTCACTACATAATTATACTACATTCTTATTGATTGTCAAATTGTTTTTTATTTTTTATAAAGCCTTAGCGTACCAGAAGTTCATCGGATGCCAATGAATGATACCCTTGACTCCCGGCTCCGCACCTTTGAATTCATAGCTACTATTAGTATTAGTCAAGACAGTCTTACCATCGACTTCCCAAGTAAGCAAGTCTCCCCACCAGCTAGACTCTCTCTTGATAAGAGTAGCAACCTTGCCATCAAAATCATTCAAACCATCCAACCAGATAGGCCACTTCATTTACTTCCCCTTCTCATAAATTTCCAAGAAGTATTCACAAATAATCTTGCCGTCCTTATCCTCTGTCGGCTTGAAGTCAGAAACACTTTGCCAATGAGGAGTAGGCTTAGCTTCGTGACGATAGCAAGTCTTACCGAGAGGACAAGAATGATTGCCACACATTGTAATATCAGGCATAATTAATCCTCTAGAAAGAATTGACAAGATCATTGTAACGCTTAGCCAACTTCCGATACTCTGATCCCCGTACCAGTTTGACGATTCGGGTGATTGGATAAACTCGTCTAAACCCAAAACCTAAATGGTATTTTTGATACGCTAACCATTCTCTTACCCCTCTCCGAGTAGGTGAAAGAGAAATTCCAACAGCCCCAAACGTGTCCTCTTTATCTTCCTTATATTCCATAACCCAATACATTCTAATCTCCTAAATCCAAACTCCCATACTCCTGAGCAATGCGAACACAAAGCTTAATCAGTCTTTCCCTAGCTGGCTTTTCGTACTGATTAAGTTCATCATCATCCATATTCTCGTAGCAATCCAGCAAATCATTCTCTGTATTTTCAAAACGACAATGGGCCATATTAGGCATTAACTGTCTCCTCAATAAGCTTCAAATCCACAAGATCAATATACCCACCTTCCTTGCGCTTCTCAAACTTCTTGGTAAACCTGATACCATAATGCGTAGCAACATTCGCTAGAGCAGCATCCCAAGTACCATCAAGACCATCCTTATCGACAGCATAGAATCCATCCGAACCAAGATCCATCGAAGGGATAAAAGCCTTGAGGACTAGAAGACATTCACAAACGGCAATGTCATAATCCTTGCGAGCAGTCTTGCAGAAATCATTTCCCCCGAACTTGAAGAGAAAAGTTTCGTGACCATCTT
>Ga0315289_10003091_pt1 | contig 25273 bp, 16 predicted proteins | sample YL17G11_40_MG_FD_203452 | JGI IMG/M metagenome (GOLD analysis project Ga0315289, IMG submission 203452) | Sediment microbial communities from Yellowstone Lake, YNP, Wyoming, USA - YL17G11_40 | ecosystem: Environmental > Aquatic > Freshwater > Lake > Sediment | place: USA: Wyoming | collected...
CCTCTATCCTTCTATCATCTCCACGTTGGCCCTGGGGAGAATGGTCTTTGTGCCGTCCTCAAACTCAACCTCCAGGACTCTGACCTTTGCTTCTGTCTCCAGAACGCCAAGCTCAGGAGGAAGATCAACCACACGGCCCAGTCGTCCGAAGTGGGGCTCTCTTATCACACGTATGGCGCTGCCGACTTCAAGACCTAAGGCTGAGAAAACGCTGCCCTTCTGTCCGGAGGGCGATATTCTACCGTCCATCGAGACTATGACCTCTGGCCTCATTACCCCGGCTCTAATCTGGGTCACACCGCTCATGGAGGCTTTTCTTCCTTCGAGCGAACGAAGAAGCGAGAACGTTTTCTCCGCCATCCTCATCTCTCCGAACCCTTCGGTGATTATGACGGAGATCCCCTTCTCTTCCGAGCCTGTGATTGCAACGCCCAGATCATAACCCAGAAACTGTCTCAGGTCCTTATCGTCGATTCCCCCAACCACGACTCCTCTGACGCCGCACGTGACAGCCTTCACAAGAAAACTGTTGTCCACCCTGGAGCCGCCCACAACGATCTTACCGCTGCATGCCGCGTCGAGAGACTTCTCATCAAGCGGTTCACCCGATTTGCTCACGAGGAGCTTTATCTCTCCCCACGTTTCCCCGCCGATCCCAAATATTCCCTGTAAGAACGAGCATTCCGTCTCGACCTTCACGCCTTCTTTCTCCATCGCTTCGATCACTTTTCCATCAACGTAGGCGTGGACTTCAACGGGGATCGGAGGCTCACGCAAAATAGCCTGGCCGGTGATGTTAGAAATACTCTCAAGAGTACCCTTGGTCGGGCTTTTGCACTTTGACTTGAAAAGACCGAAGAAGCTTCGGCTCATTGCGAAAATATCGCCCTCTTCAAGCGAAGCTCCCACGGACTTTGTCAGTGTTCCCTCAATATCTTCGGGTAGAACACTCAAGATGTTTGCCACGTTCACGGTCTGGACGTTCCCGGGTAGCTCGGTGCGAGCCACGACTTGTTCCGCCTTGACCTCGTCTCCCACCTTGGCAAGCACTGTGCCGGCCAAAGGGAGCCGTCGTTCTCTCACGAGCTTTGTTCTTGCCGTTACCGTAACGCCAGGTGTATACGCATGAGCCACTCTTCTATTCCCTCCCTACCTTCTTTCAGGGTAAGCCCTATCCTCTCTCAGGGTACATGTTATTCTCCCTTTGGGTACGTGTTACTTTCTCTCAGGGTAAACGTTGAGGGCCTTGTTCCACTCGTTCAACTTTCTGACTCTCTCCTCTGCGGACAGTGGTAGCAGGAAAGGCCGGCGGCCCCTGCAGTCGATTATGAGGCCTACGACTCCACCCTCCACTTTGGTCTCAAATGTCTTTCCGTGCCCTGCACCGACGTCGAAACCCTTCGACGGGTTGATCACCACACGGCCACTTTCGCCAACGCCCAGCAGCAGCACCTTCATATGACCGAAGCCGACAGAGACTTCCTCGGAGCCACCTTTTTCCCGTTCGAGTTTCACCTTGACGCATTCCGCGTTTTCCTTGGCAGTACCAACCGGAGCAATACACGTCCCGAGATGAATGAGACAATCCTTCTTGAAAACCTCAGTCGCAGCTTTAGGATGTACAGTCGACAGCACTCCCAGTTGAGGCATCATAAAGATGCTGTCAACGGCAAGGTGGGTGATGCACTCCGGTACGAAGGCATCTATCAGCATCAGGGCGGCCTGCTGTCTTCTGGGCGCGTGCGACAACACGCCGCCACTACCGACAAGCATATTCAAATCCCTGAGGCTCACGAGGGTCTCGCCGCTGGCGCTCTGGTCAAAAGTGTCGGAAATCGTTCTCTCCTGCTGCACACCTTTTAAGCCGACGGCAAGAGACTTGTGTTGCTCAAACGCCAACCTCAGCGCCTCTCTCGCAATACCCTGTTCGATCATGAGCTCCTCGAGACTCTGGGGTATTGTCGTGGGTCTTATCATCTTGTTCTTTATTCTATTCCTGATGTCCTTGTCTTCTACGCGGAAGGGCACCCATCTCATGATGTTATCGATCCCGGTCTCTGCAAGAACATTTGATATGCTGTAGCTCATGCCCAAGTTCGCACTGACTGTCCTGTTGAAGACCCCCTGGAATACCGAAAAGACATCCGTCGTCGCCCCACCGATATCCACTCCTATGGCCTGGATACCTTCCTCTCTTGCAATTGTCTCGATTATCCTCCCCACAGCAGCAGGCGTGGGCATGATCGGCACAAGTGTCCATTCCATCAGTTTTTTGTAGCCCGGAGCATGAGCCATCACGTGTTCCATAAAAAGGTCGTGTATTTGGGTTCTTGCCGGCCCAAGATTCTCGCGCTCTAGGACCGGTCTCAGGTTGTCGGTTATTACCAGGGCAGTCTTTCGCTCCAGCCTCTCTCTGACGATTTCCCTCGCATCCTTGTTGCCAGCGTATATGACAGGCAGAAGATACCCTGCCCCAAGCCTTGCCTTGGGATCTGCAGCAGAAAGGAGTTCGGCGAGTTCCGCAACGTGTGCCGTCGTGCCGCCGTCGATTCCTCCAGAAAGAAGAATCATGTCTGGTCTCAGTTGTCTGATGCGCTTGATTTTCTGGTAAGGCAGCCTTCCATCGTTGGAGGCGATCACGTCCATCACTATTGCACCCGCTCCCAACGCCGCCCTCTGTGCGCTTTCCGCGGTCATGGTCTTTACAACGCCGAACACCATCATTTGAAGACCCCCGCCGGCGCTCGAAGTAGAGACGTAGAGGTCAACGCCTTCTCCGTCTTTAGCAGGAGTCATTATGGTCTCGCCCATCAGGATCTTTCGCCCGGCGAGCTCCTCAACCTCTCTGACAGCGTTGAGGACTCCCTTTGTCACATCTTCGAACGGCGATTCGACGGTTGTAGGGGCTTCACCGCGAACTATGAGTCTGTACTCATCTCCCCTTTTCTCTATCAGGATGGCCTTTGTGGTGGTGCTTCCACAATCGGTCGCAAGAATCGATTTCACACCATCAGGATTTGGAACGCTCATGTTTGTTCTCCCTCTTCTTCTCCTCCCTCTTCTTCGCCTTCTCCTCCCTTTTCTCCTTTTTCAGTTGGTTCTTCTCCTCTTTTAGCTTCTCTTCGCAATCCTCGATTTTCAGAATCAGTTTCTCAACGTTTTCCCTGTCTTCGACAAGGAGACAGAATCTCTCGTAGCTCTTGACTTCAAAGAAGGTCTTAACAAACGGCTCAAAAAAGACCAGAACCTGACTCCCCAGAAAGCTCAAAGGCTTTGAGGACTCGAGAAAAAATATCGCCGGGACGCCGAGGCCCCTACGGACTATCTTGGTGGCGACAGTATCAAGTATTGCCTCGTCGTCCATGGAATCCCATTTATAATCTCCTTTAAGAAACTGGCGTAACCCTTTGTCCACGGCGAGCTTCCTTCCCCATCGCCTTTGTCACGAACTCTACTATTTCATCCTTGTTGTCGCTGTAAAGTAGCCTCATTCCTCTGTAGTGCTCAAGCCACGAACGCTTAGTAAATGGGCTGAGACTAAGCCCTTTGGGGTCCACCCAGAAGCTCTTGAACCTGCCCCATTCCCTTCTATGCGTGCCGAAGGGACCCTTTATTTCCACGCCCTGATCGCTGAGCGAATACGATGCAGTGAAAAAGTAGCTATTCAGAGAACCAAAAAGTATCACTATTGATAGCATCCCAAGAAAGAGGTCGCGTGTAACAAAAACGACCCCAATGCCAAACAGCGCGATGACGGCGATCACGAACACGCACCGTTTCCGGTCCATTGTACACGGTCGTACAGACCAGGTCAACTTCTCAGGGGGAGTCGTTACCACTTGAGCCTCAGGTCCCGGGCCGCCTTCCCCTCATCAAGTCTGCCAACGGGCGTTGTCAAAGGAGCCTGCTTCACGATATCAGGGGTCCTTTCGACCTCCTCGACAATGGCCTTCATGGCGCAGGCGAATCTGTCAAGCTCCCGCTTGGTCTCGGTCTCCGTTGGCTCTATCATCAACGCTTCTTCGACGATGAGCGGGAAATACACGGTTGGAGCATGAAACCCAAGGTCGAGAAGGCGCTTTGCGATATCCAGAGTCCGCACCCCAAGAGCCTTCTGCCTTTTCCCCGACAACACAAACTCATGCATGCAAGGCTTGTCATAGGGGACGTCGAAATATGGCGCGAGAAGTGCCTTGAGGTAGTTTGCATTCAAGATCGACTCCCTCGCCACGGATTCCAGTCCCTCTCCACCCAGAGAGAGTATGTAGGCGTAGGCTTTGACCATCACTGCGAAATTGCCGTAGAAACTGTGGATCATTCCGATACTCTTTGGCGCATTGAAGTCGAGCGCGAATCTCTCCTTTTCCTTTTGCTTTGGCGTTTGCTTTGACGTTCTCCCTTCTTCCCTTCTTATCCGAGGAACCGGAAGGAAGGCTCGCAGCTTTTCGGCCACCCCGAGCGGCCCCGAGCCAGGTCCTCCCCCGCCGTGAGGAGTCGAAAAGGTCTTATGAAGGTTTAGATGCATAACATCAAAGCCCATGTCTGCCGGCTTTGCAATCCCAAGGAGGGCGTTCATGTTGGCGCCATCAAGATACATGAGACCATCAACGGAGTGAATAATCTCAGCCAATCTCAGCACGTCCTCTTCAAAAAGGCCAAGCGTGTTTGGATTTGTGAGCATCAACGCCGCGACGTTGTCACCCAGGGCTTCCTTTAGCGACGCGGCATTGAGACATCCGTTCGCCCCGGATTTCACTTCAACGACCTTGTATCCCGCCAGGTTGACGCTGGCCGGATTCGTGCCGTGCGCGGAATCGGGTATGAGAACCGTGTCCTTTTGGTTTCCCTTGTCGCGATGATAAGCAGCCACGACCATCATTCCGGTCAGTTCTCCGTGCGCCCCTGCGGCGGGATGCAGACAGAATTCGCTCATACCAGTTATCCTGCAAAGCGCATCGGCAAGCAGGTACATGAGGCGCAGCGCCCCCTGTGCGGCATCAGGGGGACAGAGAGGATGCAGGTCCCTGAAACCTGGCAGCGCGGCGACTTCCTCGTTTACTTTCGGGTTGTACTTCATCGTGCACGAACCAAGCGGGTACATGCCTTTGTCCACGTGATAGTTGAGGGATGAAAGCCTTGTGAAATGCCTGACGACCTCGGGCTCGCTGACCTCGGGCAGTTCAGAAGCCTTGGTGCGTAGAAGATGAGCTGGGATCAAATCTGCAACCGGTACATCGGGCACATCAAGCAGCGGAGGCGAAAAGGAATTGTGTCCCTCGCAATGAAGCTCAAAAATGAGGGGTTCGACGATGCCAGGCTCCGTACCTGTCGGGTGCCGACCAAGCGAATCCCCGGCGGCAGGGTCACCAATCCGAGGCTCCGGACCCGGAGGCTGCGGGTTGCAAGGTTGCCCGCCCACAGGTTTCGCGGAGAGACGCTCTCCACCAGTTTCAGGACGTTTCTCTTTATCCATAAACTAACTTGCTCCCAGACTCCTCAATAGAACTCAAGATTCAGTGCTGCAAAAGTGCCGCGTGCCTGACCGAGCTCAACTTGCCCCACACAGCATGGGCACGGCCCAGCCAAGGAGGTCACGTCCGCCGGCTCGGGCTCACCCACGCGCTATGTCACAAACTCAGATTCTACGTCATTACCTCACGCCCCACGTGACAGGAGACCTCTCGCGACTTCATTCAAAGCCTCGCAAAGGGCGTCTATCTCCTTCTTCATTCTCTTCTCGGTCACCGCCACGAGAAGAAGCTTGTTGTCACCTGAGAAGCGCGAAAACGGCACACCCGCCAGTATCCCCTTCGAAAAAGCTCCATCGACGAGAGCCTGCGCAGGAACCGGACACCTCAAGACGAACTCCTTGAAGAATGGCCTTTGAAATCCGAGAGAAAAACCTTTCAAGCTAGCCAGCTTCTCCGCTGCGTAGTGACTCTTTGCAAGGCACTGCGACGCCAGTTCCTTTAGCCCTCTCTCGCCAACCAGAGCCAAATAGATGGTAGCAGTGAGCGCGACGAGACCTTCATTTGTACAGATGTTCGACGTTGCCTTGGCCCGCCTTATGTGTTGCTCCCTCGTTTGAAGAGTGAGAACAAAACCGCGCCTTCCAGAATTGTCCGTTGTCATCCCCACAATCCGGCCGGGAAGTTTCCTCAGATACTCGGCCCGAGAAGCAAAAAAGCCAAGAAGGGGTCCTCCAAAATTCATCGCGTTTCCGAGCACCTGACCCTCTCCTACGACAATATCAGCGCCATAGCTCCCCGGCGGCTCAAGCATCGAAAGCGACAAAGGATCTGCGCAGGAAACAAGCAACGCAGGATTTCCGGAAAGCAGCTCCCCGAGCCTTGAAACGTCCTCCACTATCCCGTAGAAATTCGGCTGCTGATGTATGAAACAGGCTGCCCCCTCTTTGAGTGCATTTCCTAGCTTTGCGACATCGGTCACACCACCACCAGAAGGGATTTCCTCAATCGTGATCCCTGTTGGAGTGCAATAAGTGTTGAGGACCTTTCTATAGCTTGGATGAACACACGCGGAAACAAGAACGCGTTTCTTTTGAGTTACGTTGACCGCAAGGAGTGCAGCCTCAGCTAAAGCAGTGGCGGCGTCATACAAGGAAGCGTTGCACACATCCATTCCCGTGAGTCTACACATCAACGACTGGAATTCGAATATTGCCTGGAGCGTGCCTTGGCTCACCTCGGCCTGATACGGCGTGTAGCAGGTGTAGAACTCGCTTCTCGAAACCAACTGTCGCACGGCGGCAGGAACAAAATGGTCGTATACGCCCGCCCCTGCGAAACAAACTACACCACGTGAAGAGGCATTGTCAGAAGCAATCCCGGACATGGAGGCTACCATGTCAAACTCGGAAAGACCTTCCTGAAGTGCGATCCGTGCCTTTTCTCTCAGGGTTGCGGGAACAGAGATCAGAAGGTCTTCCATCGCTCGCACTCCGATGGTGCGAAGCATCTCCTGCCTCTCGTTTTCACTTCGACCGATGTAAGTAGCCATTAGGGCGACTCCCCTGTCCCTGGTTATTCTGCGCGGACCTGCTGCCTAATTCGCCGTCCGTTTTCCGTCTGCTCCCTGTCTGCCTTCCATCTGCTCCTTCTGTGCTTACTGTCTATTCCTTGCCTATGAGCTTCTTGTACTCGGTGGGGTTCAAAAGAGAGTCGAGTTCGGAAGGATTGGACATTTTGATCTTTATCATCCAGCCCTCTTCATAAGGGCTTTTGTTTACTATAGCCGCGTCTGTTGAGAGAGCTTCGTTGACGGCCGTCACCTGACCCGAGACCGGAGCGAAGAGATCACTAACCGTTTTCACGGCCTCGACTACACCAAAAGCCTTCTTGGCTACAACGGCTGAGCCAACGGACGGGAGCTCCACGTACACGATGTCTCCGAGCTCTTTCTGGGCGTAATCGGTAATGCCAACCGCCGCGGTGTCACCTTGAATGCGCACCCATTCGTGTTGGTCAGTGTATTTTAGGTTCTCTGGTACCATTCTCCTCCCTCGCTTTTACCCGTTGCTTAAGGTTTACTGTCGCTTCACTAGAAAGTGCTATTTGCGGCTCTCGCGTCACTTGCAGTTCCAGTGTTATTTGCGAGTCCAGTGCTAGTTCAGGCCCAGCGCTATTCGCGGCTCTAGCGTCACTTGTGACTCTAATGCACCTGCGGCTGCGGTTCTAGCTGCCATTCTGCGTCTATTGCGGCTGCCACAATTATGGAAACGCAGTCTTGTTGTGCCTCAAACTCTATTTCCGGCTGCCGCATTTGTAGAAAGGCAGTCTTGTTACGCGCGTCTTGAATTCTTTCCCGCGCACTAAGATCGATAGCTCAGTTCCCGGCACGGAGTTTTCCGGTGGCACATATCCCATCGCAAGCCCCTTGTGTAGAGAAGGCGAAAATGTTCCGCTTGTCACGATTCCTATCTCTCTGCCACCCAGAGCCACAGCGCAACCCTTGCGCGGAATCGCATGCTCGAGCATTTCCATCCCCGCAAGCTTTCTCTTGAGGCCGTTTGCCTTCTGCTTGACAAGAGAATCCTTCCCAATGAAATCTCGCTTGTCGAATTTGACCGTCCATCCCAGCCCTGCTTCGAGGGGAGTGGTGGTCTCATCAATATCGTTGCCATAAAGACAGTAGCCCATCTCGAACCTAAGTGTGTCTCTCGCACCCAGCCCTATTGGCTTTAACCCAAGCGGGCTTCCGGCATCGAAGAGCGCGTTCCATATTTTGTCGGAGCCATTTCTCTCATGATAGAACTCGAATCCATCTTCACCTGTGTAACCGGTTCTCGAAGCAAGCACTTGTTTACCCTTAATAGTCACATTCGTGTGCTTGTTGCGTCCAACGGAAAGAAGACTGCTCAGGCCAGCTTTCTCGAGAACCTCTTCTGTCTTGGGCCCCTGCAATGCCAGCTGAACAGTCTCGACGGAGAGGTTTTCAACACGGACGTCTCTGTCACAGTGAGACCGTATCCATTCAAAATCCTTGTCGGTGTTCGAGGCATTGACCACAAAAAGCGCGTCTTCTCCCGCCCGGTAGACAAGAACATCGTCAACGATGCCCCCTTGCTCGTTGCACATGGGAGAGTAAAGAGACGAACCCGGCTCAAGCGAAGAGACGTCATTCGTGACCAGTCTGTTTGCCGCCCCAACTCCACCTGGGCCTCGAAACCATATCTCTCCCATGTGGGAAACGTCAAAAAGCCCGGCGGCTTCCCTGACAGCCCTGTGCTCCTCTACAATGCCTGAATATTGGATTGGCATCAGCCACCCAGCGAACTCAACAAGGCGTGCGCCAAGCTGGCGGTGCTTTTGAACCAACGCGGTTTCTTTGGGCATCAAAGTCCCTCACTCTTTCTCGCGCTTTGAAGCCAGGTTCGCGGGTGGAGCGTCCGTAGAATCGCTTCGGCAACCCGCGCACAAGCAGCCCTTCTTTAAGCGCCCGAACACGTTCGGAGCATCATAGCACAGCGGCAGAGGCGCTGCAACAGGCCGCATTGACTCATAACAAAAGTATTCGAACCGGATTCGTTGACTCAAAAAGGAAAGGTACCGGTCGGCCTCACCTGGACCTCTTAGTGCGAAAGCGCGGCATGAACCCGGGCACTCGCGCCAGGTACTCGCGATACGCGGGCATTCGTTGGAGCAAGTCTACTTCCTCCAACCGCGCTTGGAGGAGGGCCCACAGTATGCCAAGGGCGCAGGCCAGCGCCACCGTGCGGCTTGGCTTCATGAGGATCAGGGCCGCAAACTCGAGTAGGAGGCCGGCATAGATCGGATGGCGAATGTGACGGTATACACCCTCTTCGACCAGGGCATCGGCCATCGAGGGCTTGGCGGCTCGCCCGCGTAACGACGCAAGAGCCAACAGCTGGACGCCGCACCCGGCGGCGAGCAGCACCCAGCCAAGCGCCTCCAGTAGTGCGGGAGCTGCGAAGAGCACGGGCGAAGGGGAGCGGACGGCCAGACCGAGGCCGATTACCCACAGAGGGATTCCCAGCAGGCTGCGCAGGACGAAGGTCACCCATTGGCCGTGTTTTGCGCCCCAGCGGCGAGAGAAGGCCGCTGTAAAGGCACTCGCGGAGTTGAAGGTGAACCCGAGGAGCAGCGGAATCAGAAAAGCGCCCATGCGACTCCTTGCGGCTGCCTAACGGACTGGGAATAACCGGATGCAAACAAAGTGCGTAAGAACTTGATTTGCTAAATCGCGCGGCCGGATTGGTAGACGCAAAAAAAGGCGAGGCGCGTTTGCATTCCGTGTTGATGCCCTGGTTAGGCAACTATTTCTGAAATATCAACTTATTGTGATTTGTTAAAGTGACTATATATCGAATATTACTCTATTCTATTAATCGCTTGTCTTATTATATTCCAAATTGATTGCAGATATAATTTCCATAGCAAGCACTTCACCTTTTGCACCATTAGTCATTACAACAGCAGCAGTGCCCCGCTCAGGCCAGCCGATCAACCAGCAATTCAACCCCGGAAGATTGCTCCCCGGGTGCATAAACAATAGATCCCTACCTTCGCCCGTAAGAAAAACACCCAACCCTTCTGATAACGGTATACCAAACATTCCGGGGTCAAGATCAAATTCTTTGTTAAAGAGTTGTTTCGTCATTTCTTGCGATAGTATTGTTTCCGGTTTTCCCCGATACGAAAGCATAATTTCATTGGTGAATTTCGCCAGGTCAGTTGGTGTGGTCGTTAATCCTCCATGAGCCAGGGCAGTTAAATGCATTTCGGGTTCGCGTGAAATTCCATCGGCATCGTGCGGCATTGCTTCACGGTTTTTCCTCTCAGAATCCAATGGATAAACAAACGTGCTGTTGTCCATTCCAAGCGGTGTAAAAATTATTTCCTCGGCAATTTGCTGAAAAGGTTTGCCCGAACCCTCCTCAAGCAGAAGCTGGATGACATCGTAAGCTACATTCGAATACTGCCACTTAGTGCCGGGCACAAGTTCCGGTACTGCCGGTTTATTCAACGCAGGCGATTCACCATTTAAAACATTTAACAAGGTAGGATATCCGGCATTTTCATCGTGACCGAAATTTGTAGTAGGCATTCCGGCTTGATGAGTTAATAACCGGCGAAGTGTCACCTTTTCATTTATTGTAAATTCATTCTCCGGTACCTGCCACGATTTCAAATAGTCATTTACGTTTGTGTCTAATTCAATCAATCCCTTCTGCACAAAATGAAGAACCATTACCGCCGTTATAAACTTGCTGGTAGATGCCGCTTCAAAAATGGTTTCTGTTGTAACCGGCGCACCAGTGTTTTTATCCATTGTCCCATACGCTTTGCTCCACTCTATTTGATTATCATTAATAACCGAAATGCTCACACCCGGCACTTTGTAATATTCCATTCTACCGGCTAGCGCTTTTGGATTCGCAAGCTGTGCGCTGTCGGGTTGAAGCATGCAAGCAAGTGATTTAAATTCAATTAGACCTTTTTCGATTCGTTCTATTCTTTGCTCGATGTTTGAATCGTGTTTTTGTTGTGAGCAAGAAACAACGATTAATAGAATTGTTAAGGTTGTGAATAACTTACGCATGAGTTTTTCCTTGAGAAATAAGAAGTTGTCGACCCTATTTGCCTGACGCTCCCAGTCAGCGGCGGCGCCCGTTGCATCCTGTTGTTGGGGCACTCTCGTTCTTCAGGTTGCGGACGTCGTTTCCATTCACCAAATGGAAGGACTCGTCATGGGGGTCGGTCACCGCCCAAACTGTGTCAAGTTGAACGCTGAACCGTCACCGCACAATTCTAGTCCGCGTGCTACCGCATTGCGGTCTTCTAAATCTCGTGGTCAAAGGTATTCATCGACCTGCTACGAGTATCATCCAAGCACCCTGCTGTCGTGTCTCTGCCAAGCAGCGGGGTTGAAGGCTCGCCACTTTGTCTTGGCAATCAATTCGTATAGAGATGGCAAATCAACCGCTTCTGAGACTCTTTGACCTATCCGCATACGTTCGGTCTCAATACGAGCCGCAAGCTCTGCGACTTCTTCCTCTGGATGTGAAATGGTTTCCTGGCCTTTTGCGATAAGCATGCTTATGATCATTGTGACAAAACTCCAACTGTAGAGATCCCCTTCGTTTCGCGAATGAGCCGCTTTCTGGTAGAATGGTCGCAGATACTGTGCAGGCAACGAATCGGGCAACAGATATGTTCTACCAAAAGCAGTCACTGCGATCTCGTCTGACGTTGGCTCCAGCACTATGTCGTGCTCACCTACACAGAGATTGTGCTCAAACAGGTCACCGTGTCGAACAGCGTCTGGCGGATCAAGCCAACGTGGTGGATCTGACCTCTCGACCCATCTCAGATCGACCCTGCGGTGTTCTCGATCAATCCTAAGCTTATCGACTTCCCGGTGCCCGTAAAGCAATTTCCAAACATCGGCGGTGAATGGCTCGTAACAGACGATGGGTTCATTAGGAATGGCGACCGATTCGCCAGCAAGAGTACGCAGAAGTGCTGAAAGCGAGGAGTTCGTAGAAATCTCTCGCATGAGCATTTCTGCGGACCGAAACAAAGCGCAGTCGATAGTCCAGAATTCTCTTTCAGCCTTGAGTTCGGCGATCGAAGCAAGGCGTCGATTGTGGTGGTCTTCAACGAGTATGAAGCTAAGGTTCCTGATTGCTTCCTCGAATATGGTCTGCTTCGTCGCCAAGGGCTCATCACGACTGGCGCGGTAACGTGAATGGAATAGAGGTAAGAGCAGATATTTCGCTTCTTGCGCCGCCCATGTAACGGAGAAACTGCGTCTCGTATAGAGATCTTTGAGCTCCTTCTCAACATGGTCGCAGTAAATGGTGTAGATCTTCCCTAAAAGGGTGTCGAGCTCGGGCGTATTTTCAAGCCCCGATCGAACGACGTTGGTTTTCGGAGCAGATGGCCCATAGGCATTGGCCAGTGCGAGGATGTTGGTGGATGTGTAGCCGGGTGTGTTGAAATCCACTCTCATGCCTTCAATGCATGTGCCGACTGGTTGTTCCTCGTTGCTATCCGCCCGATCCCCTCCTTGGAGGAGATTCCACTCCCTGAACCAAGCATTCCATTCAACCGCGTAGGCCAGGGAAAGGCCGTCCACGTTCCTCTCAATAACGCGGATACTTCTCCCGGCGATGTGGCGTTCATGCTCGGGCAAATCGGATTCAAGAATTCCCAAGCCTTTGGCCCGGATGTGTGTCTCCAGTGCAGCTCTGGGGGACTCGAACCCGATCTGAATCGGTTCTTGCTGGTCAACTGTAACCGTGACCTCACAGGCTGGGACAACGGCCCAGCGCTTGGTCGCAGCAAGCACGTCCGGCACCTCTGCGCTTGGCCGAATTGTCAACCGGACAAGGGTCCCGTGTGGTTCTAGAGAACTAACTGCCGGGTCTGCGGCCTTGTTCAGCAGTCGAATAAGGTATTTACCGTGAACAGAGCGAAGCGAGAGTTGACGCGCCTCAGGATCATCGGGATGACAAGTAATTATCTCGACAGTATCCGCAATCATGAATGTGGATAGAACGCCGATGCCGAAACGACTGATTGGGGAGAAATTGGGATAGTCTCTCTTGAACTGAGGATCCTGGTACCGCGAGGAGCCTACTCTCAGAAGGAAGTTGGTCACGATGCTTTGAGTCATTCCGGTGCCATTATCCTGGACTGAGAGGACATGCTCACTGCTGTCCCAGTGCACAGCGATGCGGCCAACCGTTTCTCCGTTATCCAAGAGCCGTTGGAGGCGGATGGCATCGAGAGAATTCTGTATGAGTTCTCGGAGTACGATGCGAGAGTCGTTGTACAGGGTATGGCCGGTGAGAAGATCGAGAATTCGTGCCTGGTCGAGCTGAAACTCGAAAGTCTCCCGAATAAACCCTTCTGTTTCGATGTTAGAGTCATCGATCCAAGCCCAGGGAAACTTGTGTGGGGCGAGGTTCACCCGATTCGTTGCTGTCGCCCATTCACGACTCTTTGCGAGCTGTTTCTGTGCGTAGGCCAGGTATGACGTTAGGCCAAAGAAGCCATTCGCGGACGTGAAATAGGCGTGGACTTCGATAGTGTCTTTTGGGGCGTCCTCATCAGGAATGCCTTCACGGTTCAGCCCGAGTTTCGGACGGACCCGTTTGACAGCCATTTGCGTTGCCCATTCTTGTTGGCTTATGGGATCGTAGGGATTGATCGTCCGAAACATGATAGATGGGGTTCTATCGGACGTAATGTGGAGCAGATCGGCAGAGCGCAGAAGTATTGCGGCATACTGAAGGTTCGCCGTCTCTGCGTCGCTGTTGCCGTAGGGTTGGGAAGGCTTGTACTTGCTCAGGATGCCGAGGTCATCGAGGTGATGACTTTCACACACGAGAGCCAAGTCACGGCGTGCCTGGGTGCCGAGTGGCTGCAAGAGCTGGTCGACTTCACGAAGAGCCTCATGGGCAACGCCGAGATGATTCGAGGGCGTGCCTAGGATCCAAGCCCGAATTCGCTGAGCATGTGTGTAGCGAACGAACTCTTGATAGAGAAAGCGCTCGGCTTTGTCTTCAGGTAGTGATCTCACCCGTGCTTTGTAATCCGTCCCTTCCGTTTCCGCAAACAGGACGTCATTGCGGAAACGGGGGAAACCTGATTCCTGACGCTGTTCGTATTCGCGTTCCGTGACAAGCATCCCCAAGTCATGAAAGTAGACCGCAAGTACAATGAAGAGCCAATCGGCTGAGCTCATGCACGATTGAGTATCTGCGGGGATCAGCCATTCGAGGATCCCAAGCATCTCGTTTATATGGGAGATATCATGTCGAGTGTATTCGTCAAAGATTCCCTGACGTCCAATAAGGCTGAGCAGTGAGGCAATTTGACGTTTGATATGAAGAAGGTTGATGCCCCCAAATGCCGAAAGAGACTCAGCCTGCTGGGCTTTGTATTCAGCGCTTTCCGATAATGAGACGCTCATGCGTGGACCTCCTGCCGATATTCCTAATCATTTCTGCCCAACGCAATCATCAGTTGCAGCAACCATTGTAGTTGGACCAGTCGAAGCAGTTTATAGTCGAGCGGCCGCTGTCAGCTGCATGGTAAGTTGGGAGATCATATTTGATCAAGATACTCCGAAGAAACATATTGCCTGATATCAAGCTTCAATTCATCATTCAAGAATCTCGTAATGAAGTTCATGGCTTTTTCTACATGGAAACTAGCGTCTTCGACACTTGGATTAGCATACTTATGCTGGATATTATTACGTTCCTCATGAAGTAGTTCCAGGTCCGGCTTCTCGGGAATCAGGATTCTCAGGTCCTTTTCAAGTATGTCATATGCTGCCCAAATGGACATGGTCTCTTTCGGGTTCCTATATATAGATTTTCCTCCCGAACGAACTCTCTCCTTCAACAGCAACTCGATTGATTGATCTAAATGCAGTAAAGCCAATTTCATGTCGGTGCTCGTGTCGCTCCTTAAGAAGTGCCACAGTCCGTGGTTCAGCAGTTCGAATGCAGACCGCAAAAGGGGAGATAACCTAGGAGTTGAGAGTTTTTTTGCCATTCTATTTCGCTCAGGGCTTGCTCTCCAGTTTTGATCTTATGAATTGCTCACCAGAGTTTGTGAGCGTATAACGTTTCCTGCCTTTCTCTTCTTTGCTCTTTGAAGCCATCATATAACCTCGCTTTATGTTTCTAAGTATCATCAAGCTCGTATTAGAGCTCTCTAGCTTGGACTCGTAGTAGCAATTATTGATATCCGCTGCGCTGAATTCAGACATCCTGGCGTATTTCTCCAGATAGAAGCCAAATGCGACAGCAATATCTATGTGCTTAGAAAAGCCTAGCTGTTGAATGAACTCCCGGATAGAAATGGATTTGCCAGGGGACAAGGGAGTGATCCCAACCACCTCTTTGCCTCCTCCTTTGCCATTCAGCCTCTCTTTCGGCTTAGCTCCCGAAGGAATCCATGGCTCCGGAGAAAACCGTTTAAGCATCTCCAGAACAAACGTTTTGTCACCCTCTGCTTCGAACTCATATCCATCCCGAACGATTTTGATGCGATACGCTTTGATTTGCATCTTTCCCCCTCCTCAAAACAGAAAACCAAATAGGCAGGTAACAGCTGATTCCATCTCCCAACATGTAGTATACCGAACTACCTAATATATTACCCTGACAGCAGCTCGCAGTGTATTTTGTCTTGAGATAGGGGCGCAGCGAATCTAACTTCGACCCGAATCTTCGATTACAACACATTCTCTGTCGCAATGTATGTGGATATGCTGCGAGCGTCGTCAGTACAATCCAATAAAGATAGCAAGTGTCCGAACTAATCTTCTGCCGCCTGAGATAGCCCTCGAATCACTTTACCACCGGGAGTATACACCCCTGATGCCTGCCAGGTCAATCACAAAATAGGTCTGTCAGCTGAAATCCCTATCCCCACCACTTCTCTGAGCGCCTTTCCGGTATGCGAGTCTCGCGTGGCCGCCAACTCCTCCGGTGTCCCAAGAGCCACAACGCGTCCGCCGTCATCGCCTCCTTCAGGGCCGAGATCTATGATGTAATCGGCTGTTTTCACGACGTCAAGGTTGTGTTCGATCACGATTACGGTGTTTCCTGCCGCCACAAGTCGATCCAGCACTCGCAACAAAAGTCTCACATCATCAAAATGGAGGCCCGTTGTTGGCTCATCGAGGATGTAGACTGTCTTTCCGGTGGCAACCTTGGAAAGCTCTGTGGCGAGTTTTACCCTTTGGGCCTCGCCTCCGGAGAGTCTCGTGGCTGGCTGCCCAAGCCTAAGATAGCCCAGGCCCACGCCCGTGAGAGCTTCGAGTTTTCGTCGGACAGGCGGTATCTGGAGGAAGAACTGGTGAGCTGCCTCAACTGTCATGTCCAGAACATCAGCGATGCTCTTTCCTTTGTAGAGGATTTCAAGAGTATCACGATTATACCTCTTGCCTCTGCACGTATCGCAGGTCACGTAGACGTCGGGCAGAAAGTGCATCGCTATCTTGACGACACCGTCACCCTGACACGCTTCGCAGCGACCGCCGTGTACGTTGAAGCTAAACCTGCCGGGCCTGTAACCTCTCACCTTCGCCTCTGGCAGTTGAGCGAACAGCGATCTTATAAAAGTGAACGCACCGACATACGTGGCCGCGTTGGAACGAGGTGTCCTGCCTATCGGCGATTGGTCTATGTCTACGACTTTGTCAATCTGATGAAGTCCTTCTATGGCCCTGTGCTTTCCTGGAGATTCCGGGGACGAATAAAAATGCCTGGCAAGCGCTCTATAGAGAATGTCGTTTATGAGCGTGCTCTTGCCCGAGCCCGAAACACCGGTCACGCACACGAAGAGGCCCAGGGGGAAAGACACGTCAATCGATTTCAAGTTGTTTGCCGCGGCGCCTCTCACGGTAAGAGACGCGCCCTGCGGCAGTCTCCTTGTCCGCGGTACTTCAACGTCCTTTCGACCAGAGAGGTAAAGGCCGGTCAGCGATGCGCTGTTTTCTGCGATTTCCCCAGGCTTCCCAGTTGCCACGACCCACCCGCCTCCCTCGCCAGCGCCAGGACCAAGGTCTATCACGTGGTCAGCCGAGAGAATCGTGTCCCTGTCGTGCTCGACTACGAGAACGGTGTTGCCCATGTCTCTGAGCTCGAAGAGAGTTCCCAGGAGTCTCCGCTGGTCGCGATGGTGAAGTCCTATGCTGGGCTCATCAAGAACGTACAGTACACCGCTAAGCCTTGAGCCTATCTGCGTCGCCAGCCTCAGCCTCTGTGCTTCCCCTCCTGCCAGCGTCGCCGCGTTTCTATCAAGCGTGAGATAGTCCAGGCCGACGTCACACAGGAATCTCAGCCTCTGCACGATCTCTTTGAGTATGGGTTCAGCAATGGGGATTTCGCTTTCGCGGAACTCCATTGTCTCGAAAAGCGCTTTGCTTTCCTTGACAGAGAGAGACGTGTACTCGGCGACGTTTCGGCCCTTGACTCTTACGGCCAGGCTCTCTGGCTTGAGCCGCTTCCCCTCACAGGCTGGGCATTGCCCCGGAGCCATGAAGCCTTCCAGCCATTCCCTCACAGCGTCGGAAGTTGTGTTTCTGTATCTTCTGGCGAGGTCGGGGACCAGTCCGGCGAACTTGCGCTTACCCTTCACCGTGAAGGTCGGGCTCTTGTAGGTAAACTCAACTTCGTCGTGCCCGGCGCCAAAAAAGATGATCTCCTTTATGCGTTCCGGTAGCTCCTGGAACGGCATCTTCAAATCGAAACTGTAGTGCCGGGCCAAAGCTCGCATCTGGCCATAGAACCACGCTGAGCTCGAAGTCCCCCACGGCGCTATCGCGCCTTCGGAGATGGAAAGCGATGGATCTGGGACTACGAGGGAGGGGTCTATCTCAAGTCGGGTGCCCAGACCGTCGCACACGGAACAAGCGCCGTAAGGGTTATTGAAGGAAAAGTTGCGGGGGTTCAAGTCGTCGAAGCCGATACCGCATCGAGCACATGCCCTCTTCTCGCTGAAAAGAAGCTCTCTTGAGGGGCCGCCCAGAGGTTCTTTCCCAGAACCTCCCCTGAGCTTTTTCGCCAAACCGCCCAGAAGTTCTTTAGAGGGAGCCACCAGCTGCTCCTTCCCCGGCCGTCCTCGAAGCTCCTTCGCAGCACCGCCCGCAAGCTCTTTCCCCGCCCCCACAAGTACGCTCACTACACCACCGCCGACTCTCAGAGCCGTTTCAATCGAATCAACAAGTCTCGACTGATTCTTTCGGTCTGCAACCAGCCTGTCCACGAGAATATCGATCGAGTGTTTCTTGGTTTTCTTTAGCTCCTTGACATTCTCGAGCTCGACAAGCTCTCCGTCTATGCGGGCTCGCAGGAACCCTTGCCTTCGCGCCGCGTCCAGCTCCTTTTTGTACTCCCCTTTTCTTCCCTTTACTATGGGAGCCATTATCTGGACCGTCTTTCCGTCCGCGGCCTCTAGCACCGAGTCAACGATCTGGGAAGGCGTCTCGGCGCCTATCGGAGCGCCACATTTGTGACAGTGCTGCACACCCAGTCTGGAGAATAGCAGTCTCAGATAATCATAAAGCTCCGTGACCGTGGCCACGGTTGAACGAGGATTTGCACCCGCGGTTCTCTGCTCGATCGAGATTGCAGGAGAGAGTCCCTCGATTGAGTCCACGTCGGGCTTTTCCATCTGGCCCAGGAACTGCCTGGCATAGGCGGAGAGGGACTCGACGTAGCGTCTCTGACCCTCGGCGTAGATGGTGTCAAACGCGAGTGAGCTCTTTCCGGAACCGCTCACGCCCGTCACCACGATGAGCGAGTTCCTCGGAAGCTCCACGTCTATGTTCTTGAGGTTGTGCTCCCGTGCTCCTCTTACTGAAATGAAACCAGGCAACGAGCCGGGGGTAGCTTTCACTTGGAGAGCTTGAGCAACCTCTCTTTCGCCATGCTTCCCCACTCCGAGTTTTCACCTTCTCTTTCCAGCAAGAGTCTGTATTGCTTGGTAGCAGCATCGATGTTTCCGGCTTCTTCAAACGCAAGACCGGCCTTGTAGCGAGAGGTCACTGCCCAGAGAGAACCCTCACCATAGAGATATGGCACCTTGAGGAATTCTGAAGCCGCCCTCTCAAATTCTCCCATCGCGGCGTATGTCTCACCTATCCAGTACTGAATCTCGGGTTTCTCATCGTCCGCGGCCACTCCCAAAGCTGTGTTGAGAAGCTCCAGCGCCTTGGGGCGCTGGCCGGCGTTCAGGTAGCAATACCCGGTTTTGAAAATGGCATCCTGGGCGAGCTTGCCCTTACACGTGGCGGCAACTTTCTCGTAAATGGAGGCGGCCTCAGGCCAGTTGTCGGTCCTCTCGATACACAAGCCGGCATTGTACAGTGCCTCGCACCGCGCGGAGGAATCCGGGCCCAGCGTTCCCGCCATGAGATAAGCGCCCGAGGCCTCAACATATTTCGTCTGAGCATAGAGCGATGTCCCGAGCTTGAAGTACGCGGTGAAACTCAACGTGCTGTCCAGAGACCCGAGCTGAGGTCCGAGCGCGAGCGCCTCCTCGAAATGAGTCGAGGCTTGAGCGAACTCCTTTTCTTTGAGCTTGCACATACCCATCGTTACAAGCGCTCTCGCCTTTTGTTCGGGGGGCAAATTCGCCTGCGCCTGGGAGAGTTTTGCATAGGCGGCTCCAAGCTGGTCCTGTTCAAAGAGGCTCATGCCTCTCTCAAAGTCGATCTCAGAAACCAGGGTTGTGTCGCCGGGGCAATTCTTCTCATACCACGCCAGCCTTTTCTGGACCTTCCCTTCGTCTCCCACCCTCGCCAGAGAGAGGACGCTTCCTCGAGCCGCTTCGTTGCGCGCGCTCTCACTCACGTCGAGCTTGAGCACGCGTTCGTAAGCCTCGAGGCTCGACTTATAATCACCCGCCTTAAAGCTCGCGCGCGCAAGACCCAGCATCACAGTTGTGTCGGCGCTCGACTCCGGGAATCTGTCTTGAATCTGTCTGTATGTTGCCTGGGCCTTCTTTGAGTCGCCGCCGGCCGCTTCGGCTTCTGCCTTGCGAACCAGAGCCTTGGAAAGAAGTGGGCTCTTTGGAAACAGCACCAGCAATCGCCCAAAGCTTTCGGATGCCTTGTCCAGCATTCCGCGGCTCAGGTAAGCTTCTGCTTCCTTGACAAGCAGATCGTCAGCGAACGACCCCTTTGGGTCGTGTTTGAGTATGTACTCGTACTCCTCAATTGCCTCGTCCAGCTTCCCCTGCACAAGCAAGCAATCCCCTTTTCTCGCAAGAGCTCGTTCTCTGAGGCTCCTGTTTCTTGCTTTGTCGAAAGCCTGCTTGTAGAGGGCAAGGGCCTCATCAATCTGACGCTTTGCGAGCTTACACTCCGCAAGCTCGTACGCGGCGTCCGGAGCGACCGCACTGGCAGGATGACTTGCCAACACAGTCGCAAATTCACTCTCTGCCCCGTCGATGTTCCCGGCCTTGGCCAGCATCCGCCCCTTGTCATAATGCGCTTGGGCAACGAGGGGGCTGCGCGGAAACTCCTGGATGAGCTTGTCGTAAGACGCGAGCGCTTCGTTGTAAGATTCGTCTCCGGGTCCCTGAGAGAGCTTCATGAGCGCCTGAGCCCTTCCCAGGAGGGCGTCTTCGAATCTGTCTGTCAGGGGATAGCCCTTAAGGAATCCGCTATAAAGCGACGCGGCAGTTCTCTCTTTTTCGGGTGAAGAGAGTCTCTCGAGCTTGTCCTGGATGAGCAGGAGCTCTGCATCATCAACGAGCGGGCTATCCGAGTACTGCGAGATGAGGTCTCTCAGGTACTTTAGGGCCTGATTCTTCGCGGCTACGGCTTCGTTTGCTTTCCCTTCAGACTGGGCCTTTCTAGACAGGAGCTGATAGACGCTACTCAGCCGCAGAAAGAGAATGGGTTTCCTCTCCGGTGGAGAGTTGAACACCGCCCGCTCGAGCATCGCTCTGGCTTCCTCGAAGGAGTGAAAATCCCCTTGAAATAGCAGAGCCGCCTCTTCAAGCAACTTGTCGCCTTGGACGGAGCCTGAAGAAGCCGAGAGGATGAGAGCACTCAGCTTCTTCAGTCCATTCTCGTCGATATTCTTTGGAAAGAGATAGTCGAGAGTCTCCGCTCTTTCGAGCGCTTCGTCGGCATAGGGGCCAAGCGGAAAGTCTGCCGCGAGCTTTCGGTAAAGAGCCGACGCCCTCGCGAAGTCGCCCTTTTTCTCATAGAGTCCCGCTATCTCGTGAAGCGCACGGCCAGTGGTTTCGGATTCGGGGTACAGATCAACGAGAAGACTGTAATACCCCAGTGCTCTATCCGGCTCGCCCACACGCTTCACGCACAAATCTCCGAGGTGCATGAGCGCCATCGCGTGGAGGCTGTCGGGACCGGGCAGAGTCAGCGCCCGAAGATAAGACTCAGCCGAACCTTCGAACTGAGAAAGCTCCTCCTTTATCTCGCCTTCTTCGACGCTGGCAGAGCAACAGAGAGAGTCGATCTGTGTTGCGCACCCCATCTTGGAGATGAAATCAAGAGCGTCCTGGTATCGATCCTGGGCGCGGCTTGCGCGTGCCCGCGTGAGAAGAGAGAGCCGCCGCGCCTCGACAGAGAACTTCCCTGATAAGAGCTTCTGCGCAAGAAGGTCTGCCTGGCGGTAATCCCCGCCTGACAGATAGGCTCTCTGCGAGCTCAGGTTACATGCTTCGCAAAGCGAGGAATCCGGTGAGAGGTTAAAACACTCAGCGTACTCTCGAGCAGCATCTTGTGGCCGACCGATCAGGTCAAGAAGCTCTCCCCTCTTCATGAAAGCTCCTGCCCGGAGTGATTTGTCAACCTTGTACGAGAGCGCTTCGGCCAGGACGTCGAGAGAACCCTGCGTGTTGCCCTGGTCAAAGAGAATCTGAGAGAGTTCGAGAGAGGCCTTGAAAGCGGCTTCGGTTCCAGGATAACCACTTCGTACGTTGTCAAAAATGTCCATTGCCTTGCCGACGTTGACTCGGGTCTCCGCCTTTCCCTCCCAATAGAGGAGTTCTGCATTCTTCTGCTCGGCCTGGCAGGCGGCCAGTGTCTCCTCGAATTCTCTTGCCGCCTGTTCGTAGTCACCGAGTTCGAAAAACGCTTTGCCCAGAGCCGTCATCGCCGGGCAATACTGTGGACATTCTGGAAAGAGCTTGATGACCTTTTGGAAGGTCGAAATCGCCTCCTCATACTGATGCAAGAGAAACCTGCATTGGCCTGCCTTGTAAAGCGCATCACACGCGCTTTCACCTTGCGGATTGGCTTCGTAGGCTCGCATGTATCGGCGGGTCGCCTCGGCAAGATTTGACTGGGAGAATTTTATGTCTCCAAGAAGAAGCGCTCCGCGCTGCCGAAGGGCGGCCGAAGGTTCGCTCTCCATGAACCTCAAAAGCTCGTTCTCCGCGACGTCAAGCATACCCTCGCGAATGAGCTTCTCAACATAGTCCAGTTCAGAGCGCCTTGAGGGGAGGGCACCTTTGCCCGTGGAAATCTGCGCTTCACTGGGTGAGGGGGGCTGGGAGGTTTGAGCGTAGACAGGCGTGGACAGACCCTGGAACATCAGGCACAGAGTCGCCACCGCCAAAAGTCGAAACGCGACGCAAAGAGTCGCCAAGGTCAGCGCCCCAAACGCGGCGCGCAAGGCCACCGTAACTGCAATAATCACAATTGATAATGTGGTCTTCTTCATGTTGTTTCTAGGCAATCCATTCCTCTTTCGTCACAATTCATTCCTGCCCGATCTCAGCTCATTCCTATCCGATCCCACGTCAGTCCGGCCTCATCTCAGTTCATCCCTATCCCATCTCAGTTCGTACTTAAAGCCCTTTGGTCTCGCCCCAGGTGGTCAAGTAAACCTCTCTCCATTTCATTCCCGCCCCATCTCATTCGTACCTCAGAGCTGCGACCGGGTCCAGTCTTGAGGCCTTTACAGCCGGATAAATCCCGAAGAAGAGGCCGAGGGCCGAAGAAAACGCAAAGCCAAGCACAAGCGACCAGACTGGCGCAGCAGACGGTATGTGTGTCGCCTTCTCGACCAACCACCCAACTCCCACCCCAACGCCAATCCCTATCGCTCCGCCAGCAGCCGTGAGGACGACGGCCTCCGTAAGGAACTGGGCCAACACGTCCGCTCTGCGCGCACCGACAGCCATGCGCAGCCCTATCTCCCTCGTTCTCTCGGTCACGGAGACAAACATTATATTCGTGACACCGACTCCCCCAACAAGCAGAGCTATTGAAGAGATCGCTATCATCACTATGTAGAAAGCGCCGGTTATCTTGTGATACAGATCCATGAGCGCGTCTTCCGTGAACACTCCAAAGTCCGAGGGAGCATTTGGAGAGACACCACGTCTTCGTCTCAGCAAGTCGGTGATCTCGTCGATCGCCTCATCGGTCACGTCGATACTCAGAGGTGCTGCGTCAATGTAGGTCTCGATTTCGCTTCCGAACCTCTTCTTCAACGTGGCGTGCGGGATGAGGACAAAGTTGTCCAGGCTCTGGCCGAGAAAGTTGCCTCTCTTCTCGATTTCGCCCACGACCAGAAAACGCTTTCCTTCTATTGAGATCCAGTGCTCCAAAGCTGTGCCGCTTGGGAACAGCGTCTCCAGAAGATCCTGCCCCAGCAGGCATACGTCGGCCTTGTGCAACTCCTCTTCCTTCGTGAAACTCCTGCCCGAGGATACTCCTAGCTGATGGATTTCGAGATACTCGGCGTTACTCCCGTCTATTTCGGTAAGCTTGGTCTCTGTGTTCCTGTACTTGACCTTGGCCATGTAGTAGCTAACGGGCGCGGCAGCCTTCACAGACGGGCACAGATCCTCAATCGCGATCACATCTTCGACCTTGAAATCCTTTCTGTGTCTCAGACTCTCGGGCATCTCCCCCATGAAGACACCCGGTTCGTGCTTTCTAATGTATATTGTTGACGTGCCGAGAGACCTGATTTGTTTCGCCATGCTGCGGTTGAGACCCTGAACAAGCGAGACCATCCCGACAAGAGACGTGATGCCGATTATGATACCCAGGACCGTGAGAATGGCCCTAAGTTTGTGAACTCGCAGTGATGAAAGCGCCATCCCCACGCTTTCCCTGAACAATCCGGTTTTCAGAGGCATCGTGACTCCCATCAACTCCGATCCTGCGTCCTCTACTCATAGCGCAGGGCCACTATCGGATCCTGTGTTGCGGCCCTTCTAGCCGGGTAAATGCCAAAGAAAGTGCCGACCCCACATGCAACGATGAGACCCATGACAATGGCCCAGAGCCGGATGGTCGCCGGCAAGGGGGACACTTGCGCTATCAGCGTGGCAACGGCAACACCGAGAAGGACGCCCACTATACCGCCAGAGCCAGAAAGGATCAGGGACTCTATGAGAAACTGGACCATTATCTCGCCTCGCGTTGCCCCAACCGCCTTTCGTATGCCTATCTCCTTTGTCCTTTCTGTCACAGACACAAGCATTATGTTCATGATCACGATTCCGCCAACAAAAAGCGAAAGAGAAGCAATTCCGATGGTCGCCATGTAAGCGGCGGAAGTGAATTTCCTATAGATTTCCATGAACGTTTCAGTGCTCATTATGCTGAAGTCATCAGGTTTGGAAAAAGGCACCTTCCTCCTGGCCCGCAATATCGATCTCGCCTCGTCCTGCGCTATCTGCAAGCTGGCTTGATTCTTTGCCTTGGCCACCAGCGTAACGGGAGATCTCGACCCAAAAGCTTTCTGAAACGAGGTGATGGGGATCGTCACGAAGTTGTCCTGACTCTGCCCGAGGAGGCTACCCTTTTTCTCACCCACGCCTATGATTCTAAAAGTATGACGTCCAACGCGGACTTCCTTCCCGAGCGGGTCTATCCCGCCGAAGAGCTTTCTCACGACGTCGACGCCGATGATGCACGCGGCTCTTTTTCGCAAAATGTCTTCACGCGAGAGAAGCCTGCCAGATTCCACTTCGAGCCGCTGAACAGTCTCGTAGCCCTCGTCTACACCGAGAACTCTGACTCCGGAGACGCTCTTGGACCTGTACCGAACATCTGTGGCGCTCCCCGCGACCGCGCCCGCTGCCTCGACGGACGGCGAAAGACGTTCCAGCGCCCGTGCGTCATCCAGTGTCAGCTCTTTTCTTTTTAGAGCTTCCAGGTATTGTTCGTAGTCTGTGATCAGACCGAACTGGTCCACGTAAAAAGTGTTCGAACCCTCCTCGACAAGCCTCTCGGAGACGTACTTGTTCACACCTTCTATGACGGACAC
>Ga0315289_10003094_pt1 | contig 25258 bp, 16 predicted proteins | sample YL17G11_40_MG_FD_203452 | JGI IMG/M metagenome (GOLD analysis project Ga0315289, IMG submission 203452) | Sediment microbial communities from Yellowstone Lake, YNP, Wyoming, USA - YL17G11_40 | ecosystem: Environmental > Aquatic > Freshwater > Lake > Sediment | place: USA: Wyoming | collected...
GAACTTCTCAGCCGCGATATCGGCGCCGAGCGACTGCAGAGGCCACGCCAGCCAGTCCGTGATGAAAGGCGTCGCGGGCGGGTCGCTGCCTCGGACGTAGCGGTACATTCCCGGAGTCATATAGTAACGGGTGCATGAATGATGGCCCATTCCCATGCTCGAAACCGGTTGGAACCCGCAGGAATCGGACGAGTGCGTCACCGGCACTCCTATTCCGAGCTCGCCCTCTATCATCGCCCAGTCGAGCGAATGGTTCCACTCGTGGAACATCACTTCCCAGCCGCGGAGGCCGATGTTCGTCTCTGCCGAGCGGTTCGGTCCGCAGTCGTGGCCGAAGCAGACGGACGCGCCCCATCCGGTGAATTTCATGAACGTTTCGGTCGAACCGCGCGGGAAGATGCCCTCGAAGGGCCTGGGGTCCATATCGCCGGAGTTGTCGAACTCCTTGTCATAGATGACGTAGTCATTGACCATCCTGATCGCCCCTCGGGAGGAGGCGGCAAAGATCGCAGCGCACCAGTCCCAGACCTGCTTGACGTAAGCGATCTCCTCGTCGGACATATGTGCGACCTGATCCTTGTTGAGGCGCAGGTTTCTGAACAATCCGACGTGGTTGCGGTAGGTATTGCCTCCGGTGGGATACAGCTCGGCGGCTTTTTGGTAGTAGGGGGCGATCTTCTCCATCTTCATGTCCAGGTCGGACGTGGCGTAGCTCATGGCGTCGCCGAGCATGTACCAGGCATCCGGGTTCTTGGGCATCAACTCGGTTGCTTTCCTGAAGCAATCGGCGGCCAGTTCCCAGAAACCGTTGGTCATAGAGTAGAGACCGAGGTCGTAGAAGCCCTGGCCGGTCTTGAGTTTGCCGAACTGGATGTTAGCGTCCGACCAGCGACCGAGCCGGCGGAAGAGGCGGGCCGACTGTGCCGTCGCAGCAGCTTTCGCCCCGGACTGGAGGCTGGACTTCGCCCCCTTGTAGTTCCCGGACCAGAGGGCGGACATACCGGCCTGGTAAGCCGACAGCGGCCGGCCCGCCGACTTCGCCTGGGCTGCCAGATCTCCGGCGAGCTTGGTCCCGAGCTTGTCGGCGTCGTCCGTGTAGTAGATGAGGTAGTCCTTCGCCTGCGAGGACGACGAGGTCCCGCGGATCTCTATCTTGACTTCCCTCTGTCCTTCCTTCAGCCCTCCTGGGATAAAGGTGACCTGGCCCACTCGACCCGCGGGCTCGCCATTGACTGCGAACTCAGGACTTTCCTTCAGGGATCCGAGTCTGACCAGTACGAACTGGCCTGCAGGCATGTGCATCCGCATGCTGCCCGGCCCGATCACGAAGCTCACTACCGCGTCGCCACCTTCTGTGCCTTCCTTCGGCTTCGGAGTCGTCCAGGCCAGGCTTTTCCCGGTAGACGAGTAGGTGAAGTCTTTCTCACTGGCTGCGTCACCGACTTTCAGTTGGCCGAGCGGCAGCCAGAAGGCCTGGCCGTCGTGCCCACTTTGTGCCATGGCGGGCAGAGCGACAAGTAGTGCCAGAATCAAGAATGCGTGTTTCAAGATCGTTTTCCTCCTATGATTGTTGTTTGTTTGAACCGCAGATTATGGTGATTCATGAGATTCTGCCGATGGCGCGTGGGCGACGGCCTCCCGGCTGCCGCATAACCGCTTGCCCTCCCGCCTCCCACCATCTGCGGAATCCTCCTAATCTGCGCAATCTGCGGTTCTACCTCAGCTTTCGTATCTGAAGCAGATCCTCTTCGTCAACCGGAAGCTTATCCCCAAGATACGTGTCCACAACCAGCACGATTCGACCGTTCGGGCAGTCGTCCCGCCGGGTCAGGAAGTAGCCTATCACTTGATCGGCATGGCGCTTTATCCCGAGCTTCTTGGCCTCGGGCTTGACCGGCAGGAGCGCAAGGTAGGTCTCATACCCCTCTGGCCGCAGGAACAGCAAGTCCCGAACCTGAGGCCCCCTCTTATACCTGACGACCGCGGCCATCTCATTGGGAGAGAAATACCAGTTCAACTCGTTGTTGAGCGCGACGTTCTTCGGGTCGGACTTCTCGATAACCAGGCTCCGGAATGCCGGGTCAATCTGCTCCCCGGAGAGATCGAAGAAGATGTCGTCGTTGGCCGCCAGCGTCTTGTAGCCGGTTATCGTTCGCAGGTCGTCAATTGTCAGCTCCGGCAGGAGCACGGTGTAATCGTCCGCGACCTTCTCCCACGAGTAGGTCTTCGGTGACCTGGGGTCAATCCGATGCCCTAGCACAGGGACTGGACCTCCCTCCGGCCCATATTCTATCAGGGGAACAACGGATTGATATTTCAGCCCCGGGACCTCGCGGTTCTGGGTGTCGCAAAGTCGGATAGCAAATCCCCAGGCATCCGGCCTGGGCTCCGGGATCATCAGCTTCGGGTCGAACTGCACGTTGGTCACCTGAACCAACAGGCTGTTCCAGCCCTTCTCCAGCACCAGTGCTCCCGACACTTGCTCCTGCTCTTTCGCGTCCTGGAACAGCACGCAGGCCCAGTAGAGTCCCTTATGGACCAGGCGGCCGTTCAGCCAGACGCGGATGTTGTCGTCCGCGCCGAGCCACATTCTGACCTTCTCCTTGGTCGGTGAATAGATGTAGGTCCGGGCGAAGGCGTAGGCGTTCTTCGGGGCGTCCGGGAAGGTAACATTGAAGTCAATATAGCCGCCATCTACCCTGGGCTTTATGGTGAGCGAGTCGGCGGCTGGCGGCTGGACCGCCGTTGTCCGCTTCCGGCTCTCTGTGTAGAAATCGTTGTTGAGCTCCTTCGGCTCGGGCATGAGCTCAGACGGCCCGGACACCAGCCAGTCCGTGATTTGAGGCGTGGTGATCGGGTCGCTTCCCCGGACGTAGCGGTACATTCCCGGCGTCATATAGTAGCGGTTGCAGGACTTGTGGCCCATGCCCATGCTGGAGATGGGTTCGAAGCCGCACCAGTCGGATGAGTGTGTCGCCGGCACACCGATGCCCAGTTCGCCGGTGATCACCGCCCAGTCGAGCGTGTGATTCCACTCGTGGTACATCACGTCCCATTCGCGCAGGCCGATCTCGATCGGGGAGGAGAGGTACGGCCCGCAGTCATGGCCGCTCGCGCCCGAAGCTCCCCATCCCGTGAACTTCATGAACGTTTCCGTATCTCCCGGCCTGAACCGGAGCGCTGCAAACGTCCTCGGATCGTCTCCCTTCGTGTTATCGAACTCCTCCTCGTAGACCTGATAGTCGTTCACCATCCTGAGCGCACCGCGCGACGCGGCTTCCATGATGGTCGAGCACCAATCCCAATTCTTGCGGACGTAGTCCATCTGCTCCTGGCTCATAGTCAGGACTTCCTTGTCGCTGACTCGGAGCTTCTTGAAGAGGCCGACGTGGTTGCGGTAGGTGTTGGAGTTGGTTCTGGGGTACAGCTCGGCTGCCTTCTTGTAGTAGGGAACGATCTTCTCCATCCGCACATCGAGATCGGAGAGCTTGTAGCTCATTGCGTCGCCGAGCATATACCAGGCATCGGGATTGGAGGGCATTTTCTCAGTCGCCTTCTTGAAGCAATCGGCTGCGAGGTCCCAGAATCCGTTGGTCATCGAGTAGAGGCCCATCTTGTAGAAGCCCGGGCCGGACTTGATCTTCTTGAACTGCATCTCGGCATCGGCCCAGCGGGCAAGTCGGCGGAAGAGGCGCTGGGCGTCAGGTGTCGTCGCTTTGTCGGCTCCTTCGAGGAATATCCGCTTGGCATCCTTATGACCGCCCTGCCAAAAGGCCAGAACGCCATTTCGATACTCTTTGAAGCCGCCCTGGTCCGACTGCGGGTCGACGCGTTGGTTGAAGTTGGCATCGACAGGAAACCCCAGCTTGGCAGCGTCGTCGGTATAATAGACTAGGTAACCACTGACGACCTGTCCTGCCGGCGGCTTGAACTCTAGTTTCATCTCGTTCTTCCCATCGGTCAGGCTTCGGGGGAGGAACGTTACTTGGCAGAGGTTCCCCGCAGACTTGCCGTCCACTGTCAGTAGAGGATTGAAGGCATCGAATGCATAAAGTGCTCCGACGATAGTGGTGCTGTCCCGAACAATGACGATCTGCCCCGACGGGATGCCCATTCGGGTGCTCCTGGGCTTGACCGTAAACGAGTGGCTCGTCGCGGTAGCCGAGTAGTTGAACTCCTTCTCGCTCGCCGCATCACCGATCTTCAGTTCCCCGGATGGGAGCCAGAAGATGTACCCATCGTGCGGGTTTTGCGCGATGGCGGGCGCGGTGAGGAGCGCCAACAGAAGGCACGAAAATAGCTTGTACATATCTTTCCTCCTGGTGGATGCGATGACGTGCAAGGGTACGCTTCTACCGAAGCAGCTCGCTTTCCTGCCGAGCCTTCTTGGGGCTTGAACCACAGATTATTGAGATTGGTCGGATTCCGCAGATGGTGCGACGCAAACAACCCGCCCCAGGGCGCGCTGGGCCGCATTACCTATGTCATTCTGAGCGCCAGCGAAGAATCCGGCACGGGGAAACAGATTCTTCACTTCGTTCAGAATGACAGGATAGAGGCTCTTCGCCGCCGACCACCATCTGCGGAATCTCTTGATCGGAGGAATCTGCGGTTCAACATCCTCGCGGGAGGGATTTTGCAGTCCCTCCCGCGAGGTGCAAGTCCGGGGCCGCGACCTACTTCAGAGCCGCAATGTCGAGCAGGTCCTCTTCGTCCGTTGGCGGCTTGTCGCCAAGATAGGTGTCCAGAACAATGACGCCGCGGCCGTTCGGGCAGTCGGGGTAGTCGGCCATGAAGTAACCGATCACCTGGTCCGCCTGCCGCTTGACGCCGAGCTTCGCGGCCCCCTTGGTAACTGGCAGGAGGGCCAGGAACGACTCGTGGCCTTCCGGCCTGATGAAGACGAGGTCGCGCACCTGGTTGCCTCTCTTGTACCGGATGAACGCCGTCAGCTCCTTGGGAGAGAAGTACCAGTTTAGCTCATTGTTGAAAGCCACGTTTTTCGGGTCGGATTTGTCGAGAACGTACGGCCGCAGCGCCGGGTCAATCGCCTCCTTTGAGAGTTCGAAGAGCATGTCGGAGCTCGCGGTCATCGTCTTGTAGCCGGTGATGGCTCTCAGATCCTCAATCGTGAGCGCCGGCAGCAGCACAGTGTAGTCCTGGCCCACCTTATCCCAGGAGTAGGTCTGGGGGCTGCGCGGGTCCAGGACGAACGCAGGCGTGTCCTCGTAGCCGGCAGGGCGCTCGGCCTGGTACTTCAGTCCCGGCACCTCCCGGTTCTGGTCGTCGCAAGTCCTGACCGAGAATCCCCAGGCATCTGGCGGCGCCCCGCCGAGCCAGTCGGCAGCGTTCTGCGCGTTCGTGACCTGGACGGTCAGTCTGTTCCAGCCTTTCTCGAGCATCACGCCCTTGGCCGTCTGATCCTTCTCCTTTTTCTCCGTCCAGAGTGCGCAGGTCCAGTAAACGCCTCTGTGGATGACCTTCCCATTCAGCCACATGCGCAGGTTGTCGTCCGCACCGATCCACATCCTGACCTTCTGCTGAACCGGCGAGTAGACGTAGCACTCGGCGAATGCGTAGCCGTTCTTCGGCATGTTGGGGTAAGTCGCCCCGAGGTCAACGTAACCATTGTCAACCTTCGGAGTGTGGGTGTAAGCGTCCGAAGGCGGCGGGACGGCGGCGCTGGTCTTGGCGCGCAGGTCGGCATAGAAGTCGTCGGCTGGCTTGCCACCGGTCTTGAGAAGCTCGTCAGTCACGGGAGCCACGGTCTCCACCGGTGACGCAGTGCATTTCCAGTCGGTGAGGTAGGGCGTGGTGACCGGGTCGGAGCCTCGCATGAACTGGTACATCCCCGGCGTCATGTAGTAGCGGTTGCAGGAGTGATGACCCATGCCCATACTGGAGATAGGCTGGAAGCCGCACCAGTCGGAGGAGTGAGTTACCGGAACGCCGATGCCAAGCTCGCCGGAGATCATGGCCCAGTCGAGCGTATGGTTCCACTCGTGGAGCATGACCTCCCAGCCGCGGATGCCGAGGTTGATGAACGCCGAGCGGTCCGGGCCGCAGTCCATGCCGCAGGCGTCTGAGGCCCCCCAGCCCGTCATCTTGATAAACGTGTCAACTGTGCCCGCGGGGAATAGCCCCTCAAATGGCTTGGCGCTCCAGACGTCGGTCGAGTCGAACTCCTGGTCGTAGACCTTGTAGGTGTTGACCATCCGGAGCATTCCCTTGGACGCACCCTCCATTATGACGGAGCACTGGTCCCACCACTTCTTGACGTCGGCGATCTGCTCGTCTGTCATCCCCTGTAGGTAGGTCTTTCCGGCATCTGCGGGGAGCTTGAGCTTCTTGAACAGGCCGAAGTAGGTTCGGAAGGTGTTGGAGCCTTCCCTGGGATAAAGCTCAGCAGCCTTCTTGTAGTAGGGGTAGATCGCCTCCATGTTCCAGATGTCGGAGATCTTGTAGCTGGTGGCATCGCCTAGCATATACCAGGCATCGGGGTTGGTCGGCATTAGATCGGTCGCCTTCCTGAACGAATCGGCGGCCAGGTCCCAGAAACCATTGGTCATACAATAGAGGCCAAGGTTGTAGAAACCAGGGCCGGACTTGACCGTTGGAAACTTCATATAGGCGTCTGCCCAGCGGGCGAGACGGCGCATCAGCCTGGCTGACTCAGGATTGGGCGCGGCCTTTACGCCAGCGAGAAACTCGGACTTAGCCTTCTTGTAGTCGCCTTTCCAGAAAGCCACCAGGCCCCCGGGATAGCTTGCCGGCTTCCCCGTCCACTTTATGACCGACAGATCGCCCTCAACCGGCGTCCCCAGCTTATCGGCGTCGTCGGTGTAGTAGATCAGGTATCGCCCGCCCTTCGCAGGCGCCGCCTTCACCTCGACGACCACCTTCTCCTTACCCTTGGTCAGATCCAGCGGGATGAAGGTGACCACGCCGAGGGTTCCGCCCGGCTTCCCGTCAACGGTAAAGTCGGGCTTGTCCTTCGCGCCAGGCCGGATGATCACGAACTGCCCCGCAGCCGGGCCGAAGCGCATCGAGCGCGGGGTCAGGGTGAAGGTCTCGCTACTCGCCGTGGACGAGTAGTTCAATGCCTTCTCAGACGCCCCGTCGCCGATCTTCAGTTCCCCGGCCGGCAGCCAGAAGAAGTAGCCATCGTGCGGGTTCTGCGCGAGGGCTGGCAAGGCAAGAAGTGCCAGCAGCACACATACGAAGAATCTTCCCATGATTGTCCTCCTTGGACATGAACGGTGACAATCTTAGACTTCTGCGCGGGGCGGTGGGGTTCCTGCATACGCTGAGGAAAAGGCGTGGACGGCTGAGGTGGTTGGCAAGGACTGAGGCGGCCGGGTCCGACTTATTCCGCCGCGCGGGTATTGTGCCAGAGCTGGGATTCCCGCGATTCCAGGAGGGAGAATACAGGCTCACGGCCCTCCCTGACGCAGGAATGGGCGTAAATGTACATGCCTGCCGACCAGGACTGATCGGGAGATCCCTTCGGCTCACCGGTGACGCCGTGAAACCACTCGTTGAACTCCCACTCGTGCTCGCGCCCCTGCTTGTTGGCGAGGGCCAGTCTGTAGAGGGCGTCCCTGGCTCTCTCAAGACGGCCGGCACGGACCAGCGCGGCAACGTACATCCCTCCGACCCACGGCCACACGCCTCCGTTGTGATACTGGTTGGGCAGGTTGAGATCGTGCTCCGTGCGGTAGTATTCCCGCCAGTCTTTGTCACCTGGTTGTATTGGGGGATGGAGGGTCCGCACCGGATATGGGTAGTCCAGCTTGTTCTCGGCTATGTAGTTCAGAATGCTCTCGGTCTGTTCTCTGTCGGCAAGACCGAACGCAATGGCCAGCGAATTCGCTGCGGTATCGAACCAGTCGCCGTGCTCCTGCTTCCAGGACCACGGTCTGAAGTAGCCGAGGTCCTCGTTCCAGAGGTACGCGTTGACGGCCTCCCTTACCAGGTGGGCCTCCTTGATGTCTCCGCGAAGCTCCAAGACAGAGAAATAGAGGACATTGGTGTACGCGACGTGCCCGCGGTTCGCGATGATATCCATCCAGTCGGTGGCTTCTTGCTGTTCGATCAGCCCTTCTTCGTGAGCATCCTGATACTTGAGCCAGGAGAGCGCGCGCTCGGCCGCTCCGTAGAACTCCGGGCGCGGGCCCAGAAGCCTCTCCGCGTAGGCCAGCGTCAAGACGAACCACAGCGAGGCGTCCGCGGCGCCAAACGCTACCAGTCTGGGCCGGGATGGCACGAACGTATCCACGCAGTTTGGAATCTGGCCGCTGGGCGACTGCCGGTCCATCAGCGTGCCCATGGTTTTGAGCCACTGGCGCACGAACCTTTCTTCCCCGGAGATCAGCCCACCGAGCGAGGCTATCAGGGCGTCACGGGCGTAAACGGCGTTGTACTGAGTCGGGGAAGCAAACATGCCATTCGGGGTCGAGCACCTGTCGAGGGTGTCCTTCGCTCTGGCGACCGCTTCCTCGACGAGCGCATCCCAATCTTCCGCATCTTTAGACCCAGTCTTCGCCATTACCAGATTCTTGCCTCACGCTGCAAGGGCAGTCGGAAGTCTCTCGTTGACGAGTCCCATTACACGTTTTGCCACGTCGCGGTAGTCAAAATGATCTTCGACGTGTGCTCTTGCGGCGGCGCCCATCCGGGCGGCCAGGTCGTCGTCCGAGAGGAGTCGCAAGACATAATCCGCGAGATCGTGCGCATTCGCGCGCACGGCGATCAGCTTCGGCTGAGCGAACTTTATTACCCGCCTTTCAGGGTAGCCTTCGGAGGGGCCGACCTTGCCTTCGGTGATCCGAATCCACCTGGCAACGCGCGCCAGATACCCGGTCTGGCCGTGCACCACGGTCTCCTTTATCCCCATTGCGTCCACGCTCAAGACCGGTTTGCCGCACGCCTGGGCCTCGACGTGGGGCATGCCAAAGCCTTCCTGCCGGCTCGGGCCGGCATAGATGTCGCAGGCGTTGTACAGATACGGCATGAACTCCCGGGAGAGCACGCCGTCCACATAGGCGACTTTGTGCCGGATTCCGAGCTCGTCGGCCAGGTCGAGGTCCACCCTGTTCTGCTTTTCTGTGCGCTCCTGGTTCCAGACCTTGCACACATAACGCCACTTTGGGTATTTGGAATCCATCTTCGCCAGCGCGGCCATCATCTCCTGGCTCCCTTTGCTGGCTCCGTCTCCGCCGATGGTCAAGATCAGCTTCTCATCGTCGGCTACGCCGAGCGTCTGCCGGACGGCCCTCACATTGGGATGATCCCTGGGAAGCGGCTTGAACGAGTCTATGTCGCATCCGATCGGCTGCACTACCATACGATCAGGGGAGACTCCGTCCCTGGCGTACGCTTCCTTCACCCAACTGCTGGTGGTCAGGATGAGGGGCAGCGCGTTCAGCTCCGCCTGGTAATTGGCCACCCAGCCATCCGCCACCAGCCACGGCACGGCCTCAACGCCGAATCTGCGTGGGTGGATCACCAGCTCTGGAATCCGGCCCCACCACCCGACACCGATCGCCACATTGGGCCGGTAACACCGGTACACCCATTCCTTCTGCAGGGTACCCGTTTGGGGCGCCGGGAGGCAGTCCACTCCTATTTCGCGAAGCCCGCGGTACAGCAGGTCGCCCTGGGTGGCAAGCCCGGCGGGTGGGGGCGGATACTCGTACAACAACACTACTCGCAATGTTCGACCTCCATTCTGTTCGTTCGGCAGCGGCGAGGCTGTCCCAAAACCAGGCCGGGACGGCGCCCGGCCACTACATTTAGACTTGCCAGGGCCGCTTCGAGACAGACTCCAGCGCCGCCGAACCAGTCAAACGTTAGTCCTTGGTTATCCATCTGAGTGCCCACTCGCGGTCTCGAGGAGCGCTGCGGCGCGGCCGTTCGTGTGGCTCCGGAATGCCTCCACCGGGCCGGCCGCCTCGAACTCGAAAGTCCCCTCGCCGAAGCCGTAAATGTCTTCGACGATCTTCCGCTTTTCGGCGTGCAGGGCGTCGCTCAGCACAATCCGGATCTCTGCGTTCTCGGCGGGTCGGGGCCGGCAGGCCCCGCCGCAGTCCTCGTAAGCAAATGCCACCAGATCACCGGTCAGATCGCCCGCTTCTACCATCTCGCGCACGGCTCTGTGCACCTGTTCGTGCCGCTCGTGACGTGTGTACTCGCCGTTCGCTCCATGCGTGAAGATCAGATCGAACTGGCGGGGTAGGAGGCTTCGGATGCGATCTCTTATCTCGTGCAGGTTTGGGGAAAGGGGAGCAGGAACCGGGCTGTCGTCCAGATCCGATATGTAGGCCCGCGCCCGGAGCTGGCGGATGGCCCGGGCAAAACGAGGAGCGCGGTCCGAATCGTCGGCTCGGCAAAGGCTGAGCACGTGCCATTCCCACTCTTTATGTGTAAGAATCGTCCCACCTATCCATATCGTCTCATCGTCGGGGTGGGCGACTACGACCAAGCATCTCACTTTGCTGCTCTAAGCTTGTCAGGCTTACTGCGTATTTGCATTCTACCCAACTGTGCACCGACTCGAAATCCATTGTTGGCAGATTGCCCCGCGGCGCGTCTGGCTGAGCAGAGTCAGCGATTATTGCTTGCCTGTTTCTCGCTGAACACCCTACAATAGACGAAACGTGCCGGGTGGCATCACCATTTGTTCGTGGCCGTTTGCCGCGCAGGATACATGTTCGGCAACTTGGGTTGCCGGCTGGAGATTGCTGCCAATCCTGTTCCGCTGGGGAAGTCGAGAGGGGCCGGAAAAATATAAAGGTCGGGAAGCCTGGCCTACTTCCCGACCTGGAGGCGTGAGACTCTTCACTAAGGTCGAGTCCGTACCTCACATTCTATTATAGGCGCTTTCGGCTGCACAGACAAGGGCAAATCGGCGGCTAAACGGTCAATTTTTCCTGAGCCTCGTGAACCCGTTGCTGGAAGATCAGACAACGGGCCGGCAATAGGGCTGCTGCCTGGTGGCTGGATCGCGTCCGATGGCAATCTTTGGAATATCTGACCTGCACCTATCACTGGCGAACCCGAAGCCGATGGATATCTTCGGGCGCGAATGGCACGACCATGCGAAGAAGATCGCGCGGAACTGGGACAGATCAGTTTCGCCGGAGGATGTCGTGCTCGTCGCCGGCGACACCTCCTGGGCCATGCGGCTGCCGGAGGCCACGGGCGACCTCGATTACGTCGCCGCTCGCCCCGGCAAGAAATTCCTCATCCGAGGCAACCACGACTACTGGTGGGGCCGCCAGGCCACCAACAAAGTTCAACGGATGGTTGATCCGTCTATAACGCTGATTCAGGGAACGAGCGTCGTGGTGGATGGCGTCGGCATAGTCGGCACGCGCGGCTGGCGGCTGCAAGATTACGAGCTAGAAGGGCCGGTGCAGGGAAGCGTCAAAATCTACGAGCGCGAGCTGGCGTACCTCCGCCGCGCCCTATCCTCCCTCCCGCCCGACATTTCGACAACGATCGCCGTCCTCCACTACCCGCCGTTCGATCTCGGCCTCGAACCGAACGACTTCCGCGCCGTGCTCGATGAGTTCCGCGTGGACATCCTCGTCTATGGCCACGTGCACAGGGGGACTGGGTCCTATCTCGAGGGTGAGGTCGGCGGCATCCGTTACTATCTCGCGGCGGTTGACCACACGGGCTTCACGCCGGTTCGAGTATGGGGCGTCGGATGAGCAGTGACAAGTGGCGGATCGCGGGCCCGATCAGACGCGCCGCGACATATCATCGAGGAGCTTGTCGGGGTGCCCGGTTTTCCATTACAATGGCTTCCGGAACACTCGGGGTCTTTCGGCGCGGGTCAGGATTCGCCAGGCCAATGTGGGATGTGTGTTAATGAGACGCGGACTGCTGGGGCTATCTAGGACTATCATAACTCTTGGGGTCGTCAGCTTGCTCCAGGACCTATCCACGGAGATGCTGCTGCCCTTGATCCCGCTCTTCCTGACGAACGTACTGGGCGCTCCGGTGACGGCCATAGGGATAATCGAAGGTGTGGCCGAAAGCGTGGCCAGCCTTCTGCGTGTATGGGCGGGCTGGCTCGCCGACCGGTTCGGAAGACCGAAGCTGCTGGCAGTTCTCGGCTACGGCCTCTCGTCCGTCGCCAAACCTTTCCTTGCCGCTGCCACTGCCTGGCCTCACGTCTTTATCGTCCGATTCGCCGATCGGTTCGGGAAGGGAATACGGTCGGCGCCGAGAGACGTGATAATCGCCGAGTCGGCCCCTATGGAGGTCAGGGGCAAGGCATTCGGGTTCCACCGGGCGATGGACACGACAGGCGCCGTGCTTGGCCCTTTGGTCGCGTGGGCGATAATCCGGCACTATGCCGGGCATTACGCGGGGCCGAGGGCGCCGTATGTCGCCGTGTTTCTGATTGGCGCGGTGCCCGCGCTGATGGCCGTTGCCGTGCTGGCTGCCCTCGTGCCGGAAAAGCCCAGAGAGGCCCGAGCTGAGGCGCCGGTCAAGATCCAGTGGAGCGCCTTCAGCACCCGGCTGAAGCTGCTCTTGCTTGTCGTAACCGTCTTCTCGATCGGCAACTCGAGCGACGCGTTCCTGATTCTGCGGGCGAAGGACCTGGGAGTGAGCGTGGAACATGTGCTCCTCATCTATGTCCTATTCAACGCGGTGTCCGCCGCCTTTTCGCTGCCGGCTGGGATCATCTCGGACAGGGTTGGTCGCGGGCCGGTGATCGTGGTCGGGATGCTCATATTCGCCGGAGCGTACCTCGGCTTCGCCGCAGCGACGACCGCCCGATCCGCCTGGCTGCTCTTCGGTGTGTACGGCCTATACCCGGGCCTGACCGCCGGCGTCCTCAGGGCCTACGCAGCCGACCTCGCCCCTGCCCATCTCCGGGGAACCGCCATCGGCGCCTACTATACGCTCGAAGGTCTCGCCCTGCTCCCAGCAAGCGTCATCGCCGGTCTCCTCTGGGACCACGTCGGCCGCCCCGCTCCCTTCTATTACGGCGCAGCGACCGCCGCGCTCGCCGCCCTCCTCCTACTCGCCCTTCTGCCGGGCCGCAACCAGACGAGCGCCGAGTAACCTTCAACTCTCAACTGCCCGGCTATCCCTTTGTGGTTTAAACACCGCCGTTGTGGTACAATGCCCAAGAGGAGGTTGCGCGATGAATAGGGTCAGTCTTCAGTTCAGTGTTGTCGCTGCCCTCTTTGCTCTGGCCGGTGCTGCACTGGCCGCACCTCGGGGACTGCCCGAACAGGTGATCCCCCAGATGTTCGGCGTGAATATCCACTTTGCCGGCGCCAAGGGCGAGGAAGTCAGCCAGATCTCCGAGGCGGGGTTCAAGTTCGTCCGGATGGATTTCTTCTGGTCGTCGGTCGAGAAGACCAAAGGCTCCTACGACTACTCCTCCTATGACGGGCTGATGGAGGCGCTCGACGCCAAGGGCATTCGGCCGATCTTCATCTTCGATTACGGCAACCCGCTCTACGATAACGGAGTCTCGCCCAATACGGCGGAGGCCCGCGCCGCTTTTGCCGCCTTCGCTGGCGCCGCTGCCGCCCGTTACAAGGACAGGGGCGTGCTCTGGGAGATGTGGAACGAGCCGAACATGGGCTTCTGGCGTCCGAAGCCCAATGCCGACGACTACGTGGCCCTCGCAACCCAGGCTTACGCGGCCATCAAGGCCGCCGATCCAAATGCGACCGTTCTGGCCCCTGCTGTGTCAGCCTCGGATCGGAACTACATCGAAAAATGCTTCAAGCTCGGCCTGCTCCACGCCCTGGACGCCGTCTCCGTTCATCCCTACCGGGGAGGCGGCCCGGAGACTGCGGCGGGCGACTATGGTCGGCTGCGCGACTTGATCGCGGCTTACGCCCCGAAGGACAAAGCAATCCCCATCGTCTCGAGCGAGTGGGGTTACAACACGGTAGACCAGACCGAGGAACGCCAGGCGCAGTACCTCGTGCGGATGTTCCTCTTCAACCTGGCCTCCGATGTCAAGCTCTCGATCTGGTATGACTGGCACGACGACGGCGCTGATCCGAAGAACCGCGAACACCACTTCGGCACGGTCTATCCCGATTTCAAACCCAAGCCGAGCTACACAGCTGCCCAAGTCCTTGCCCGCGAGCTCGACGGTTACAAGCTGGCCCGAAGGCTCGGCAGCAAGGCCGACGAATACGTGCTCCTCTTCAAAGGTCCACAGGGCTACCGGCTCGCCGCCTGGACGACCGGCGATCAGCGCGACATAGCTACTCCGCTCGATGCCCCGAAAGTAGCGGTGGTCTCGATGGATGGCAAGCGTTCCGAGGTGGCGACTGCTGCAGGCAAGCTTACCCTCACGCTTTCTGGCTCGCCGGTCTATGTCGAGGCAGGACCAAGCGACCGGCTTGCAATGGAGGAGGCGGTCGAGTTCACGACAAGCGTTGACACACGATGGCGTCTGCAGGATGTGGTCACGGCAACGATCACCAACCCTCTCTCGCACCAGCTCAAAGGCGCAGTCACTCTTGGGCTTCCGGGCCAGAAGCAGCCCCTTGTGAAGCGGTTCAGTGCAGCCCCGGGCAAGGACTGTGCGGTCAGGTTCAAGCCCGATGTCACCTGGGACGGTCGTTCGAGCGTGACGGCGGATGCGGCGGTCGCTTTCGACGGCCTGAATCTCGCCGTGACTCGCCAGGTTGACCTCGGGACCTCACACAGGACGGCAGTCAGGGCTGCCTGCCCGATGGGCAGGGTTCTGGAGTTCAGGATATCGAATCCATCGAAGAATCCGGTCAAAGGCAGGCTGAAGTTGTTCGACGTCAAGGGGCTGAAGCCGCAGGTCACAAGCGTGCCGTTCCTGGCCGAGGGCGAGACGGTAGTTGCCGTGATGCTGGAGGAGCCGGCGCCAAAGGAGTTTTCCTTCGGCTGCAAGGTGGTGGATATCTTGGGAAGGGAGATTCTTCACTTGCCCGTGCTGAATTATACTATCGTGGAGGATTTCTCTGCGGTGCCCGACCGGGAGGCGCCGGCCGACTATGAGCTTGTGCTGGAGGGGGACCCGAACGGGGTGGCAAAGGCAACGGCAGATGGCGGGCGGCGCGACAGTCCGTATACCGCGGTGCCGCCGATTCCAGCGTGCCGGATCAGATACGAGTTCGACGCCGGCCGGCGATTCGCGAGGCTCGTGCCGAAGAAGGAGATGCCTTTGCCTGCCGAGCCTGTCGAGGTCGGCGCGTGGATCTATGGGGACGGGAGTGGCAACACGGCTCGCTGCAGATTCGTTGATTCCACCGGGCAGATCTTCGAGCCGTCGGGCTTTTCGATTGACTGGCAGGGCTGGCGTTACGGTACATTTTGGCCCGACGGGTCGGATTCGGGCTCGTGGGGCGGCACTGCGGCCGGCAAGCCGCGACCTCCTCTCAAGTGGGATACGATCTTCCTCCTCGATGCCGGTGGAAAGGAATCAAGAGGCGCGCTGTACGTAGGCCCGATCATGGTCGTCTCGGAGCCTGCGGAGCCAGCGAAGACGCAGTAGCGACGGGCGGCGGGCACGAGCTCTGGGCGGCTGTAATGCATATCCCTCCCCCGGAGCCGAACTCGCGGGGGAGGGATACCCGGTTGCCTCCATTACCTGAACTTACGGGGGCGTGGGAGCAGGTGCAGGCGGGCCTGGCTCATTGATCAGGGGAGCCGGGCCGGACGGAGGAGGAGGCTCCGGCCTCGCCGGAGGTCCGCCAGGCGGCTGACGGATCGGCCCGCTCAGAAGCTCGCGCAGCTTGCCAAGCTGCGCGCTTGTCAGGATAGACCTGATCTGACCCCACGTGTCAGTTTCCGCAGCCAGCAAGGCAGCTTCAGCCTTCTCCGCGCGCGCCGCAAGATCCTGGACTCCCTTAGCGTCATACTCGTCCGCCAGCACGGCATCGCGCAGCGCCCTGGTCGCCTCCACGCACTTGTCTCTGAGCGGCCGCTGAGCCTCGTCGAACTTGTCCCGAGCGGTGTTGAGCTTCTCCTTCTGCTCGTCCGTGATCTGAAGCACCGAGGATAGATGCGCGAACAGGGGCGTGGGAGGCATCAGCGCCATGGCTGGGCACAGCACCCCCGGGCGAACCTGTGTGGGCGGAGCACCAGGCCCGGGACCCATCGGGCCCGGTCCGCCGGGACCTGGTCCGGGCGCGACTGGGGGTTGCTGATCCGGCGGCGGCGTGGGCGGCGCGCCCCACACAGCGACCGCCGCACACAGCACCAGAGCCAGCACAGCCACCGTTGCTACTACTCTTTTCATTCTATGGTACCTCCTTCGAAATCTCCTTCCCTCCCTCTAATGAAAGCTACCGCGTGGTTTCCTTACTTCTCCAGCCTTCTGATTCCTTCTTGTGCCGGGAGGAAGTCCGACTTGAGCTTCAGCGCATCGCGGTAGGCTGCGAGCGCCTGTTTCTTCTTACCCTCATTCTCCAATACCCTTCCGAGGTCAATGTAGGCCTCAGGTGAGTTACCGACCAGCTCGACAAGCCGACTGTAGCACTGCTCGGCTTCCGGGAGCGCTCCTTTCTTCTCCAGAAGGTGGCCGAGCGCGACGTAGAGCGGCGGAGACCAGGGGTCTATGGTGGTTGCCTGCTGAAGCTCATACTGCGCGTTTTCGAGGTCGCCGCGGTCAGCCAGAAATTGCGCATATTCGCCGCGGAAAACCGAGTTCAGCGGGGACAGGCTGATCGCGCGCCGGAAGTGCTGGCCCGCTTCCTCGAACCGGCGCTGTTCGGCCAGGAGTTTCGCGAGGCTAAAGTGCGCGATGTCGGCCATAGGGTAGGCCGCGACTACCGTTCGAAGCTCGGCCACGGCCTCATCAATCTTCCCGGCCTGGCGCAGCCGCAGCGCCGCATCCACCTTGTCCCTTGCTTCAAGTGGCACCCGCTCGCGCCGCGCCACGGCTTCCCGCACGACTCGCTCCAGTGTCGGCATATCTGAGAGCTCGATCTCGCCCTCAATGTGTGTCACAGTCGCCCCACGAGGCCGCGCCAGCACGCTGATGAACCCTGCCGGCCCCCTGTAGGCCGCCTTGGCGTCCGGTCCGCCTTTCTGGAAGAACGCATGCCACGCGGGCTCACGAAGCGCCTGCGCGTAGAACTCAAGAATCTTATCCGGCGGCGCGGGCGGCCCTGGAAGGACGTAGTCAATAACGCGTATGCTCCGCACTCCAGCCAGTCCCGGTTCGGCCTCCAGAATAGGCTTCAGTTCCTCACCGGTAAGCTCGAACCCTTGAACGACTCTGGCGCCTGGCGGCCAGAGCGGAAGCCCCGGTGGCCCTCCGACGACTGGCGGCCCTGACGGACCTCCAGGTGGCGTGCCTGGCGGAGCACCCGGCCCTGGCCCATCCTGAGCCAGGGAAACCGCCGGGAGCGCCACCGCGAGCAACAGAATAACGACGAAGCGGCTCATAGGTTCTTCCCCCCTTCTCCAGTTTCCTTCTCTGCGCTTGCCTCAACGAGCACGATCATGCCTCGAGCCAGCAGCCTGTCGGCTTCATAGCTGATCTCGTTGGATTGCAGCGCCGGCTCGACCTCTGCGACGTACTCCTGCTCAGGCTGCACCTTTTTTGGCGAGGGCGCCGGCACCACGGGCGGAGTGCTCGTCCCGTGCTTTATGCGGGGACGAGGATGTCGCTTCAGCACGCCGGGTGTGAGGTTCGAGGGCCGCGGTCCTCCAGCGGCCCCCCAGACAACCGGCGTCGGCTGGCCTGAGTCTTGAGGCGCCGGCCTTGGCAGGGGCGACCTCTGGACAACGTGGACCCGTTCGCGCGGCGGAACCTTGGCCGTCTCCCGACCTCCTCGCACGGACAGCACGAACAGCACGACCGCGACTATGGCAGCGAAGCAGGCGAGCGCGTAAGCGGGCATCAGCCTTCTCCGAGCAGGCTGGGCAGCCTCGATCCTTTCCGCAAGCCTGTCCCAGCCTCCCTCCCGAGGCTCCAGAGGCGCGAAGGACTGGAGGCCGACGGTAAGTTGCTCAAGCAACTCGGCCTCGGCGCTGCAAGCAGCGCACGACTGAAGGTGGGCTTCGAGCTCCTGCCTACGAGTCTCGTCCAACCGCTCGTCAAAGAGCAGGGATATCCTTCGCTTTGCCTCTTTGCATCTCATCGCTTGCGCTCCCGCCGCCCCCTTCCAGAAGCGGCCTCATCCTCTGCCTGAAGACCTCTCTCGCCCGGTGCAATCTGACGCCAAGCGCGCCCCTCGTGCAGCCGATCACCCTGGCGATCTCTTCGTAGGACATCCCGTCAATGTGCCGCAGCACCAAAAGAACCCGGTAATGCGGCGGGATCGATGCCAACGTCGCCCACACCGACTCCGAGAACTCCTTTCGGATCAGCGCGTCCTCTGGATCGCCCGCCCCGCCGTCCGATTGCTGCCAGTCCGCCTGCTCGACCAGATCCTCTAACGAGCACGTCGCTGGCCGACGTCGCCTTGCGTAGTCCACGCACAGGTTGGCGGCGATCCTGAAGAGCCACGTGCAGAACCTGCCCCCACGGTAGCCCCGGATGCGCTTGTGCGCCCGGATGAACGTCTCCTGCGTCAGATCCTCGGCGTCGTCCACGCTGCCGATCATCCGCGCCGCTACGTTGAGCACCCTGCGTTCATACCGGCGAAAGAGCGCTTCGAAGGCCGAAATATCGCCGTCTTTCCACCTCTGGGCAAGCTCTTCATCAGGGCACTGCACGCGTGCTCTCCTTATGCGCTTGACACTGTAATGACGATGCGAACAGCCCGATCCTTAACACGAGCATTACTGTCAGTATATCATGTGCGCGCTTGGGTTGGGGCATGGCCGGGGAGAGGGTTTGGGCAAAGCACTCGCGGCCAGAATACGGCAAACGGGTAACTATCCGATGGGCGAGTGCTTCGACCCTACACCCTCCTATCACAATCTCGGCGCGCACCCCTTCATTTGACTGGGCTTCGCGCCCGTGGGATAATTCGACGAGGAGTGCCGGATGAGCTTCTATGCGATAATTCTTGCGGCGGGAAAGGGAGAGAGGATGAGGGGCGAGGCAGCCTCGGCGGAGTTCCCGAAGGTGCTGCGGCAGCTCTGTGGCCGCCCCATGATCGCCTACGTCATTGACGCGATCCGCGCTGCCGGAGTCTCCGACATAACCATCATAGTCGGCTTCGGAGCCGACCACGTCAGGCGGACTACGGGCGGCCGCTTGCGCTACATCCTTCAGAAGGAGCAGCTAGGCTCCGGGCATGCCGTTGCCTCTGGAAAGGGCGCGTTGGGCGGCCGCGGCGGGAACGCGCTCATCATGTGCGGCGACAGCCCTCTCTTCACTGCGGCCACGATCTCATCCCTCATGGAGCACCACACGGAGACGAGAACTACGATCACCCTCGTTTCAGCGGTCGTAGACGACCCTCCTGGTTACGGCAGGGTCACCAGGGGGCCGTCCGGCCGCATTACCGGCATCGTCGAGGAGAAGTGCGCCACGCCGGAGGAGAGAGCGATTCGGGAGATCAACGGCGGCGCCTACGCGTTCGACTCGAAGTGGCTCTGGGCCAATATTGACCGGATCGAGCCGGGCGAGGGCGGTGAGCTGTACCTGACGGACCTTGTCCGAATCGCAACCTCGGAAGGAAGAGAGGTAGATGCCGTGCCGGCGGCTGCGGAAGAGGTCTTGGGTGTCAATACGCCGGCCGACCTGCGCCGCGTCGAGGATATCCTGCGCCGGAGGGCGGAAGGTGGGGCGTCCAAAGTGTAAGGTCCAAAGTCCAAAGTGCAGAGTCCAGAGTGGAGAGTTCGGGTTGGGTTTCCCGGTGCCCCTCCGCCGCGGACTGGTGATTAACCGGAGTCATGGCCGGATCCATTTGAGCATCCGCACCTGCCCGCCGTGCTCGCTGTGGAGGAACTCCACCTCGTCCATGGCCTGCTGTATCAGCCTCAAACCGAGCCCGGCCTCCCCGCCTGAGGCATTTACAAGCTGAAGGGCCTCCGCACTCACTCCGCCGCCCTCGTCCGACACCTCGGCCACAAAAGCGCGCGCACAGGCCAGGCACCGAAGTCTTATCCTGCCCTTTTTCTGGCTTGGAGAACCGTGGCACAGCGCATTTGCCAGCGCCTCCGTCACCGCAAGCTGCACATCCGCGACCGACGCCTCATCCAGCCCCGCCTCACGGGCCGCGGTGACTGCAAGATCGCGCAGGGCCAGGGTTAGCTCCTGCTCCGCAAGCACGACCGATTCGGTTATCTGCCAATCCTGCCTGCGCAGCTCCGACCTCTCCCCCAGCGATGTGCCCTTGTCGAGTTTCAGGGGCACAAGCCCAAACGTGGACGCAAGGCCGCTCATCTGCAGGATTCGCGTGACACTCTCGCTCGCAGCCGCTAGCCCGATCTCCACTCCCTCGGCTCGCGCCCGCCGATACGCCCCCAGCAGGCCGACGATCGCGTCCGAATCCAGCGTCTCCGCCAGCGACAGGTCAATCACAACCTTCCGGCCATCATCAATAGCGCACGAAAGCGCGTCCAAGAGCTTCGCGCTGTTCGAGAAGTCAATGCCGCCGGCTACCCTTACGACCTGTTCTTCTCCCGACTGGATATCTACAATCACCTCAGCCATAGCGCAATCCCCACACGATCCCTGACTCATTGCTCATCGCTCATTGCTCATTGCCCGCCGCGTCCGACCAGCCGAGCGGCGACTACAGCAATGTCGTCCCGGAGGTCGCGGTTTGCGAACTTGCTTGTCTCCTCACAGATCATCTCGACTAACTCGGCGGGGCCGAGGCGGGCGTGCCGGAACACCATATCCTGCAGCCCTTCGAGCGATAGCACGCGCCCGTCCTGCCTGGCCTCGATGATCCCGTCTGTATACAAGAGGAGCGTGTCGCCCGCAGAGAGCGTCAGGGCCTTCTCGGTGCAGATGGAGTCTTCGGAGTAGCCGAGCGGGGTGCCGGTCCGGTAAAACAGCATTTGCTGTTTGCCGCCGTGCGTGAGTGCAATGGCGGGCGGGTGGCCGGCGTTCGCATAGACGGCGCGGCCGGTGGCCGGGTCCATTATGGCGCAGAACATCGTCACGTAGACCCTGGTGCCGACGTAGCCCAGCAGCGCACGGTTCAGCATGTTTAGTGCAGCGGCCGCGGAGTCCGGACACTGGAAGACAAATGCCCGGCACATGTGCCTGATCATTGCTGTGTGCACCGCAGCCTGGATGCCCTTCCCGGACACGTCGGCCACGATCAGAGCAACCTTGCCATTCGGCAAACTGACAACGTCGTAGAGATCGCCGCCGACTCGCGCCTCGTCCAGCGCAGGCAGGTACTTGTGCCCAAACACGAGTCTGCCCAATCGGTCCGGCACGACGCCCAGAAGCGTGCTCTGCAGGGTCTCGGCGATTTGGTACTCTTTGCTGAACAGCTTCGCGTTCGCTATGACCGCGGCGGCGTGGCCAGCGATAGAGGTGAGCAGGTCGGTTTCCATCGGCGTGGCCTCGTGCGGATGATCCATCCACACGTTGATGGTGCCGATCGCCTCGTCGCCGATCACCAGAGGCGCGCAGACGTACCCGCGGAGCCCTTCCTTCTTGGCATGCTCGCTCAGACGCAGACCGTTCTCTGAGGCGACGTCGCTCCTGGTTATCGGCCGTTTCTGGGCAAGCGCCACGCCGGACCAGCGCTCGCCGGGCTGCAGGCTGAGCCTGTCCCGGAACTCTTTGCTCAGATTGTACTCCTCGGCCACGGAGAGCTTGCCCTTGCGATCGGCAAGGAGTATGGCGCAGGCTTTGGCATCCATGACCTCAGTGGTCGTTCTCACGAGAGTGCGGAGCACCTGCTTGAGGTCGAGCGAGGAGGAGACGGCCTCGACCACTCGTCTGAGGCAGGAAAGGAAGTGAGTCAGCTCCTCCGCCTGGCCGTGGATGTAGGCGTTCTGAACCGCGACTGCAGCGCAGGAGGCGAAGGTTTCCAGCAGGTCGAGTCTGTTCTTGAGTTCCGCATCTCGGCCTTCCTCGTCGGGGAATACCGCGGCCAGGACGCCGACCCGGCGGCTGCCCGCCACAAGCGGCAATGCCACCACCGTCCCGCTTTCTGGCTCTGAGCCTGGATGGGCGGCTGGGGCCGGCGCAAAAAGCGCGCCAGGGGAGTTCAGAGCCCGTTCCGCGAGCCGCAGCATTGAATCGGGCACCGCCCCGACCTCGCCTTCCCGCCGAGCGGCCGCCTCGATCCTGCCCGCTGCCTCGTCCATCCGGAAGATGATGGCCTGCTTCGCCCCGAACTCCTTCTCCAGAGCATCAGCGATCGAAGCCGCCACTTTGTCCAGGTCCAGGCTCGCAGTCACCGTTTTCGTAACCTCGAAGAGGCTCTGCTGCAGGCGAGTTTTCATCCGGAGGTCGCGTTCGTGGGCCTCGAGGCTGGCAGCCATCTGGTTGAAGCTCTCGGCCAGCGACTGCAGCTCATCGCCGGTGTTGATGTTGACTCTGCGTCTCAGGTCGCCCACCGCAACAGCGGCGGCGGCACGCGACAGTCTCCTGACGGGGCTGGCAATCCGGTTGCCGATCGCGAAGAAGATCGCGAGCGCGGCAAGCGTCACTATAATGGAGGCAGCCAGCCATCCGCCGCTGCCGGTGACCGGCGCCCGGACGCCGCCCGCGTCGAAAACTGCCGTTCGCCAACCCGACAGCGCCGAAACAGCCATTGACCCTGGGATACCATCAGCCTCTTCGATCTCTGCAACCTGCCCGGGCTCCGGCGCCTCTGCCGCCAGCAGCCGCGACGCCGAGACCTTCACCCGGCCGCGACCAACCCGACATGCGCTTCGGCCTCGAGGATCTATGACAACGGTATGGTGGGATTCGCCTATGGCGTGAGCGAGCGAGCGGGGCAGCGCGTCGGTAGTTATGACCGCGTACATCACGGCCAGGCTGCCGTCTGCGGTCACGACTGGAACGGTTACTGTGAAAACAGCCTTGCTGCCAACGTCGCTTATGGAGGATACGGCAGGGCGGCCGCGAAGGCTCTTGGGCGGGAGGGCTGCGCCGGTTTGGCCAGGCTCGAGCGGCGGCTGACGGCGGACCTTGCCCGACTGGACATCGAGAAGCCCAGCCGCGATGCAGCCGGGGTTCTGCAGGGCCACGGACTGGAGCATCTTGTCTATGGAGGCGGCGTCGGCCCGGCGACCCAGAGAGCCATAGGCTATCTGCAAGTCGCGAATGGCGCCCTCAAAGACGTCTTCCACGGTCGCAGCCGCCGCGCGAGTGGTCGAAGCCCGCGACTCCCGTGCAAGCAAGCGCCAGCTCTTGCCGTGCTCATAGCGGGCGACGTATTGGAGCGCCGTCAGCGGAAGGAACACCGCTAGAAAGGCTACCAGGAGCTTGCTTGTGATGCTTCGGAGACCGAGGCGCACGCTCATCGGCCCGTCAACTCCCTGCAGCCCCGCACCAACAATGCTGCAAGAGAAGTATAGCTGTGCGCGCCTGCTCTGTCAATGCTTGGGTGGCTACGGCTGCCCGGCGTATCCCGGGATTGCCACGACACGTGCCCGCAAGCTCGCTCGGGCCGGATTTGGAATCCGGCCCGGAGGGGCAAGAGAGGGATTTGGAATCCCGCTTTCTTCTCTTCGGCACATTCCGGGATCGCAGATCCCTCTTCAGCCCCTTCCGGGAGGGATTGCAAATCCCTCCCGAACAGAGGGCGAATGCTTCGACCCTACTACAGCGGCCCCACAGCATTGTCAAGACCGGCCGTCTATGCTAAAGTAGCAAGGCGCTCTACCGAGCGCGAACCCGGAGAACGTTTTGAAGATCATCAACAACGTGTGAGGTCCCCTAATGCAATTCCAAGCGATTCAGAAATCCGCTACCCAGGCGAAGTGCGACGTCCTTGTTGTCAACTTGTTCGAGGGGTTGAAGGAGCCTGGCGGCGCGACTGCTGCCGTGGACCGCGCGGTCGGCGGCGCCATAACCGCGCTGATTGAGCGGGAGAAGTTCGAGGGCAAGATCGGCCAGGTCACGGATTTGACGCCGTGCGGCGGCGTGCCTGCGGCGAGAATCGTGATAGTCGGCCTGGGCAAGCAGGAGGATTTCGACTCGGACAAGATCCGGCGGGCATCGTCAGCGGCGGCGAGGCGCGCCCGTGATCTGGCGGCCAAGAGGGTCGCCACCATCCTCCACGGCGGCGGCATCGGCGGCATTGATCCCGCCGCCGCGGCGCGTGCCCTCGTGGAAGGCGGACTACTAGGCACCTACCAATTCACCAAGCACAAGACCTCGGACGTCAAGCCAAACCCGATCGAGCAGGTGGACATCGTGGAGACGGATGGGGGCAAGATCGATGCCATCAAGGTGGGCATCGGCCTCGGCCAGAGGGTAGCGGAGGCCGTGAACTTTGCGCGCGACCTGGGAAACGAGCCGGCGAACGTAGTCACGCCGACCTACCTGGCCGACCAGGCGATGGCGATTGCGGCCGAGACCGACATCGAGTGCCGCGTGATCGGCCGGGACGAGATGGAGCGGATGGGGATGAACCTGCTGCTTGCCGTCTCGAAGGGCAGCCGCCAGGAGCCCAAGTTCATCGTAATGCGTTACGCTGCCGGCTCCGGGCGCAAAACCGTAGCCCTGGCTGGGAAAGGCATAACCTTCGATTCCGGCGGGCTGAATCTCAAGCAGGGTGAGGGACTTGACACTATGAAGGACGACATGGCCGGGGCGGCAGTCGTGCTTGGGGCAATGCGCGCCATCAGTGCGCTGAAACCGAATGTGAACGTGCTCGGCCTTGTCCCGGCCACAGAGAACATGCCCGGCGGCAGTGCGACTCATCCGGGAGATGTTGCGGTGGGGCTGTCAGGCAAGAGCGTCGAGATCAACAATACGGATGCCGAGGGCCGGCTCATAATAGCGGACGCAGTGGCATTCGCTGAGCGCGAAGGTGTGGACGAGATCGTTGATGTTGCGACGCTGACCGGCGCGTGCGTAGTTGCCCTCGGCCGCGGCATGGCCGGAATCTTCGGAACTGACCAGGCTCTCGTGGATCGGCTTATCAGCGCTGGCGTTGATGCCGGCGAGAAGCTGTACCAGCTTCCGCTCCACCTGGAGTACGAGGAAAGCCTCAAGAGCGATGTTGCCGACATCAAGAACGCCCCCAGAGAAGCAGGGGCGATAACGGGCGCGCTCTTCATCAAGAAGCACATCGAGAAGACGCCCTGGGCTCACATAGACATAGCCGGCCCGTCGTTCTCGGACAAGGATACTCCGATCGGTCCCAAAGGCGGAACGGGGTTTGGCGTCGGCACGCTGACCAACTAC
>Ga0315289_10003095_pt1 | contig 25250 bp, 27 predicted proteins | sample YL17G11_40_MG_FD_203452 | JGI IMG/M metagenome (GOLD analysis project Ga0315289, IMG submission 203452) | Sediment microbial communities from Yellowstone Lake, YNP, Wyoming, USA - YL17G11_40 | ecosystem: Environmental > Aquatic > Freshwater > Lake > Sediment | place: USA: Wyoming | collected...
GGAACACGGAGTAGGTCGCGGACGAGAGTTCAAGGATGCCGAGCAGCGGGTACAGCACAGCCCTCAGCGGACTCCTCACAGCATCATGTAGCACGATGAAATCAGCAACTTGAGGACTAAATGAGTAGTACCACAAATTGAAGGCGTCAATGAAAGCAGATCCAGCATGAGTTGAGAGGACAAGATGATCTCTGAAACCTCTAAGAAGCTGAACCTCAGGAGTCGCCTCTGAACCAAATGTTACCGTTGCAATTATGCATGGAAAGGCTGACAGTTCCTTGTAGACAGCAATGTACTTCTCCGGTTTGAGGACGCTCTGCGGAGGCTTGACGGTGCCTCCTGTGCTGTTCTTCCACTCTTGGAAAACGTAGCGCCTGAAGCTCTCGCTCAGGGTCGCGTTGCTTGAGAATGAAACGGATGATCCGGCGTCGAGCCAGAGTTCCGCAGTGTCCGGGACCTTCACTTGGTGAGGCACGGAGTTCAGAACCATTGTCAGAACTGTTCCGTTGCGAACTCCTTTCGTCACGAACGTGACCTGGTACTCGGTTTTCCAGTTTGCCCGTATCGCTTTGGGGCCGTCCATCGTTACGGTTCCCTGTTGACCGCTACCGGTGGCGTCCCCGGACCACTGCGTAAACACGCGGCGCGTATCATTTGCAGTGTCAATGGTCAGCATGTCCACTCCGAATGTGGCCTGCGTGCTTGGGTCGTACCATCCTGCACCGCTCGCATGGCCATAGTCGGATTCAAGCTTCAACTCATACTGTGTCGCCCACACCGCGGAGACAAGCTTCGGGCCGGACATTATGATCGACTCGCTCTGGTTCGCTCCAGACAGGTCGCCCGACCAGCTTACGAAGACGTACCTTATGCCATCTCCAGTCGCAACCGGGGAACTCAGTGAAACAACTGCCTGAGAGTACGCGTCATACCAACCTCCCCCAAGAGTAGCGTACGCTGACTGGATGTTGAGATAGTACTGGGTCTTCCAGTTCACTTTCAAGCTGTGCGGGGCCGTCATGTTTACTACAATAGATGTCGAATCTGATTGCTGGTCTCCTGACCAACTCAGAAAGACAAGTCGCGTCTGGTCAGTGACGACTGTCGACGGAGAAGTCGCAGTCACCGTCGCGATTGTGCCTGACTTGTACCATCCCGCTCCACTAGTCGCTCCTCCGCTTGGCTCAAGCGAGAGCAGGTACTCTGCATCGAAATCGACGCTGAGGCTCATGTCTGACGAGACTTCGATAGTTCGAGGATTTGCGGCGGACCCGTCACTCCATTGACGGAACACATAACGGGCGCTGGGGTTGAGATAGATGATCGGCTGAATCTGAACAGTATTCGAGCCGGGTAGAACTCCGATCTGGAAATCCCCCACGCCGGCATACGTTTCGTTGTTTCCGTTCACGATGATCCACCATTGAATATCCGCCCCCGCATTCGGCGGCGTGATCCCAAGTGTTAGCGTGTAACCTACGACTACTCTCAGTGTCTTGGCGTTGTTATCGACGTTGTTCTCGCCGAGTACCTTCTCCGGATCCAGAACGACTTTGAAGAAGTAGGTGCCCCCGCTCTTTGGTGTCCAAGACAACTGGATCGATTGCGTCTCTCCGGGCCCCAATGAGATCCTGCGAGACGCGAAGAGCGTATTGTTCAGGTATATCGCAACGAAGAAGGGTTTAGCCTTGAGTGTCCCTTCGTTCCCGACTTGTATGTCAACAGACGCAGTGACATTCGGATGAACCGTGGGAGGATTCATCGCTAGACGCTCAACAGCAGCATCTACGCTCGGGGCAAGAGTGTCCACGACGATTGAGTATGATGAATTGTTCGTGCTGGCAATTGAGATCACCAGGTTGTTCGTGCCATCCAAATACTTCTCGCCGACCTGGAATGGAGCGTCATCGAGCGTCGAAGTTGTCTGCGCTGCGTCTATGACTTTGACAGGATTGGACTTCGTCTCGTCGATGTACATGATCAGGACGCCGCTCGATGGAAGGGCTTTGTCGTACCCGATCTGCTGTCTGACCTCGACCAAATAGTAATGCTTCGAATCCTGTGATGATGTCTGAACTCTGACGGCCTGTAGGCCGGATGATGGCAGCTCGATTGGGTCTATGGTTGCGTTCACTTTGGTTTGCCGTGTTACGTTGAGGACGTGATCTGACGTCATCCACCCGAGGAATATCCTATCCCATGAATTCATCTCAGCAGGGCTTGACCCGGCCGGTTTTCCGTTCCAAGCACCTCTAGCCATCAGATCCCATGGGCCCACTTGTTCATTCGTGCTACTGTACAGGTCCGGCAGTCCTAGCAGATGTCCAAACTCGTGTGTATAGACTCCAATTGTCGCGAGTCCGCGGGCTTCAACCTCTGGAACGATTGCATATGAATAGAAGATGCGCGGCGCAGTGTTCACAGGCCAGCCCATGTATGTGACTGACCAAATGTCGTTGGTGTTTCTACTTGACTCCTGTCCGACGCCGGCATGAAGAACAACGATCTGCTGATACGCTGTCACGTCGACCTGTTTTGCTACGGTTGGAATCGCGTCCCTCAGCAATCGCCAACTGTCAGGGATCCCGTCGCTGTCCTGATCGTCGACGAAGGGACCGTTGTCTGCTCCGTATGAGGCCATCGAGTAAGGTAGTCTGACCCATCCGACAGCCTTGCCCACAACCGAAGCTGCTCCGTAAGATATCCGACTGTAGTAGTCGTTCAATGATTTGATCGTCTGATTTTCGACTTGTTCGATCGAGACCGTGTGATTGTAGTCTTTGAATTCGACTGCAATCACAAGGACGGTGATCTCTCCGAGAATCGGACTTGGCCTCGGGACAGGATATGATATCGTATAGTTCAGCGCGGAGGCTTCACTTGTGAACTGTGGCATCGGCGGCGCAAACTCGTACGCCTGCTCAGGCGCACCTGTTGCATGCCCCGTTGCCACGAACCCTGTCACTGCGAAATTCAGAAAGATCGTGATGAATAGCAGTGCCACGGATCTTCTATGTCTCAAGTCTGTGCGCCAGCAAACTAGCAAGTAACAGGGCAAGCATGATTGCGCACAACTCGGGCTAGTTTTGATAAAGCCATTAGCCGCACGAATACGTTCAGCGTCATGAATGGCTCTCGCTTGCCCTTGACACTAATGCCGCAAACTAGCGCAACGATTGAAAGGTCGCAGCCGAATCAGAATTCACACATTACGAGCTCGCGACAAGACGGTCCCTAGTCTCTGAGAACTCGAAAGATATGCGCGTTCTTTCACGAGAATTGGCGAGGAGCGCGTTGTCGATGTCTGCGCCGTTGCAGGAGCAATCCGGAGCGAAAGGCCATATTGTTGGCAGGACCAAGACCGGCCTGGTCTCCGTCGTTTCCACAGAAGCCTTTTTTACTCGCCATTCCCACCGACTTGGTGGGAAAGAAGCTCATGACTGAGACTGTTGTAGATCAACGTGGCAGGGTCTTGATTCCAGAGGAGATCAGAGAGAGTGCGGGGCTGACGAGTGGAGCAATGGTCGCGATCGAGAAGGCTAAGGACGTCGTAGTGATCAAACGGCTTCGGAAACACAAGCGAGGGTGGAGACAATTGTGCGGGTTGGCCCCGGAGAGGACGGGCAAACCAGAATGGCCTTCAACAGAAGAGATCAAAGATATCTGGCGATAGACTCAAACATTCTCGTTGCTTACCTGGACCGAGATCACCCACAGCACCAAAGGGTGAAGTCTCTCGCTTCGAAACGGGTGGCTCTCAACCCAACTGTCATTCACGAAACGTACCATGCCTTAGTGTTCAAGCTGAAGTGGTCACGAGAGGAAGCGGGACTGGCGCTGAGAGAGGCCCTAGATGACAGAAACAACCTGTTTCTCAATCAAACACTGGACACAACTAGGACGGGGCTTGCGCTCGCGGAACGATACTCGCTCGGAGGAAGAGATGCACTGATACTCGCAAACTACATGCCATCGTCGGTTTCGCATCTGCAGACGTTCGACAAAGCGCTCTTGGCACTCGCGAAAGTTGTCTACGGTCGTCACAAGCTGAAGATACGCTCCCCCTGAACTCCCATTCCGAGAGCCTTGACGCAGTCGGCGGGTCTTCTTGTCTGATTGGCTACGTTGGCGGACCTGCCGTCGGCGCTGAAAGGGATAATTTCGTACAGTCGCTCTCAGTGTTACTTCTTTATCGCTTGGTCTGGCTTTTGCCGTTGCGTCTCTTTGAGGAAAGGATCAGCAGGGCGACCATTGGGATTGCCGCGGTGAATGCGAGATTCGTGAACTCTGGTGTGGCCGTTCCGGAGGCTGTAAGAGTCACGTCACGGAGAACGTGCATGCCGGGTCCGCTGAAGACGGTTACGAAATTGTACGGCTCCCAGAGCTGTTCCTCTCCGATCGTTGTGACAAAGAACTCGTACGAGCCTTCAGAGAGCCACAGCCTGTAGCTTCCGGTCGCTGATGAAGCCCAGTGGCTGCCGGGAGAAGCTTCAATCACTTGAGCCCACGCGAGGGGTCGCAGATTGCCGTACATGTCGATCCAGGATATCTTGCCGAGAATGCTTGGCTGTTCCTCGAGTGTGATGCGAGCGATCGCTGAGCCTCCCCAAGGCGCCTCGATGCCGGTAACCTCAGCTGTCTGCGCGTACGCCCTAAAGTCGCTCAATCCCGCGTCGACCGGATCGGGCGAAGTGTAGTCGTCATCTGTTCCGAAGATTCCGTCAGGACCGGCAGGATCAAACACGCCATTCGGCCCGTATGGGTCGAAGGCCCAGACGCGAATCGTGAACGTGCCTCCGCCGTCAAGGTCGAGCGCATCTCTGCTGCCGCGAATACCCGAGTCCGCATGCGCTGCTCCGTTTGTTGTGTCCCAACCGTTCGCCCAGAGTCCATCCATTCGGCTATCCGGGCCCCCGTAGTAGGAGTTGAATCCGTAGACATCAAACGCCGCGACAGCGCCAGAGGGCACAGCTAATCTGTTCGCGTCACTTCGTATCATCGATGGCCACAGCGCCCACGTGTTCAGTGCTCCGATGGCTCCGTTGCCGCTTGGGATTGGTCGCGTGACTCTGCTACTGTAGATGTAGCTGCTGGTGGCTGCTCTTTGTCCGTTGATGAATCCGAAGTTGGCAGGGAACAAGGGATCGCCTGTGTCTCCCGTGCTCGACGGGAACGTGTTGAGCGCCTCAAGCCTTGTGGCGTTCGGCAAGCCGAAATCTGTCCCCTCGGCCGGTCCCGGGATCAACATGAAATCGTTGCTTCCGCTGTAGTTCAGGTAGCCGCCGCCATTCATGACTCCCATTAGCGTGTAGTAGTTAGGTTGAGCCTGTCCGTAGATCGATGCTCCTACGAGTTGGTCTTGCGAGTTGTAGACCTCGACGCGAACAAAGCCGTTGAACCTCGTTGAGACGCCCTCGTGTCTGAAATCCACTTCAACACGAACCTGCGTGCCTTGAACAAGATCCAGTTGGAGATCATGGCGAAAGCCGGAAATGATGTTCACTGAGTAATCGTTTCGCTGGATGTACCCCAGAGTCGACGCGAAAACGAAGTACTTGCCTTCCTCGATTCGTGTTGGGTAAGCACCACTGAGCGCGGCAATCGGTCCCCAATCGATTCCGGAGAACCGCACCCACAATTGCCCATGTTTCCCGGCAGGGTTGACGTTGTCGATGTCGTGTGGGCTGACGCCGAATGAGTTCGCCGGTGTTGCGGGCGTTCTTCCAAGGATGGGCCATCCTATCGTTCCGTTCGTTGTTCCCGCGTCTTGAATCAAGCCGTACAGGGATGGCTCCAATGTGGCTGTCAAGCTCCCGAGTTCATCGAGAATCGACAGACGGATTCCGGCCCCTGGGAACGTCCACGGAGCAATCCGCGGCGGTTGCTGGATCTGAAGTGATCTCAACACAAACTCTACAGAACACGCCTTCAGGTGAAATGAGATTTCGATCCCAAGAGGTCCTAGGGCCGGTTGAAATCCGAGCTCCTCTTCTTCCACCAAGTACCAGCCGGTACCGTTGATGCGTTTCCACGGAATTCCCATGTCCGCCATGTATACTTCGAGCCTGTAATCCGCCGGCTCAAGGCCGTAATCCAGGTATGTCGTCGTCGCCACAGTCTGTGTTCCACTGTGCGCGACATTGAACCCCTCCAGAATGATCCAGGATTCCTGAGCCCCGGCTTTGAAAGTGCCGGCTGCGATTCCTTTGTCCAAGTTGTCGCTGCTTTTCGCAACTACTACATAGGTGCAATTTGTGACCGGTCGAGATTGGCTGTCAAGGATTATCGCCGAGGCATTAAGCCAGCCACTTCGTATGAGATCAACTTGCAGCGAAACGCTCGATGGTACGGTGAATGTTCTTTGCCAATCGTCAGCCTCTCGCATTATGTAGCCGGTCACATAGACTTCCAGAGTGTAGGGTCCCGAATCGATTCCTTCAACAAAATCCGCGGAGTCGGCTGGTACGTGTCCATCAAGTCTTATCGATGATAGTCCTCTGATGTCAGTGAGAGTCACGGAGTACGAGTTCTGAGACGGAACAGTTGATGGTTTCAGTACGAGCGGGGAGTAGTTGCGTTTTCCGTCAATTGTGGCGCTGTTCCAAGGCGGCCCGTATGGCCACTTGATATCATCTGAGGCCCAGTAACCCACGGTGCTCTCGTACCGATCGAGCAGCCGGAACAGTATATCCCGGTGGTGTTCGGTGTCGTTGATAGGTAGGTACGGGTTGTTCGTCCCGTAGGGTGGCTGCCAAAGATTTCCCCAAGGGATCAGACCTATCTGATCCTTCGACCAGACCATCACCCTAATCTCGGCTGCAAGCACGAGTTCGAAATCCTGTCTCAACGATTGCCCTGGGTCAACCGTGATGCGTGTTGACTTCATCACAAAGCCAGAGGCAGAGGCTGTTAGATCAAACGTCCCCCCTGGTAGCCCGAAGAGCCAATACCGATAGTAACTACCCCGAGCGCTCGATGTCTCAAGGTCCTTTGGGCCGAAATAGCCTACAGCCTCAGCATACTTGCCCTGGCTGGTTGTACCTGTTGCGACAATTCTTCCAGAAGCATTCGTGGGCGGGAGAAGTGCCTTTAGCAAAACGAGTCCGGTGACGTATGCTGGTTGAAGGCTTGACTTCACGACAACAATCGGGAAGTTACCGTCTCCAATCGAATATCCATCAACGTAGATCTTGAAGTGGTAGAGGCCGGCCGCGAATGGGGCACGCACTTGAAAGAGTCGAAGATGATGAAGGTCCGGTACAATCCTGAACGAGGGCAACGGCGAGAGGAGCGACGGGATTCGACCGATCTCGACACGCGTCCAGCCTGGCGCGATCGGATCATCACTCCCAAGCGTGGCAACCGAGATGAATGAGTAGTCATCAGTGATGTCGGTCCATATGGAATAGAGTTTGTCGGATGTTGTTGCGTCACCGTACCCGCTCGAAACATAAGCGAACGTGAAGTTTGACGGCACGTAGATCCGAATATCAGAGATGCCCGCTACAGTCCAGATGTCAAACTGGAAGTCTCCGATGCTGTCGGACATGCTTGCGAGGATCGCATAGTCCTGGTATCGGTCGATCATCTGCTGTCGCTGAGGCTGTCCTCCCTGTGTGCCTCGAAGCGTGTCAAGCGTGTGACTCCAAGCGACTGAAGCGGTTGACTTGAATTCGTCTCGCACACCGGGCCGGAGGAAAACACCGCAAAGCTTCCCCGTCTTGTCCGGATAGCACTCACCATTGGCATGCACCGTTGCCGGCACTGCCTGCATGAAAACAGAGACGAAGAGGAGCAGCAGAAGGCCTGCTGCGGCGGAGCCAAGTTTCGTTCGCTGCCTCTTCATCTTGTGCGCCTGCTCACCGAACCTGCCTATTGAAACGAATATTGCTGGTTTCCGAGCATTGTTCTATTTGAGGGTTCTCTGATCCCTGATTCGCGACTATGTGGAACTCCGAATGGAGATCCGTTCGCTGCGCTCTCGCCAAGCCGGCGATACATGGTTCGCTATTCGGTGTCAAGCGGTCTTCGCAGGGCAAGGATTGAGAGTGCGAGTATCGTGAGGCCTGAGAGATGTGCGATTGTGCATAGTGGGCAAATGGATCCGAGCAGAAAGATCTCGGTGTACACGAAGGCGACAACTCCTGCAGCTCCCAGCAGCGACCACACAACTACAATTCGAATGAGTCGGCCATTCCTCCAAGCTAGCGCGAGCAGACCGGCCGCGATAATGAACCAGATCAGGCCGAGCAACGCGACTGACACGCCGTAGAAGTGGGAGTACTCGCTCCAGATTACCTCGTCGCATGAGAAAATGCTAAAGTCACCGACAGGACAACTCGACGGAGGACTGAGCGACAGAAAGGTCAGGTAGGCTGAGACTAACAGCCCGACCAAGGTACAAGTTCCCATTGCGAAGAAGAGAATACTCCGTTTCATCGCTCCTCTGCCTACGACTGCTGTTGATCCGTAACGCTTCCGATCGGCTAGATCATGCGTCCCGATATATCCATTGAGGTTTCAAGTTCTGTCACCTTTTCTCCTCCGGTTCCTCTTCTCTCTGCGTTTTCCTTCGCTCCCGTCTCAGCCTTGACCGCTTGGCAAACCGCACCGACTAGTCGGTCGGGTCTTCGGGTCCGAGTGACAACCTCATGCGGCCACGCCTCACTCAAGGTCAGGCTAGATCCCTCTCGTCGAGAGGCCTCGGGCTCCGCCAAAATGTGGGTCATTGGAAACGTAAGCGACCTTGAGGCTGAAGCACGTATTCGCGATCAGTCTATCAGCCCTCAATATGAACGAACCATGCAGTATCCCGAATCGGCCCCACGGAGATAGACGGAACCTGATCCGGTTAAGAAGGCTCCGAGTAGCCAAGATCAAGTACTTGTCAAACGAGAGAGCTTCAGATCCATTTCGAGAACCTTCTAGTGTTTTGCAGTATTGCAGCACTAATGACCCTGAACGTGACCGAGCTAGGAAAGACGCACGCATGAGCGTATCTATTATCTCATCCTTCAGCTTCAGGATTGGCTTTGTTGGGGCTTGGTTCAAACTGAACTGCTGGCTCCGAAGTGCAGCTTCCGTTGTTCCCTTACTGACCGTTTTTGTGGCAAGCGTTTTCCCTATCGCTCGATCACTTCGTTGGGTTTGTGAGTCTTACGAGTTTGTCGGCTCCTTCTCTCTCGCGGACCACGTATCGGTGGAGTTCCAGCTTCGTAAGTAGTCTGTTCATTGCGTACGGCTCGATGCCGAGCAGTTCGCCGAGTTGGCTCTGCCTCGTCGGGCCTGATTCTTCGAGATGCATGAGTAGTCGGACGGCTTGGAGTCGAAGATCACTATGCTTCGGAAAGAGCTCCACAAGCTGAAGCTCCATGTCCTCCGCCAAACGTTCAGCTGTAACGGCCTTCTTCACGGTTACCGTATCGATCTGTCCACGAGGTTGCGATTTGGCTGACACCAGATCAAGCGTTAGCGAGATGTATCGCAGGAACCGACGGAATATGCCGCGACTCATGCGAGCGACTGTGAGGAGGGCGTCATTAGTGAACGGCTTTGTTGCCTTGAATTGCTTCACATACGCTTCAACCATCTGGTTCGGCTGCAGAGGTTTCAGCTCTATCATACTCATCTTGTCGAAGAAGAAATGTCCGCTGAACATCTCCTTCTGAATAGCGAGGACAAGGTTCGGCCCTGGCGTTGCGTCGGTTAGACGTAGCGAGTTCCAGAGCCAGTATATCTCCTCCAGATCCTTCGCCATCAAACGTCGATCCGTCTTGGAGTAGTCAGGCATATCGATGAAGATCGTATGCTTGCTCCGAAGAAGATCGTGCCAGATATATTTGCGAAGTCGTACTATCTTGGCTCCGCCTACTCGCTCCGCTCGATCAATGGATAGCCCCTTCAACTTGTGTTCATACTCCGACCGGAACTCAACTGACGCTTCATGGTCGTACTCCATCAGTGATCGGAAGAGATCGGAGCTTCTACGCCACTTGAAACTGATGGTCTGCAAACCCTGCGATTCTTCTGTCTTCCGTTCTCGTAAGCCGGCGCTTAAGGCGAGCAAGGCGCTGCTCTTCCCAACCCCTTGAAATCCCACTAACCCAATCAAAGCACCGTGAAGGGATTGCAGTTGGTTTGAAAGATGATCCACCTCAGCAGGCATAACGTACGCGTCCCATATCCAGCGACGATCTCGACTCTCTGAAGCAAGTAGACTCGCCCACGAGCGAATCTTGGGAATCAAATCCGGAACTCTTCGCCCATGCGTCAACAGAATGTACCTTACCTTAGCCGGTCGGACGAGGGACGAACGAATGAACCTGGGGTGCCCACCCTCGACTACTGATAAGTGAAACTATAATTGCCTGGCAGTCGGAATCAACTGCATAATACTCCCGGTTCTATGATGGCATGGGAACGACTGATCCCATGCACATGACGGAATCCTTACCGATGCGTAGCTCTCTCGGGCGATTGCCTCCTCACTCGGAAGAGATATGTGTGACATTGGTACACTGTACCAAAGACGTACCTTGCGAAGGCTATCAGCAGTTGTGACGGACGAGGAATATGGACGTGTGGAACGTCTCGTTCGGGCGGGCGCAGCAAGGAGCGTCGCCAACCTCGTCAGGCTCGCAGTTGGCGAGTACATGAGGAAAGCTGGATCTAGCAAGCTCATGAACCTACGTGAGGTTCCCATGTCGGAAGCTAGGCGAGCAGTGGAGCGATACTTGAAGACGCACTCGGGCGCCGTGTGGCCTGACGAGATGGCCGAGCACCTAGGGATCGACTACCGAATCGTGCTTGCCGCCGTGCGCCAACTGTTGGAAGAGGGCAAGGCCGAGGAGGCCCTGCCAAAGACGGAGGAGATACGTGCTTGACGATACTCGGCGAAGAGGGTGACGGATTGGTCGGCGAGCGGATAATCGCGTACGCCCGTAGAATTGAGATCATGCACATCCCTATCCCGAGAACCCATCGCCACAGAGGACAGGGCGCGAAGCTAGATGACGCTGAGTGCTACGTCGTCAGACCAGTAAGGTGGGTACGTGAACGATAGAGCGGTTCCCGACTGTGCCATAGCATTCTGTCTTCGCGGGTTGTATTGCGTCGCGCTTCGCTCTTGAACCAACGAAATCCCCGCGGACAAACACTACGCTAAGAGTCCGCAAGAGATCCGCGAACAGTCTAAGGGGGAGGGCCTTGCTAAAGGCCTCGGAGATGATGCCCTTAGAAGTAGGATGACGTTCCTTGTTCTGCAGCTTCTCCTCTCAGCAGTTGTCGTCGCGGGTTTCAGTGGGTCTGCCCTCGCTTCCCGGCCCTAGCGCTGCGTCTTGCTCGTCTTGGCTTCATATCCTAACGAGTGCTCTGGTCTCTACCTATTCGCGAGTTGAGTTCTTCGGACACAGCGCAGGCAGCCTAGTTGTTGGCTTGGAGATCATCCGGTGTGCTGTGACTTCAGTTTAGATGAACCTATTTATGACAAGTACGTACTCTCACTCCGTGGTTCTGACTTGGTAGTCACGGCTCAAAATGAGTTCCATGTAGTAATCGAAAAGGGTGAAGACGGCTACTACGTGGCCAGCGTGGTGGAACTACCAGGTTGCCACACGCAGGCAAGAGAACTCAGCGAGCTTGATGATCGTGTGAAAGAAGTAATTACGCTCTACCTCGAGGCGGAAGGGGAGAACCTTACCGTTCCCGAGTTCATCGCTTTGAAGAAGGTTAAGATTTGAATGACATGCGAAAGCCACTTCACGCAGCAAAGGCGAGGGATGTAATCAAGGCACTGAGCCGGCTTGGGTTTGTTGCCAGACGCACGAAAGGCGCCCATGTATTCCTGAAACATCCTGATGGACGCACGACCACAGTCCCTGTCCATCCGAAAGAAGAGATAGACCGGAGGCTGCTTCGAAAGATAGCGGCTGACATCAGAGTGCATCCTGAAGAGTTCATGTACCTTGTCGACGAAGCGTAGATCGAACGATCGAAATCGCCATCAACGGAGAGGACTCGAATCAATCAGTGCGTTACTCCTGAGGCCCATGAGATGTCCTCAAACTTGGAAGAATGTCTTGGTGGGCCGGTCGCACTTGATTGTAATTGACGGTGGGAGCTACTTTCCATTCGCACTTTTGCTCTTTCACGAACCCTACCTTAGCTAAGGCTTTGATATTTCCCTTTCAGAATAGAACGGGACTAAGTTTGCTCGTATTTTTCCTCTCTACTTCTACCGGTATGTTTCTTGGCGGCTGATGTTGGCGTCATCAGGCAGAACCTTCTGCCTTTGCAGTCCAGCAACCATGTTCTGTTTTCAAGGAGTTTTCTTCCTGCGAGTGAGCGCTCGGTACCTATGGCGATGGTTGTGAAGCTGAGCGCCAAGTCGGGTTGAGAGATCTTCACAGCATAGACCGGGACTTCGCTGTGCCCGGTGGCGGCTTTGATGAGAACCGTCCCCTTAGCGGTCAGGCGCATTTTCCTCACAGCTTCCCTGCCTAGGGCGAGCGAGCCGTTGAAGCCTGTGTCAACTTTTGGGCTGATCGTTGCTTTGCGATGAGCTGACGATACTGTGAGCTCGATGGTGGGGTAGGGTGGCTCTTCGTCGTCGTTGAAGGCCCAACATTTTCCGACGCCGATCTGGGATGGCAACGGCCCTATTCGCCTCTAAATCTCAACGGTCAGGATCTTCTTTGGGGTGCCGACGTTGGTGATGACGGCTTCGTCTTGGGCTTCCGTGTCGGGGAAGATCCTTTCCGCAAGCCTAAACAGATCTGCGTCATGGTCAACTACGCTGAATCCTCTCAACGCGACGTACTGGCCCAGGAATTTTGAGTGAAGGCCGAGTGCTTCGAGGAGCTCCGTTTTTTCCTTTCCTCCTCTCAGAACGATCTCTCTGACCACGTCTGGGTTGGCCCTGAAGGTCTTCTCCTTCTTTCCTCTCTTCGATTCGGCTATGAGCAGGCCCTGCCGTGTGGCTTGGCTAAGGAAGTTTCTTGCATAGCCGCTAGCGTACCCTAGCCTCTCGACGAGATCTACGGATCGGAAAGGCTCCCACCTGAAAGTCCTGATCGCTTCAACGAAGGGGCGCATCATGAACTGTCACATGACATATGTGACATTAACCCCCCTATTAAGTTCTGAAGGTTCTCTCTCCGCATGTATGCTCTATCGCATCGTGGACCGCCGTAGCACTGTACTCTTCTGGGAGCGCGCATATCCCCGAAACGTTAGTGGAAACGTTCGAGTCGAAAACTTTCGCTATGCCAGTGTCAACGTAGACGCTGACCAGTGCGCCCTTGCCGTTGTCCGCGACGAATGACGTGGACGATCCTAAGATATCTGCCCCACTCGCGGCGGCCCTTGGCCTCCTGAAGCACGTGCCTGACTTTCTATGGCACGGAAATTGTGGCGTACTTCGTCAAGGCTTGTCACCGCACAGTCAGATGATAATACAATTGTGTGACTTTTCTCGTCCTATGCCCTGCTCGCTTCAGTGCTGAGTCGGTACTCTCTCGCCAGCGCAACCATGGTCAGCCCAACGGTGAGAACGGTCAAGGATACCACGATTGGGTTGAGCCTGATCCCCCAAGGCGTATAGTTGAGCAACAAGCCCACAAGCGGCACCAAGGCTAGGCTTAGCCCAACACTCAACGCGAATCGTTCGATCGTGTCCAGTTCGCGGCCTTTAGGAAAGAGCGCCTCAACCGTCACGTAACCCGGAATGAAGAGCACGAAGACGGACCCGAGAACCCACCGCACCGCCACGAGTGGAAACTCCGCCGGCAACGCGTAGATTACGAGTACGGTCGCGACCGAGACGATCAAGACCACGTAGAGCCACAGGTTCCTCTCCCAATGTTTCAGGTATTCGGTGAGGGACTTCGTTGCTGGCGGCAGATCCTCTAGTTCCGCTTTCTCCCGCTCAGCCAACCGCCATGCACAATCCGCCACCTCAGCCTTCGTCAGCAACTGGTTCTTGACGCTGAGCGTTTCGTAGAGTTGTTGAACGCTCGCGCTGCCATTCACCTTCTCTAGATATCTCAACGCTTGCTCGTCGAGGTCCGCGCTACCGGTTCGGGAACTTTCCGATCTCTCGGGTTTCAATGAATGAGCGCTTCCACCCGCTACCGCTATATGCTCCGCAACTTCGACTACTTGAATGAATCCAAGTTGCGACGCACCCAAACCAGACTCGCCATCGCGGCTGCAATTGTGATCGCAGCCGTGGCACTCGTGCCTTTCGTGGCGATCTCTCAGACAGTCACAATGATAGAGCCAGGCTTCGGTCCTGCGCTGGTTGCGGTGCATCAGGCCGAGTCAGTGGGCGCAACGCCTAACGAGATCGCATCGCTCGTGGCTCTGCTGAACAAGGCGCTCGAGTTAAACGAAGATGCTCTGAAGCTGAATGGTCCTGGTGAGGCACAGAATCGGATTGAACTCATTTCACAGGTCGATCAGACCCTGATCACGGTGCAGGGTCAGGCAACGGACCTCACAGCCCTGGCCTCCCACAGATCATACACGAACAAGGTCCTCAATTATGTCTGGGGAATAATAGCGGCCGTCGTCGGGACCGTTCTCTTCGCATTCACAGTCTCCTTCTATCGGAACTACAGGATCAAGCGAACATTCCAGATGAGGATCACACGCAAATGAGCTTCATATCTTCCCAAGACCGCCGCACACTGATCACGGTCTTCATCACACTGCTGATCATATGCGAGATGGTCGCTTACGTGGCTAATACACCGCGTCCGCGTGAGCAATTCTTCCAAGTGTACGTCTTGGGCGCCCGCCGCATGGCGGCGGACTACTACCCGAACAACGATACGAACCTCGGCCTTGGAGAGCCGGTCACATGGTATCTGGGCGTTACCGATAACATGGGCTCGGTCCAGCTCGTCTCGATACGCGTCAAGATCGGCAACCAAACCATCAAACCGCCCGACGACCAGCAAGCCATAGAATCACCAGCGCCGGTCGTGACCGAGTACATGCGAGTCTTACAGGACAATGAGACTTCGGAAATGCCGCTCGTCTGGAGCATCTCAGACGCGATCTCAGTTAACGGTTCAACGCGTATTCTCGTGCTCCAATTCAACAACGAGACGTATCGGCTGCAGGATTGCTCAGCGAGTGGAGGTCACAACTTCCGCCTGATCTTCGAACTCTGGACCTTACAGGCGGACACTGACACATTTCAGTTCGGCTGGGTTGCAGGCGGCGAACACCGCGTAGCCTGGCTCCAAGTTTGGTTCAACATGACAGCCCCGAGACTCGCGTAGAGCCCAACGAGCCCTGCTCCCTGGCTATGTCAGTCAGAAGAAAAGCCGATGCTTTCTAGAACACTGCCCTGTGGAGCACACTGGCACCGCCAGCTTTCCGAAGGACACGGTGCAGGTGATGCCACGAATCGATTGTGATTCGCTACCGTTATTATTCTCATGCGGCTCTCTTTGATCTGATCGGGAAAGTCTGGTTTTGGTCTACTACTGCGACCAATGCGGAGTCGATGTCGACCGCCACGACAGACACTGCAGGATATGCGGCAGCCCACTGCATCGACCCTCAACCCTTTGGAGAGCAAGGCGTTCAATATTTGGCACTCGTGGATCCTCCAAGCCAGCTCCAGCTAGGGAGCCCTTGATTGTCCCTCCGCCAGCAGCGCCTTTACCAGCGAAACCTGAGAAGCCGAAGAGTGCACCTTTGTGGTCCCCCGAGCCTCCTCGCGTCCAGGCGCGGCAAGAGGGAAAGGTTTCGCTGACACCCAGGGTCGCGCCCGTCAGGGACGGCACTAATAAGACGGTTGTTCTAGAAAAGGCCTCCATAACGAATAGAAAAAGCGGCGCCCTGCCTATACTGGGCGCCCCAGCAGAGTTAGGAAGCCTATTGACCAAAGCAGTAGCCAAGCTTACCGTTGCGCAGAGCGAACTGGAAACGAAACCACAGCCAACGCCCTCAAGCTTCTCCGCAACGATGCCATCGCCAGCGCTCGAAACGATGCAAGTTACCATTCCCTCGCCGATCACCAAACCGGGCCCTACGACTCTCGCTCCGAAGTTGGAGGAACTCAAGAAGACAGAAGCAAGCATTCAGGCGCAGACATCGAGGGCCCGACATAGGAGCTCATCCGCGCTAATCGGCTACGGCCTCACAGGTGTTGGCGGCCTATCACTGATCATCTCCGTCGCATTTACTTCAACAGTGCTCGCCTTCATAGGACTCGGGCTGACATTCTGGGGTGCGCTGTTACTATTCATTAGGCCACGCCACTATGTCAGAACAGACCTGATGGACTCGACCGCGCTCTCCTCATTAAGAACCATTGACCGCGTCATCACAGGCCTCGGCTACAACGAGAAGGGCATCTACATCCCCGTAGGCAATCCTGAGAAAACAGTCGTCTTCATCCCATCACAACCACTCAAGCAGATACCCAAGGCAGAACAGATCGAGAAGCAAACCTTCGTGAAGAATCCGGAAGGCATAACGATTGTTCCGCCTGGAATGGCGCTGGCAAACCTCTTCGAGAAAGAGCTCGGCGTAAAGTTCAGCGAATGGAGTCTAGAGAAGATGACTGAACGGTTGCCGAAACTTCTCATCGAGGATCTTGAGATGGTCCAGGACTGCACTATCAGAACCGAAGGTGATCGGGTGAGTTTCAAATTCGTCGAGTCAGTCTTCGCGGAGTTCTGCGGGCAACTGAAGGGCAGCACAAAAGTCTGCGGATCGCTTGGTTGCCCGATGTGCAGCGCGATGGCGTGCGTGCTGGCGCAGGTGACGCATCGTCCTGTGAAGTTCGACGAGGACAAGTACACGGTTGGCGGAGGAACGGTCGAATCTTCCTATCTGTTGCTGACGAGTTGAACGCGTGATGGCGTTCCCGCTTGGATTCTGGGATCTAAGCCTCTGGGCTGCGGTGACAGCGATTATTCTGCTCGCAACGTCGGAGCTTCTCTCACCCTACTACGGGAGAACACGGCTGATGATAAACAAGAAGAGGCTACGGATCGTGGCGCTCATAGTTGCGTTGATCTTTTTGGCATCGGTCGCGTACAGGATCTACGAGATCGTAGCGAAACCCTAGCCCGTGAGCCAGCCTAGGCCTTGAGGGCCATGCTTGCTTCCAAGGCTCGTTTCTTCGAATCGACAATCTGAGAGTATTTCTGAAGCTCGTAGTAGTCTTCAAGGAACTGCTGCCCTTTCTCGGTTGCGATGTAGCTCTTGTCCGGGCCACCTTGGACCTCCAGCAAGCCGTAGTTCACGAGCATGTCTAGGTATTTCTGGAGGAGGTCGAAACTCAGGTTGCCTAGGTACATGATCTTGGTCTTGCGAGAACCAGCCTTGGCGATCTGCAGTATGTCTGCCGCTATCTGGATCCGGCTTCGATACTGCCGCTTCCCGATCGCCACAAAGATTCACCGAATTGGAGACTGTCTACGCTCAAGCTCGGGACCCTATCAAAAGGTTATTGTGGAAACCTTTTCTAGAACAGAAATCCACCCAGCGACAGCGCGACCCGAGTCAACCATACTCGTTCGCAAAGGCGCGAAGAAGATTCGCCGCCTCAAACGGGGATGGCGCATGCGCTATCATCCTGTACCTCTCCTCTTCTGCGTACGACGACTCAGCAAAACCGTATTTCACAAGGAAACGGAGGGCCGCCGCGATCTCTTCCTCCTTGAATCTGGTCTTGTGAACAAGGTCACGCTGAGAACGCCACCGTCCATCCGCAGCCGCCAGCCAGACCCAGTCAACTACCTCACATCGAGGAAAACCGCTAGCCATTCGCCACTGAACCGCCCGGAGGCTGAGATCCCCCTTCAAGCAGGATTCGACGTGCAAGTTGGATGGTTTGCGGACATATAATATCGCGGGACACGCGTGCAAGAATACTGAACGTGCAACTTCTATCAGATCGATACCTGGATTCCTAGGGCGCCGCCGCAGAACGTTTAATGGCGGTCTTCACGTAGACCCTCTCCTTGTTCGTACTGCTCAGGACTCGATGACTAGAAGACTCGCCGTAGATTTCTGTCGCCCACTCTTCGCAAGGACGGTCACACGATGCTTACTCGCATCGGAGGAGAAGCATGCATGCGATGGGGTTTCGGATGGCATTCGACGTGGTCGACCTAATCTGGTCCGAGATGCGAGACGGCGAGTTCTACAGCCCTAATGATTTAGCGAACAGTTTGGAACAGCCGGTGGAATCAGTCACCCGAGTGCTGGAGTTCCTGAAGAAGTACAAGTTCGCGGAACAGGTTACAAGGCGCGAGATGATCTTCAGAAAGGTCGCGAATAACCCCAGTCCAGGTGATGCTCTCAGAGTTCTACAGACGGTGCTAGGTGAAGTTCGCGTCGGGCGGACGGAACGGGTAAACGTCTCAGGAGCTTGTAAACGCTTCAGCGCGTCTCCTTGATATCGAGGACTAACGAGAGCCATCTAGCTCAATTGAGAATGCCATCTAGCCGCAACGCGTGTGGTCTCAGACTATCGTGCGCCAACACTCTGTCTGCTGCTGCGAAGGGAGAGCGCTGATGAGAGCTTCTTTTCCTCCTCGATGGCTTCTGGCTGCGATGCTACAAGCCCTGTCTTTCTCATTCGCCACTCGAAGACTCGTCTGATAAGTTCGAGGTCCTTGATGTCGACATCCGGGTGTCCATGCAACAGCTCAAGCATCAGCGTGAAAGCGTAGGAACACTCGGAACAGAGCAAGTCATCTCTCCTGGTCGTGGCTGCAGCGCAGACCTCGCAGATAGCGCCCTCCACGCCCGTCAAAGAACACCAGCCTCTCTGGGTCTCCATGTCTAAAATAATCGGTTGTGGACAAACGTACTAGAAAGGGAATCCCAAAAACCCGTGCTCCGCGTACGCACATTCTACAGGGCAAAGTATCCTGAGACGTGGGAGTATTCTCGCAGAAAGTCGAACCCCCTCTCGGTGATTCGGTATATGCGGTTGCCCAAGTCCTCATCGATGCCCTGGGCGAGGAGGCCCCTTTCCTCCAGAAAGGCGAGGTACTTCTCCAGTTGTCTGTGGCTCAGATTCGCTTTGTACATGATGTGCGTCTTCAATGCGCCTTTTGACGCAACTTGCAGTATACTCGCTAGGATTTCTACACGTGTACGATTACCGATTTGTTGGGCCTTCTCTTCTAGAGGAAACAACGCAGACACGACCTAGAAGACGTGGCCCAGATGCTATATAAACAGATGTATGAGATCCAACATACAGGTGCCAGTTTTAGAAAACACGGGATCCGGAGTTGGCAACCTCGTCTGCCCTAATGGGAAAGCTGCAAGCGCTAGGCTTGACAGAGAAGGAATGCGAAGCATACCTTGCCGTCCTGAAGTCAGGCGTCTGCACGGCCGTTCAGATATCGCGCGAATCGCATCTGCAGAGAACCGAGATCTACCCTCTCATGTCGAACCTTGTCTCAAAGGGCCTCGTTGAAGAGACCATTGACAGACCCAAACGATACAGGCCGATCGACGTGAAACAGGCGTTGCCTCACTTGGCTATGAAGATGAGAGACCGGCTCGACAGGATCGTCAAAGAATCGGAACAATTGGCAACCAAACTGGAAGGATTCTCAAAGAAAGCAAGTCGGACGGCGCAAGACGAGATCCGCATAATCTACGGGCCCCAGCTCGCCCGAAAACATTTGCTGGAATCAATAGGATCCGCCGAAACAGAGTTCTGGGGAATCGCGGGTCGAAGAAGACCACCACACATATCAGATCGCCTTCTTGCCGAAGCGCTTCGGTTGCTTGCATCGAAGGGCCTCAAAGCGAGACTCATCGTAGAGGTCGACAGAGAGAACCTCAGGCGCGTCAGCAAGATGGCTGCTCTGGCTGAAGTCGCTCACTATCAATCAATCCCAGCTTACATGTACGGTGTGGATGATAAGATGGTGGTGGTATCTCTGGCACAGGAACCGATCATCCATCCGTCACAGATTGCTCAGCTTGTCAGCACATATCGCCCAACTGTGATGATTATGCGACAGTTCTTCGACATTCTCTGGCAGGAATCCATCCCCTTCGCACTTCACGAGGCCGCCCTGTCTGGGGGCGGAGCGTTAGACTCGGGCAGCCTCATGACTCGCGGCCGCAAGCAGGGTTATGTTCGGGCTGAAGCACTGATCAAATCAGCAAAAGAAAGCATCAGAATCTATGCCCCGAACCGGTTCGAACCAATACGACTCTTGAACGGACTCGGCGACACATTTCTAAATGCACATAGGCGAGGAGTGAAAAACCGAATGATTGTTGCTTTATCCGAACATAACCTGGAAGCAGTCAAGAAGCTCGCCAGATTCATGGAACTGCGTCACACGAACGATACGCTCGGATTCAGCATAGACATAGTGGACGACATCAACGCCGCAATCAGTTACGTGCACCGAGACATCAAGGAGTTGGAAAGCCACCTAGACTACTCGATCCAGGTCACCAGCAGACAAGGTATTCGACATATCAGCAACTTGTTCGAGGCGATATGGCAAGAGTCAGCCCCTATAGAACAAGTGATTCAGGAATACGAAAAACACCCAACCGAATCGCAGAGCCCGGCTACCTAACATTGGCCAACTACTTTGCCGTGCACTTGTAGAGAGAAGCAGCGGCTACATGCGGATGCATGCTTCGAGCTAGTAGGAAGATTCAAGACTCTCCGTAGGCCCAATCACCATGAGAAGGGAGCCCTTCATTGAACACGCCGGACGGAGGGACTAGACTCCGCGACCTCATAGTCTACCTTTCCGTTATGGCGGCCTTGTCGGCGAGCTTCTACTATCTTCCGAACTACTTATTTCTCGAGAAGATCACGGCCGATCATTCGGCAGTCCTGCTGAACTGGATCGGGATTCCCGCAGTGTCGCGAGTCATGGACGGTCGCGCGTTTGTGAACGAGTTCGAGATAGAACGCATGTGCACGGGCATACAGGTCACAGCTATCTTCGCTGGCATCCTGATCCCGTTTCCTAGGATCACTTGGATACGGAAGGCAACCGCGATCGCCACCGTCGCCATTCTCATCTATTTCACAAACATTGGAAGGATCGCTTTCGAGGTTTGGCTACTCTACGCTGGGATCCTGCCATGGTACTTGGCGCACTACCCCACCGGCCTGATCCTCGGCATCTTCTCCGTGGCATTACTCGTGATCGTGCTTGATCACTTCATTCCAGAGATCGGCGACTACACAATCAAAGCTGCAGAAATGCTCGTGCCAAGGCGAGCGAGTACCGCTAGCCCGAGCTGACTTGCCCTTTTCCGCATTTCGCGCAGAACCTAGCGTCGGGGTCGATGTTGGCTCCGCAGAACTTGCAGTATGTCCTCACCAAGGGCGCAGCATTTTCTTCTGATGGCTTCTTGGTTATTTGTCGTCCAACGAATGCAGCTACCGCTCCCGCGACTAGAACAGCGGCCCCGATTGCCAAGTAGTAGAGTTGCTCGTAGTCGACGACCCAGTTCGCAATAACCCGGTGTGGGCGGTCCATCACCACAGACTCGCGGTTGGCGGTGCTGGTGATGTCGCCGCTCCAGCCTATGAACCTCCACCGTATCCCGACCAGTCCTCCTGGCCCCTGCTGAGGGACGAGCAAGGGTGCGGAGAAGTTCGCGACCGCGCCGGCTCGGTACCAGCCTGCTCCCGACACCTGAGTCACGTCAGACACGACATCGAGTCTGAATTCATCCTGATAGTCGACAGTCAGCACCAGATCCGTGCCGATCAAGAGTGTCTTCGGGTTGTCGTGATCGGTTCTATTCCAGCTCCGGAACACAGCTCGCCAGCCTTCTGCAATCGACACGTTCCTAGGAGCTTCAATTGAGTGACGGGTCAACACCTCGAGCTCGCGAACGAGGACTCCGTTCTGATCAGTCGTGAAACCAATTCCATCCACAGACACAGCCATATTGCCATGTGGAGTTCGCAATGTGAGCTTCGCGTTGTCAGCGACTTTGATGCGCATCTCAACGAATCCAGGCCCGCGTTCCTGGTCGGTGAAGTAGCCTGGGCTGGATGCGTTGTAGAAGAACGCGTAGCTCGTCAGCAGCCATTGCCCTTCTTGGGCTGGCGACTTCAATTGTACGCTGTACGTCCTCTCGCCTACGTCTGCCAGGCGCTCATGTTGGCTCTCCCATAGTTGATGGCTAAGGATGCCTCTCGCTCCTTCGTAGACCGCCGCGCTGATCTCATAGTAGTCACGAAAAGCATACTCCACAGTCAGGTTGACCTGAAACATGTAGGAGCAGGGGACCTGAATCGGGTATTCTGCTTTGATCCTAAGAAGCCCAAGCTTGTCAATCTGAGCCATCGCTGGGTGAACGAAACCTGCCGTTATGGAAACCAAGAGAAAACAAATGACTACTACGTTCTTTGTCAGCAGTTTCCACACGCTCAGAACCTGAGATTCTTTGTCTTGCCAAGATGGCTGGCGGGATATATGGATGACGAGCGACCGTCTCGCCGTGTCTCGAGAGCGACCGTGCGTGCAACAACCTGATGCCACATAGCTATCCATCAAACCTAAGACATACCTCGGTAGCAACTGAAAGTCGTTCCGGAGGAAGCTGAGACTCGCAGGAGATAAGACGAGCATGCAAAAGCTAGTACTTGTCAGACACGGCGAGAGTACGTGGAACAAAGAGAACAGATTCACCGGCTGGACCGACGTAGACCTCTCCGAAAAGGGCGTGCAGGAAGCTCACGAGGCAGGACGAACGCTCTGGAATGAGAGCTACGTGTTTGATGTTGCGTTCACTTCGGTACTCAAGCGTGCGATACGTACTCTCTGGATCATGCTTGATGAACTAGACCAAATGTGGATACCGGTCCATAATCATTGGCGTTTGAACGAGCGCCACTATGGAGCACTGCAGGGCCTCAACAAAGCCGAGACGGCAATCAAATACGGCGAACAACAGGTCCTTCTTTGGAGAAGGAGTTACGATGTGCGGCCGCCCGCGCTCGAGAAGAGTGACGAACGGTACCCAGGGTCCGACCCACGGTACCGAGATTTGAATGAGAAAGAGATACCGCTGTGTGAATCACTCAAAGACACTGTAAATCGGTTCTTACCGTATTGGCATGAGGCACTTGCTCCGACCGTAAGGTCGGGAAAGAGAGTGCTTGTCTCAGCACATGGCAACAGCATGAGAGCGCTCGTCAAGTACCTCGATAATCTGTCCGAAGAGGCGGTTGTGAAGCTCAACATTCCGACTGGCATCCCACTTGTCTACGAACTTAACGACGACCTCAAACCCATCAGGCACTACTATCTGGGTGACGAAGAGAGAATCAGAAAAGCGATTGAATCGGTTGCCGCCCAGGGAAAGGCAAAGAAGGAAGCGTAGGTGCGTCGGCCAGTCAAGTTCGACTGGTTAGGCGTTATCCTTTCTCCGACTTCTTATGAGATATTCCGTGGTTCTGCTCAGCAGTTCGAGCGGTTCACGTGCCACGAAGACGAAGGTGCCCGATTCATCTGTCGTCGGTTGAGAGCCTCGCGCAAAAGCTATCGCATGAAGTTTGTTACGGAATCCTCCGGACTGAAATTCCTTCACAAACTCCTTCACCAAATCGGCCGTCTGCTCATTGAAAATCACAACCAAGAGCTCTGCGCTACTTTGCTCAGCATTTCTAAGCAATTCCTTCGCCGTTGTGGCCCTCGATATGTCGACGGCTTCGCAGCCAGCAGCGGTGAGCATCGCAGCCATGATTGCACTCATCATGTCGTTCCCACCCGTGACTGGACCAACACAGATCTTCGCCGTGAAGCGCGTCTGCTTTGGAGTGAGGTTCAACTTTAGAACGTTCAGGGCTGCCCGCGCCGCACTGGCTGAGGAGGCAAACCGTTCCTCACTATATCCTCCCACCACGTGGAGGCTTTCGGCTGTTCTGAACGCGTCATAGAGATCGTCCAGCGCCTCTGTGGGGTTCTTCGCGTACTGTGCGATGACCTTGGCCTTGGCCTCAGCTGTCTCTGCGTCACCTTTCACGATCGCGTCGGAGAGTTGTCTCAGTATTACCTCGTCCTTCAAAGCACGTCCGCTCAAGATGATGGAACGATCATGATAAACTGTTCATTTTCCCAAAGGGTCCACAAGTCAACGAAATATAGTGCGCTGATCTGATCTGAGGCGGGTGCCGGTTGGAAGCCTACTCGACAATCATGGCAATTGCCCACGAGATCAAGCACGCAAGAAGAGCGGTAGCACTGACTGGCGCCGGAATCTCCGCAGAAAGCGGCCTCGGGACCTTCAGAGGCAAAGATGGTCTTTGGAGCAAATATGACCCTGCCGCCGTCGCTTCCATAGAATCATTCACACGAGATCCTCGCAAGTTCTGGGAATTCGCAAGAGAGATCGGCTGGATATTCCTCACAGCCAAACCCAACGCTGCCCACACAGCCCTCGCAGAGCTGGAGGCAATGAAGCGCCTCGACTCCGTGATCACGCAGAACGTGGACGGCCTCCACCAACGCGCCGGCAGCAAGCATGTTATCGAGATTCACGGCAATGCCGGCCGAATCATCTGCACGCGGTGCTCGGCGGAGTATCCGACTGAGAAGATTGTAGACCGCATCACACAACAAGACGTGCCGACATGTGACAGATGCGGCGGTCCATTGAAGCCTGACGTCATCCTATTCGGAGAGCCGCTCCCAAAGGAGGCCTTCGATCAAGCGCTCAAGAAGGTAAGATCAGCGGACCTATTGCTTGCCGTTGGGACTTCGCTTGAGGTTTATCCGGCTGCGTCACTTCCGGAGATAGCGAAGGAGAGCGGGGCTAAGATCGTCTCGATTGACAGCGAGAGGACCGGCCGGGATGATCTCTGCGACTACAAGGTGAACGGCCCTGCGGGCGAGATCCTTCCAAGGATCGTTCAGGCGATCAAGATCACATTTTAGGCGGCAGATAGGCGGACAGTGATTCAATGCCGAGTTCTTGGAGACGTTCCTGAGACGGATGCCCTGTTATCGGATCCCACCCTCTGAGCGCGTAGTATTCCTTTAGCTGTCTGTTCAGATCCGGAACGTTTCCTGCTGCAGGGCTATCTGAAAGGGGTTTGAGAGCATGTTTGGGCAATTGGTCGTCTTGTGTGGTCGCTCCAAGACGCAGGTTCATGACGCGCTTCGCCATCAAGATTCTCTCGCCAATCGTGAGCAAGTTTTGAGGAGCGAGCTTTAGGCCGGTGCAGTGCGCCAGCATATCTGTGACATCATGTACCGGCGGGTTGG
>Ga0315289_10003096_pt1 | contig 25240 bp, 29 predicted proteins | sample YL17G11_40_MG_FD_203452 | JGI IMG/M metagenome (GOLD analysis project Ga0315289, IMG submission 203452) | Sediment microbial communities from Yellowstone Lake, YNP, Wyoming, USA - YL17G11_40 | ecosystem: Environmental > Aquatic > Freshwater > Lake > Sediment | place: USA: Wyoming | collected...
ATTTCTTACCCGCTGCCCATCGGCTTGCTTTCATAACAAAATTGCGTGGAGCCGTGGAGCCTGGGTTTATGTGAAACCCGATCAGTTTTCTTTCAGCAGATGATAGTGTCGTTATATTTCTGATATCGTCCCCAACTGATACATCAGGAAGAGACAAAATATCATTTTTTGATGCTGCTAATAAATAATGCCAAACATCGGCAACATCTTGGTTTTTGTCTAGTAAGGCTGGCGTAATGTAAAGCGTATGCGGCAGATCCCGCGAACGGTTCAATAATTGTAGTGTATTTTGGTTTTGGATATAAATGGGCAATTTGCTTTCTTCGACCATAATAGTAGAACATACGGTTTACCATTCTTTACCATTCTTCGTTTTTAAAAAAATCTAAAGATTTTCCTTTTGAATCCTTTTCGGATACCAAAGGTTTATTATAAAAACCCCATGCATCTGATAAAGGCCATTCAATCCCCACGGAGGAATCATCCCACGCTAACGTATATTCATTATGTGGGTTATAAAAATTGGTACACTTATATGTAAATAATGCAGTATCGCTTAGAACAAAAAAACCGTGGGCAAAACCTTCCGGTATCCAAAATTGTGTTTTGGTTTCAGATGAAAGAAAAACCCCTTCCCATTTTCCAAAAGTTGGGGAATCTTTTCTTAAATCAACTGCTACATCAAAAATCTTACCTTGTAAAACCTGAACCAATTTTCCCTGAAACGGTTTTTGGATATGTAGCCCACGCAAAATATTTTTGTTAGAAAAAGAAGTATTATCCTGCACAAAACTGTTTGGTATATTTTGTTCTAAATATTTATTAGCATGGTACGTTTCAGCAAACCAACCACGGCTGTCTTTCCGTATTACTGGATTAATTACTAATAAACCAGGAATTGTCAATTCAGTTGTATCCATTATACTTCCTCCAATAATCTTTGTAGGTATTGACCGTATTGATTATTCATTGACCTAGCGAGATATGCTAATTGTCCAGAAGAAATAAAGCCCATTCTCCAAGCAATCTCTTCTGGACAACCTATCTTTAGTCCCTGACGCTTTTCAATTGCTTGAACATACATTGATGCTTCCACAAGAGAATCGTGTGTCCCGGTATCAAGCCAAACAGATCCCCTGCCGATTATCTCGACCTGAAGTTGATTTCGCTCTAAATAAACTTTATTAACATCGGTGATTTCTAGTTCACCTCTGGCAGAAGGTTTAATAGTTTTTGCAATTTCTACAACGGAGTTATCATAATAATATAGTCCAGTAACAGCGTAGTTAGATTTTGGTTTTTTTGGTTTTTCTTCCAGGCTGATGGCTTTTTTATTTTTATCAAATTCAACTACCCCATATCTTTCTGGATCATTAACGTGGTAGCCGAAAACAGTAGCCAAATGTTGATCGGCCAGGGTAGCCGCTTTTTGGTACATTTTTATTAAATCATGGCCATAAAATATATTGTCCCCTAAAACCAAACAGACTGAATCCTGTCCAATAAAATCTTCACCGAGTAAAAAAGCTTGTGCTAAACCTTCGGGGCGCGGTTGTTCTTCATATTCAATGGATATCCCCCACTGCTCCCCCCATCCCAAAAGTTTGTTATACAAGGGTAAGTCTTGTGGTGTACTAATAAGTAAAATTTCTTTAATGCCTGATAGCATTAAAACGGAAAGGGGAAAATACACCATTGGTGTAGTATAAATAGGAAGAAGTTGTTTACTGATAACCTTAGTAACCGGATAAAGTCTTGTACCTGCCCCACCAGCTAGAATAATTCCTTTCATTTACTTTCTCCCGATGTTATGTTTTTTATAAAATACACTAGGGAAAAAAATTATGACAGATAAAAAACTAGATAAGTTAGATAAGTTAGATAAGTTAGCCATAATTGTTCCATACAGAAATCGAAAAGAACATCTTTGTGTATTTATCCCTTATATGAAAAACTATTTTACCACACAAAACAATAAAAATAATATTGACCCGTCTATATATATTATCGAGCAAGCGAATAACGAGCCATTCAATCGTGGTAAACTTTTAAATGTAGGTTTTGAATTGGCGTATAAGGATGGCAACGAATATGTCTGTTTTCATGATGTAGATTACTTACCTGTTAACGCAGACTATAGCAAGCCAACTAAGCCGACAAGACTCATATGGAAGGGATTAACTAAACGTGAAGATCCTCTTCTATTTTTTGGTGCAGTTGTTTTATTTCCTTGTGATCAATTTATACAAGTAAATGGATTTTCAAATGAGTATTGTGGGTGGGGCTTTGAGGATACTGATTTGCATTTTAGAATAGCCGCCTGTGGATTAAGTATTGATCGCAGGGATCAAGAGTTTAAATCACTGCAACATGCTTGGAGTGGGGTTGATGAAAAAGGTAGTTGGTTACCGGAAGTAATTAATAACAAAAATAGATTCTTTTCCATAAAGGATAACATCCTAAACACAATGAAAACTGATGGGCTATCAACCGTAAAATACAGGGCGGTACTTGAACCGCTGCCGCCATGGGAAAGTAAAGACATTCCCTTAAAAATATATTCAATATTAGGGTGAATCAACATTCCTTAGACAGTACGGTTTTTGCCCTCCTCTTGAAACCTCAAGTGTTTTTTATGGCATTAAATTTGCAAATATGCCCGATAACTCGGTATTCCCAATAATTTTTTATCCACATCAAAAGTGTAGATATGTGCTTGAGGTCCAATTTCGTAAAGATCCTCCAACATGATGCAGAAGATGAAATATCTAAGGTAATCTTGAACCTTAATGATGATCAGATTGATAAAATCATTGCTACATTAAATCAGATGGAAATAAATATAAAACGTTCAAAGTTAAGAAAATTTGATGGGATAAATGGGATAAAAAGCGGTGCTTGAACCGCTGCCGCCATGGGATCTTTTTGATTACCTCTCCGCTATCATCCATAAAAATCTACAATTGTGTGTACAATCTCAATATCCTTAAGTGAAACATTTTCACCCGAAAGTAATAGCATTTCAAATTCAATTTGGAGCATTTTAGTTTTTTCAGCTTTTTCATCTTTGTCAGCTTTTTCATCTTTGTCAGCTTTGTCAGTTTTTTCAGCTTTTTCAGCTTTGTCAGCTTTGTCAGCTTTTTCAGTTTCATTCTTTATCATTTTAAAACCTTTCTTGTTATATTATAGGTATCGGCATCCTACGAACAAAACTTTAATTAAAACAAAGAAAAAAATGAAAATAGAGGAAAATGAAAAAAAATAGTGGAAAAATTAAATTATTACGGGTTATTACATCATTGTATAAAGTTTTGGCAGCAAATACAGAAATTGTAGCTATTGACTATCCCCCTCGCCCATATAAAAAAGCCGTTGATACCATACTAAAATTATTGGAAAAACATGACATTAAAGGTGAGAGAACAATTGCAGAATGGCCACATTTTACCCTGGCATATGTTCCTACACTTACACAAAACCAAAAAGAAAAAATAAAATTAGCGGCACCAGCCTACTTGTCTAGAATTACGACAGATAAGCTAATAATATTGGAGGGCAAAAAGTTTTCAAAAGCATACCTATGCTGGGAACTTAAAATCGAAAATACGAATCGTATTAAAAAATTGATAAACTGGATCTGTGAAGAGACAGGTAATACACAAGAATTTGAATTTAAGCCACATGTCTCGCTTGCCATGGTTGATTTAAAATATAAGGATATCATTTTAGAAATATTACCAGAAATTTATGAAAATATAAAAGTATTTAAAACAACGTACTCCCCAGAGCAAATACAATTTTGGGAAAATATGACTATTTATGATATTGAAAATGCAAAATTTTATTAAAAATAATTAATTAACCAAGCACCCCAAAAACTAAAGTTTATAAGGTAGGATACCGATGAGGTATTTAGGGATAAACATAAACAAAATATCTTAAAATTCTTAGGGGAGAAAAATGAGAAGAAGAAGAACGCAATCAGCAAAAGCCCGCCACACGTTTTTCGTAGAGTATGAGGACAAAGAATACTCGGTGACTGGTTCCGCTACCTTTAGCCATGATTCAAACTATGGTGCGGATGCCGATGGTAATAGGGGTATGCCTATGGATTTTATCGAGGATGTGTGTTTCGAAATTGATGACGACAAAGACATACCCAAAGAAACACAACAACAAATTTTAAAACTGGCCGAGGAAATGTCAGATCCTGGTGCATGGGAATGCGATGAAGATGATGGCTATGATTATGATGACCGTGATGATTGATTGTATGTGCAAGAAAGGGCAAACATGATTAAGATAGAAAACGGATATATCATCCTAGAATTTGATCAGGAATACAATGAAATGCCGCCAGGATTCGATAGACAATAAAAAGGACAGTGCCAACTACGTTTTCGATTCCCACCGCCTCCACTCTTTTAACCTACCGATTTAATTAATTTATTATTGGTTTTTAATCTCGTTGAGGTGACGTTATTTTTTGTACCGATTTTTTATACCAGCACTGCTTATCCTCATCCACTACTAACCACAGATCCTTTAGAGTAAGCGGCTCAGAAAATACGATGTACTCCTGCTCTGCACTAAAATTAAACTCAATAGGAAATTCTTTATAATCAATATCCTTTACATAATCTGGTACATATAAAAGTATCTTTTTAGGTTTTTTATAAAAAGTAGCTACTAACCAATTATCACGTTCCATCAAGTATTTTTTATGCGCTTCGGCTGCTTGCTTGGATGAAGTCCATGATTCAAAAATCTCTTTATTCTTTAGCGGTTTTCCAGCCATTAGGTCATCAAAAACTTCTTCCCATATAGCAACCACTCGATATAATGGTTTTGTTCCTGCTGTTGGTTTTGGGAACAGTTCCGGTTTGCTCTTATACAACGAGGTCAAAGGGCTACTATTTCCACCGCCACTGGAACCCCATACCCATTTAACCAATGCTTGATTAAATTCCTTCGTACTTATTTTCTGTAATGCTGCCAGTAACCGTACTCGTTGAATATATCCCACCGCCATACTCCTTAAAAATTCATCTACTCATAACTTAATCTTGATGCGAAGTTTATTAAAGCTGCGCCATTAAGAGTAGATTTTTTTGTACATGATTTAGAAACTAAATCGGAATCAAACATAGAAGCAGCTAGAACTCTTTCAGTAAAAGTGATATGTGCGGGTAAATTAGTATATTCTGATACCTAATATTTTGAGTGGAGCGAATACTATGGCCCATCAATCAAGAACAAAACAGTTGAACGAAAAAACTGCGTTATCCAACCGCTATCGCCTTGAGGCAATCTCAAAAGGAGTACGCTCCACCCTATCCAATGTCTTGCGTAATTCACTTAAAAGATTAAGTTTATCATTGGTATCCATGCTGTGGCCCTCACTTTCATTCTCATGTGTTGCAAGTTTTATGCCAATTACATTGGATTCCAAAGCACAAGTGGGCTTATTAATTACGGCATAGTCCTTGCATTCTTTAAACCCATTTCTTGTAATTGTTCATCAACTTCCACGGGTTTTTGACTAACTTTAATTAGCTGCCCCCGAAAACTAGGCTTGTCCCAATTTTCTTTTGTCGCATCCCATCAATCTTAAAAGAGAAAAAAGAAATTTCAAAAAACTTCTTAAGAACCCCGAAGATCCTCCGAAAAGATAAGTAAGGGAGGATGAAGCTATGCCTAAGAATAATCGATCTTCTTACTTTTGTCCAAACAAAGATTGCCAAAATCATACTGAACCAAAGTCGGGGTTCTTTATAAAAAAAGGCTACTTCAAAACTAAACACGATAGCAAGAAAATACCATGCTACCAATGCAAATCTTGCGGTAAAAAATTCTCCAGCAATACATTCTCCGATACCAAGTACCAGAAAAAACCAGAATTAAATGCAACCATCTTTACTTTTTACAATAGCAATGTCTCTCAAAATAGACTCGCAAGAGATTTGCATTGCGATAGGAAAACCGTAGTAAGAAAGATCCGATTCTTGGCCTACAAAGCTCGACAAATCCACGAAAAGAAATTGGAAAATAAGGAAATAAAAACATACCAAGTGCAATTTGACGAAATGGAAACCTTTGAACATACAAGAATGAAGCCTATCTCTATATCAATTGCGGTCGAATGCTATTGGGATGATAAGAAACAAGTCTACAGGACAGGAAAAATCATCGACGCTATAGCCGCTCCCATGCACTACAAAGGCCGATTGGCTGGCAAGGCTCAAGAGAAGTACGGTGACAGAGAAGACTTGAGTGAAGGCGCGAGAATCGACGTAGTTGAATCTATTAAAAAGACTGCCGTAACTGGAAAAGTCAAGATATTAACTGATGGGAAAACATCTTATGGAAATTTGTTCTCAAAAATACTGCCAGAAAGCAAACATGAGGTCATTGAACGAGAACAAAATAGCGGTTCGGAATATGATAAAATGTTCGCTTTAAATCACACTTGCGCTAGGCTACGCCATGATATGAGCAGGATGGCTAGAAAATCTTGGGTTACTACTAAAAACGTGGATGGCTTACAAGAACATTTAGATTTATTTATTGCATATTATAACGAGTATCAGGTGTGCTAAAAACTATCAGCAGCGGTAACATTATTCATATCAACACCTAATTCTACAAGCGCATTGAAAAACATTTGATCAATTTTTAACAAATCTACTTCAGTGACTTCTGATTTTTTGCTTAAAAGCGAATCTACAAATTTTGCTATTTGGTTAGCATTTGATGCTATTGGAATTGAACACCGTGAAAGATATTCAGGATATAAAGCAATCCCTCCGTCATTCATCCGCTTGCATAAATCTGGAGCAAGTGCATAATTATGGAAAAACGAACTAGAAATCCATGCAGATGCAACCAATATTTCTGTTTTTGTTGTTTTGTTTTTGGGAATTAGAATGGTATGTGAAGTAATGCCAATCATTTCTCCTTTTAAATCAATGATTGAAGGGATTCGTTTATTTGACCAAACCCTTGGTATAATAACTCTTGTTTGCGTATCATCAAATTTATATGAATTAAAATTTAATAACCAAGGCCAAGCATATTTGTCCTTATTTGATCTGGTAATTGCTGCTCGATTTTCTAATATTTCTCTGTCTTCATTAGATAGCCATTTGATAAAAGATTTTGATACATTTCCTTCTGAAAAAACGGCTGTAACTCGTGTGTTCTTCGCTTTTAAAAAAGTAAAACCATTCTTCTGAGGGGCCAATATACGAACAGAATGATGCTTGGGAAATTTTTCGGCAAAGGTTCTATAAATTTCATCAGCCCCACTTTCCCAACCTTTATGAACAAGAAATAAATCGTCAAAAGTCACATCAGAATCGAAAGAAATATCTGCGCTGTTATTAATATTTTTATCTCTCATAGTAACATTAGGTGTACTGATTTTGGTGTTTTTCTTACCTAAAATCATTACTGTCTGTGCGCCATTATTGAATAACTTAATATCACCAAAGTCTTCAATATACTCAACCCTCCCATCACACCATTGTTTAAATTTACTGTGTTTGCTTCCATCTATAACTTGTCGCTTACATAATAATCCAAGGCGGCCAGTATCTTTAAGAAGAGCAAAAGATTTCTCAGCAATGTAAACACAAACGTCGTTTTTATCTTGATAAACATCGCATTCTAATAGCTTTTGTTTGTATTTTGGATTTAGGACGTTTTTTGAATCTATAGATCCCCAAGGAGGATTTCCAACTACAATATCAAACCCAGCTTTCGCTTTCCAATCAAAAAAATCACAATTTTCTATATTTATTTTAGGAATGTCTAGCCCTGTTTTTTGAATTTTCGATAAATCATAAGGTAGCCTTGTAGCATAAGTTGCCATGATAGCTGCTTTTGCAATTTGGCAGGCGTGCCAATCTCTATCAATACCAAAAATGTTCTGCTCAATATACTTTTTTAAGTCTTTTTGGTTATCACAATTGTGGAATACACGAGAAATACACGCACATAAAAAAGCAGCGGAACCACAAGTTGGATCAAAAACACTATCGAATTTTGTCGGTTTTGTATAATCAAGTATTTCGTTAATTAAATCTAATGGTGTAAAAAATGAAGTTTTTGTTTTTGCTTCTCCATGCACCTGTCGCGTTAATTTCTCATATGCAAGTCCAAGACAATCGCTAGGAATATAGTCTAAACGCACCGGAAAATTTCTCGTTAAATCATAAATCTCCCAAACTCGCTTGCTTTCTTTTGCACTAAATGTAATAAAATCTTCTGAAAAAATAGTCTTCAATTCCTCAATAATACCAGACCAATTATGTTCTAATTCATATTCTCTGATTTTGGGGGTTGGAATAAACCCACAATCTCGGCAAATTGCTATTAAATATAATTGAAGCACCATTTGAAAAGCTGTATGTTCGTTTTTTGTTATTTCCTTACATTTCTCATAGCACCTGTATAAATGATCTGCTAAGTTTTGATCTGCACTTTTTGCCTTTTCTTTATTAGAACGTATAATATCTTTTTTGTTAAATTCTGTTTTTTCATCCGATTTTAATTGCTTAATAGATTTAATAAATCGCTGGTATGCAAAATCACTTTCATTTACGTTTAGTGTAACAGCAGAGTTAAAAGCCTCGCTATATTCAAGAGAACCATCAAAAACAATTACGACATCTCCATTAGATAAAAACCCAAGTATTGGTTTAAGAACTCCCTTTCTCCAAATATATTGCGAATGAGCATACTTATAAACCTGAAGAAAATGATCTTTTAAACTCTCGCTTTTAACCTTGGTTGGAGATTTTAATTCTATAACAGCGATTGGCTGCCCATCCTTTAGCAACCTAATATCACATCTACCATCAATCACATTGCGCTCATATTGAGCATCCTGTAAATTTTGATTCCAAGCTGTCCTTAGCAGAAGGTTTAACCACTTTTGACTTAATTCAGCTTCGTTTCTCGATTCAGAATAGGCTTCTCTATATTTTGCATAATGACTCATTTCTTCCGCCTCCACTGTTTTACTAGCAGCGTGACAGGTTTCTTCGCTTGACTCTGGGCAATCCTCACCCCCTCCGTCAACTCTCTCTTTTTCCTGCAATTCTTGCATCATAAGATTTTCTTCCATAAAATCATCTATTTGGATTAAGCCTAATTAAAGGGGCTAGCTATTAACTTTAACTTCTACTCCGCGTAAATGGAAAACCTGTTCGATATCTTTTTTTAATTGATTACGAAGGTATTCTGAAATTTGCGATGGTTTTTTTTCTGTAAGTTGTTTACAAAGATCCCCGCCCAACTCATCAAGTTGAACTAGAACGGAATCATTTTTTGGTATCAGGGATATAACAAGAGGGTAATTACTTATAGCCTTCAATTTATCTTTAACTATTAGAGACACACTTAGTATCTTTTTTTCATCGCCAGGGTAAGGATATAACTTACTACTACTCCAATCAATTTCAATCGAGGGGGTGTCAACTTGCTTACCTGTTTTGATATCATAAATTTTTGCAGACTTAACAAGTTTTAATAAAGCTTTTTTTAATACCTTACTTTTCATTTTCGTTAAACTCCCGAATATAAATTCACACCCTGGATTTTATCTAAAAGGTTCCTGTCTTTAACGGCATGTTTTTTAACTGCACTGTTTACGGTTTCAGATTTTTCATCAATATGTTTACTAGCAGTATCAAACCGTTTAGCACTCAATTGACCTAGTATGCTTAATTCACCTTCAGCCAATTTGGCCAGCTTATAAATCTGGCCATGATTTGCATACTGATCTAAAGAGGATTTTATACAAGAAGAAACCTCAACTAATGCATCTGTGGATAACGCGGGTTTAATTGGGGTTAGCCCACTACGGTAGATCAAATAGTGTGCAATTTCAGCCTTAACCGTATTCTTGAAAAAAGTAAACAGTCGATGCTTTAATATCATAGCATCACCAACTATTCGATAACTAGCATCATCCGGATTTATGCTGGTTAGAAATTCACTTAGGTCTTTAGCGGAAACTGGCCCCACATGCGCATTAGCATCCCAAAATACAAAACTTGCTAATGGCCCAAGGTTTACAATATTTGAACCCAAAGCCGTTCTTAAATTGGACTGAGCTAGATTTTTAAGCGACCGGATAAATTCTAGCTTGGCTTCTTCTTCTTGGGATTCTGATTCTGTGGACTCGAAACTACTTTTCCATTTTGCTACTTGCTTACGAAGATCCGCATCTGATTCCAAGCCAGAAACCTGGCTATCTAAATCAACACCGCCCGCAGCGGACCAATCGCGCAATTTAATAGGTACACCTTTTTCCTCAAGCTTTTCATAAATTTCAATCTTAGCGGTATTTATTTTATTAACCAACTCTTTATGCCAGGATATTTTTGGTATGATCAATTGGTTATTTGGAATTGATAACGCTTGTCTTTGTGTAATATTTTTATTGCCATCATGGCTTTCACTAGATTCAATGCGAATTCTATTTGCCAATTCAGCGGTTGTTCGTTTTTTAAACCCATGAATCCTAGCAGTAAGAGGAAACAATCTATTGTAGAATATCCTAGTGGTTAAAACTTCCCTTAAGCGAACAACACGCTCCATAAAAAATGCTCTAGCAGCCTCTTGGTTGGAATACGTCGCGTCTCCTGAATTGTGTACTACAATGCCGTTGGCAACAAAAGAAGGGTTATTAACCATTTTAATATCAAATACATCTAATTCTTCATCGAGATATTTAATTTCTTTTACTTGAGTAAATTTAAACTTCCGAGAAAACAAATCGATTATTTTACTATGTTCTTTTAAAGAAATTTCTTTTAAGAAATTTAAAAAATCATTATATTCTTCGGATGCATAGCTAGAATATAATAAGTGTTTCCACCTAGTTATATTTCTTTTACCAAATTTCCGCACAGTTGTTTCTTGGTTGTCATCGTTTAAGAAAACGAATCCAACATTTTGAACTTTTCTAACAAATCTTTCCTTTATAAGCTTCCGAATACCAGTTGTAATAATGCCGTATCCTCTATCGAGATTCGTTGGTTCTAAAATATTTTTAAATTTAGGGGAATATGAATACTTCGCCAATTTCTTACATAACTCGTAGGAATTACCACAAGTGGCTCGTAAAGATATCCTTCTTATCATGCTATCAATACCGTGGGAATTAAGCATAATTTGGGTTTGGCGTAAAATTTCATTTGAATAAGAATATATAACTAATTCTTTTCCATTTCGTTTAACCGAACCGTCACCGTCCACGTATGCAGCTAAATAAGATAATTGACTTTCCTCATCGGCCTGTAAAATACTCCAAGGAACAACTTTGTCTTTACTTATTATCCCGTTAGAAACACAAATACCTAATTGATTACAGTAGTCTGCAATCGTTTTACTCCAACAACACAGTTCATACGCTTGTTTATTACTTTTCCAAAAAACACCGTGCTTATCAATACGATCAGATGCGTTTCGTTTATTAATTGTTACAGATATTTCTGTCCCAAATGTATTTAATATTTTGTCTTTAACCGCTTCTAAAATAGATAAATCAGTATTTGAAACACGAATTCTATAATTATCAATACACCCTTCTGATACAAGCATACCTATAACATATGCCAAGTCTGTAGTCATAACTTCAGGTTTTATTATGTTTTCATTTAACCCGTGAGCCATTTTCAATTTTTCTGGCGTAATAAGCCCAAGACTTAGCTTATTTTGTCTGGTACATTTTTCCTTGGAAATACAAAGATAATCATCTAGTTTTAAATCCTTGGCTTTTTTCCAAACCAATTCATTATTAACTAAGACTAAGATTTGGTGATCTGGCGTACATTTTATACTATTACCGCTGTTAGTTTTAAATTCTAACACTTTTCCAGTACCGCTGTATAACCATTTTTTTGTTGTATCAAAGCCAGCACTTCCAACTGTTGTTACTTTTTCTTCTGATCCTTTACCAAAAGTATCAATCCGTATGATACCATATTCCGCAGTTGGAATTAGAGTATCTCCAGAAAGGCAAAGCAACGCGTCGTTCGCCCCGAGTGCTCTTAATTTTCCTTCATTAAGTAGCTGCCATTCATCGGCCCATTTATAAAAATCCGTACCGGATCTAACTTCATTTGTATCCACCCCGGTACGAGTTACTACAACGGCTCCAGCGGGGTCCTCATCCGCCTGGATAAACATACCCGCTATGTTGTCCATCTCTTGTGAGGAGGGCTCCCATACGTTGTCAATACCCGCCTTGACATGAAGAATACTTCTTATCCTTCTCCTGGCAGACGACATCGTAGCATTGATAAGAGCTTTTTCTAGTGCCCAAAAGGTAATAAGGCGAGTAAACATCGATGTTCCGATATGATCCCACCCGAAAGTTCTTCTTGGAAGAAAAAGAGTGTTTATTGGGTCTAATGGGATGCCACCGCTTGTATTCATACTCCCGCCAGAGCCTTGGCCTATAAAACTCTGATTAGGGCTGTAACCAGATTTATTACTTCCACCGCTGGCTTTTCTTACTGCGTCAACATAAGATTGTGGCAATACTTTCCTGGCATCAACATCTCGCGGGTCTAGTGAATCAACAAACATTCTTAGCGCAGGAGATGGAATCAAATCTATTTTTGGATCAAATCCTTTAATGGGTATAGGTGTTAGTCTAAGGAAAGAGGGATCATGGCAAATAATATCGTCAAAAACACCACGCTCTTTATTGAAAATCATACTCGATACAGTGCGCCCTATGACCATAAACTCTTTTGCAATTTCTGGCCCGACTGTCACTATGTCAATAGCTTCCATAGAATCCCGATAGGTATTTAATATAACGGGGTCAGAAATACCAACGAGATCGAATTCAGACCAGACCATTTCTGCCAACAAGTCTACGATAACCCCTGCGATGTAGTCCCTATTATACATCAACTTGTACATCTCATCGATCCCACTTGCATCGCGTGGAATCCAATCTTCTATAATCGAACCTTCTTCAAGCCTATCCCGTATGGGGTTATATGTATCGACAGTGGATGCGGACCCCCCGCCCTCAAAAGAAATCCCAGACATGCCGGGGTTACCATATGTCCCACTACCCATCCCTGTCCCTGTTCCAGAGGCACCACCGTAATCCGCAGCAACCTTTTTCTTTCCTTCTGTTTTAGTGGCAAGAGAAATAGACGACTTTGTATCCTGGACTACAAAACTTCCATCAGCATGAAAACCAGGCGCAGGGTGGGTATTAAATTTAAAAAATGTCATGGAAATTCCTTAATCGTTTTCATTTACAATAGCTGGTGTTACTGCTCGATGCGCTCTACAATAAAATGCTTTGCGGTCCCTCATCAAAGTTATAGGCTCGGCTTGCTTTCCACAAACAGGACACATTTGGCTTACAGCCAATACTTGTTTTTTAATTTCTTGCTTTAACGGATCGCTTCTTAAATCCGAAACCATTGAATCCACAACGGCAAGCCATTCTTCATCTGTTTCATATTCCGCTTTTTGTCTCACACAAGAAGCAACAACATTTTTTAATTCTGATGGCATAATTCCAAGATTATGCTCTTTATCTAAGGTAGCAACTTTTAACGCATACTTTTTGTATAAATCCATAGTATATACTCCCCGTTAATATTCAATGTAAAAATAAGCATTTTAGCTGCGTTTATTTGCTCCTCTGCCCCTAACCGATCCAATATGCCTCCCACCATCACCTTCAATTAAACTTAATTGGCCCCCTCCGCTTTTATCACGCATAGACCTGACAACACCTATATGGGCAACAGAATGCCCTGCGGCTGTACGCATCAAACTATTAAGGTATTCCCTTTTAACGGTAGTATCAGCAAGCCTGGATACCCCCAAACAAAATGCTCTGAACACATCATCGTCACCCAATAAAGGTTTGGCCATTTTGTGTCCGAGATCCCGTACCGTTAAAAGTTGTAAGCTAAGAGATGTTAATGCATCTGTGTGGTATGCGCCATCAACATATTCTTTTACGTACACCTCAACTGGTTTTTCCATTTTAGGAATTATAACACTCTGGGATAAGATAGATCCGCGTACCGAATCCATTTCCTTGTAGCTGAGAGAATATGTCTGAGCCTTTACTTTTAGTGAAATCAATCTTTCAATATGGTCTAGGGATTGCCATCGATCAAAAAAAGCATGTACTATCCTGAAATTATTGACTAAAGGAACTAAAAAATCCTCGAAAAATGCGGATATATTTACTCTAACTTTAGTCGTAGGGTCTGGTTTGATTGTAAGAGCAAAATCCAATTTGGGTTTTATATCTGGTGTCATTGAAAACATACATAGGGCCAGGGAATTTTTCATAGCCCCCAAATCCAATGCGATAAGGCGAGGAATTAATCTATCGCCTTTCGTTAGGATTAATTTGGCTGATTTGTAAGCATCTCCCAAAAAATCTTTTTCTTGAATTTCTTTTAAGGTAAAATTATCGAAGCTGGGTCCTACAGCTATTTTATCAATAATCCTTGGCTCAGGTAGAAATGGATTAGATGCTAATGGTGGTTCTGCGCCAAAGTCACGCATGAATGTTAGCTCATCAACGTGCGCCATTTCTTCTCGTAACAATTCATAAGTAAAATCTGGGTTCATGTTCCATGTTGGTAAGTGAACAGCAAAAATTTTATCATTTTTATTTGCGTCTTTTGCTAGGCGCATAATTTTATCTTTAGCAGAACTAGGGGAACTAATATTACACATTATGATCGGAGGTAAATCATAATTGTCTTCATTATATACTATATTATATTTTGTCCGCATTGTAGTAAGCGAGTTAGTTAATACCGCATAAATTTCATCCGCGTTCATATTTTGAAGGTCTTTTTTCTGCTCATCAGAAATCATGTGACCTAATTCGTCAATAGCCGCAAATATTCTAGTATCCCCTCGCATTTTCTTATCTTGCGATCCTGTTGCATTCCATAAAATATGCTTGTGTGTATAAAACATAGAGGCTTTTAGTTCATGAAAAAGCTCTATCCCAAGGCTTTTTTCTTCTGCCTTTAAAAACCTATGATAATTTTGAAACCAGGGCGATCCATCCATAAACCCTTTAAATGCTTGCCATAATGTTCTATAACTATGGTCCATGGATAGTGCGGAAAATGTACCGACTAAAATATCACCGGAGGTTTGATTATATGTTCTTACGGGGCTTGGGATTTTTAAAAGCCTATGGGATATATAAGATGCCGCTAACCCAACAAATTTGGTCTTACCTGAGTTGTGGTGAACAAAACCATCCGCAACATAGATATTGGTATTAGGGATGCTTACATCTGCCATATCATATTCGATACCATCTTCTATTTTTTTAATAGACACGGGATAATATCCGAATTGGATAATGTCTTTTATCTCTTGCGGCCAACTTTTATAGTTTTTTTCAAAAAACCTTTTATTTGACGACATACATACTGTGTGAATAAATTCTACTTTTTTTCCTGGGGCATTACCAAATTCAAATTCATACATAAGCTTTTTATAAAAAGACCCAACTACCCTTAGAAAAAAGTTACTAGCGTTTTTATGTTTTCTTTCACTTAATACAGAATACACACCCAAATTCAATAAAAGCAATTGAATCTGTTTTGCTAACACCTCGGATCTTACCGTTATAAATCTACCGATGCCGCCTTTCCTATTTTTATAGGATTTTGAAAAGATGGCTTTTAGAAATTCAATAACTACGGATCGTGGTGATTGTAAAATGCAAGAAGGAATATACTTATTTGGTACTAGCCCGGAGATAAAGTTAACACCGAAATGATTAAGGAATTCTATATCGGGTTCGGTAAGGGTATATCCCCTTAAGGTATCATCCCATATGGGGGGTTTTCCTAAAACTTCTAAGTATGCTTTTTCAAAAAAATCATTATTTTTTTCTATTGAAACACGAAAAACATTGTTGTTTTTATTTGCCCTGGCCACAATGTACCCTAGAAGATGGGCCAACGATTCGGTAACTGTATTTTTATTTTCTGTCACATAATATTGTCTTGGCCATTTTTCGGAAAAGTGTAACAACAAATGATCATTGGGGCGACAATCTTTAGCAAAAATAAACTCTATATTGTACTTTTCATTTTCATATCGAACAACGGGAACAATATGTGTCTCTTTAGCACCTGTTAAAACAAACCCACCGGATGTGTGTATTTTTATAGAAGGTAAAACCCCACTATCTATTTTTTCCACAACTGGGCCATGGGATAATTTCATTCCTACATTAACTTCTTTTAAAGGAAAAATCCCGTTTTCAGTAAATACCAAAGAATCTTTAGGTATACATCTTTGACCGCAGACACCTACTAGTTCATTACGAAAAAGCAATTCTTTCTTTATTAGTAATTCATATCTTGTCACTTTACACTTAGGGCAAGCACCGTGTTCCAAAAAAACGATATTGTCCCGAATATTACCTACCGATTGATCAAAAAGAGTATCAATATATCCTGGCTTGGAACATCTCGGACAAAAATCGCAAAATAGATATGCCCCAATATATATTTGTTTAGGTAAAATTAATGTATTGAGATACTGCGGCCCAATTGCCCATTCTAAAAAGTTTGGGGCCTTGGGAAAATCACGTTCATCTATTTTGTCAAAAATAGATGGATCAAAGTTACTTTTCTTTAGATTTTCTAAAACATCGAAAAAAGGGCCAATGGTTCCTTTTTTTTCCTCTTCCTTTTCCTCTTCCTTTTCAACAACAAGATCATATTCCACATCTACACTATCTACACTATCTACACTTTCATCTAATTCCATTTTCCCCTCTACCAGTTTTTTAAAGGACAATGTTCAGCTTTCAACCCTGCTTTTAACGTAATAAAACACCCACAAATAGAACATCGAGATTGAATCAAATGCCTACATCCCTTACAAATATTCACTCTTGTTTCGATTGTCGAGTTATCTGCAATAACTTTACCACTTTTTACCGCATGTGCAATAACATTAGCCAAGCTTAAAACTAAATTACCAAATTGTTTAGTTATAGGCGGAAGTTTTGTATTTATATTTAAACGTTTTCTATTGCCACAGCACGACATATTATTTTTACCTTCTTAAAAGGTTGTGCTATAAATTTAATATAAATATACTTAATTTTAAATGTAAGACAACTTCGAGGAAATAAATGAACGAAAAGCAAATTATTTTGGATACTCTCGGTGATAGTTTTAAAGACATTCTTCCTCCAGCTATTGCTCCTGTAGTTAAAAAGGTTAGGGATATGTCAAAGACTATTGATCCGGAACTTCTTGCAGAAATACAAGAACGTGTTGGAATAAAGCTAGCTAAATGCGGAACACATAGAGAAATCCTGGAAGTTGAAGTAGCGGATTTAGCCGAGTGTATAGGCGTGGCTACAGAATTATATATGAAAAATCCAATACCTGATTTTGCTTTTCAATTATCTACACTTTTACAAACACACAAAGTTACCTTGCAGCAGCTTGAAAAGATGAAAGATCCTAAACTTATTTTGGAAGACATTGAAAATACAATCAGGAATATGTTTATGATTTTGGTTAAAGCGATGGCAATCGAAATAGATAAAACTAAAAACGAAATGGCCAAATTGCTTCCAGATCAAAGAATAACCGTAGACGATCTGTTTAATAGAATGTTAAACGCAATCCAGCCGGAAACACAAAGTATTTATGATGATCTTCAAAAGAATTTAAAAAAGGTTTTGGGGATTAAACAAGCTACCCCTTAATTATTCTTCCTCACATCTAACTAGTTTAAGCCATTTTGCCGTGTGCTTGTCCCATTTATCAGATTGCTCATAGTCAGTATCAAATTGACTATACTGTTCACCGCCACCATCCAGCCACCATGCGATAAAATGTTTGGCATCATTTTTTGAATCAAATACTAATTTTAATTCATATTGTTTCAAATTAGTTCTTCTTTATACGTTCCCGATTCCAAGCTGTGTATTTGTTGTTTCCAATCCTTCAAGAAATCCTTGGCCCTCTCTAAACTAAATGCCACACGTTGAACTGGTTGATTGAATGTGATCATTATAGACTGAAGCTCGGGGTCTATGGATGTATGAATCTCAATCAGGTCACCGTCCTTGAGTGTCATTCTTCACCATCCCTTCCATTTTTAATCAATTTTTTTCCACTCGCGCTGTTTTAGTGTCCAAGAGCGTTCTTCATCCCACCCATCTTTGGTATAACATTTGGCCAAAATCTTTTTTTCGCCAAGAGCCGTTATCATGATTGTGCTTTTGCTCTTTACACCATCACAAATTTCCTCGCCCTCAAGGCGTGTGCCAACATCCCACCCCCGCTTCCTGCAATATCCGGCCTCAGATGCCTCGTCTTGTTCTTCTGGATCATCCGTGACCGCTATAACGTACTCGGACAAGGCTTTATAGTTACCTAAAAGACGTTCAACGTCAAGGGTTAAAGAATCGTTCTCTTTTTTTAATTTCTCAGCCCTGTCGTGCGGGGATAATTTCCAACGCTTTTGAATCGTAACAGTAAGTGGCTCATACCCCTCGCTGTTTAAATCCATAACGATATAATTTTCAGCATCCTTGACTAAATCATATAAGGATGCCGCCCATAGTTTTATGAGGTGTTTCCCCTTAAATTGAATATCAGGACTCTTATCACCATTAGCTAGAAAAAGGTTTTCTTCAATATACTTTTCTAGAACAATATCTTTAAGTTTATGCTCTACAATAGTATCTATTTGCTTTTTAAATATAAAGCTAATGATGCGTAGCATTAATGTCCTTCCTTATCAAAAGGAATTATAAACAGTTAAACAACTTTTAATAATAGTATTTTTAACCTTATCTTTAGTTTGATTTCCTACCAGGCATTCCGAAACTTGCCCGTCCTTAAAAAAGACCAAAGTAGGAATAGATTTGACCATATACTCAGCAGTAACAGCCGCGTTTTCATCTACATTTAGACTATAGAATTTTACATTGCCCGCATATTCAGTTTGTATTTCTTCAAGAACAGATAATAACGCCTTACAGGGTTGACACCATTCCGCCCAAAAATCTACAACAACGGGTACATTACTTTCTAATACTTCAGATGTGAATGTACTGTCTGTTACTTGGTTTAATTTTCCGCTCAATTTGTTTTCTCCCTCTTTTATAAACATCAATTATTTCTTCAAAATCATCTGGCAAAATGTCGAAGTTGTTTTCAAAAAAACTAAAGAAACATTTGTCCAGCATATAAATATAACAAAAATCTTTTTCGTTTCTAATTCCTCTTCCCATTCCCTGGACTAAAGATAATGCGGTTTGCATATTATAATAATTTGGATACTTATCTTTTCTCTTACTTACTACCGGGGCACCCAATGAAATATATGGCATTTTAGCGTATATTTGTACTCGACACAAATCGTCATATAAATCTACACCTTCTGTCATCGAGGGGCTCAAAAGAAACGTGGATTTAGACGATGTGATATGCTCTTGGTACATATCATATTGATATCTGGCTTCTCTTGGATACAACAACCTATCACTTTTTAAATTTTGATAAATATAATCACAGATGTTGTAAGTAACTCCATGTATTAAGCCCTTTACGTTTGGGTGGTGATTCATTATCAAGGAAATAGATTCAACTATTTTAGGAAGCATATCAGGAAGATTGTTTCGATTGATCCAGCCAACCATCATATTAGTCAGGATAGGGCGGTTTTCTTTTGGAAACCTGTTGGCCGCTTGTATGATAGCGCACTCCTCATCATTATCAATACCGATCATTTCTTTATAGGTTTCAAAATCCAACACAGTAGCCGAGAAAAGAATTATTTTTTTACCGTGCTTGAACAAATATTGATTTACTAATTTGCTAACATCTATAGGCTTAAACGAAAGACTCTTAATAGAACTCTTGATAGCATCATTTTCATATTGCTTTTCAAGAACAAAGTTATTCATGTTCATCTTATTGAGGGTAACCTTATCGAAAAGAGTAAACCTTCTGGACAGGGTTTCTAATTTGTCCACAAGATCAGAACTCAAATAACTAGAAACCTTTAATTTGTTTTTAATGCACCTTTGAACTTCGACCAAAAAACTACTGTATTCGTCCACGGTATTGTAGCTTGGTATTTTTTTGGTAAAGCCAATGTCTTGCAAACTTTTTTGTGTAAAATCCACGCTAACAAAACTTGTTATCCAGTGTGGAATATTGTGACACTCATCGCATATCAATAGATTTCTTTTTTGAAATTTATCAGTATGGTTTAGAAAGGCTAACGCGGAGGCATAATTAAACAAAGTAATATCTGCCTCAACTGCTAGATCAAATTGCTTATGGTATTCACAGCACCTATTTTGGGAACACTCTTCCCTACTTTTTTTGGTTTCTTGGCAAGGCGAGTTTACACAATTATAAAATTCCCCAAACTTGGATAGAAGAATTTCCGGGACATCATACTGGGTGCATTTGTAATTAGCTTTTCCTTTTAACTCCACCAAAAGATCCGAAAAGTCTCGCAGGTATTGTTTTTGCAAAAACTTATTAGCTGTGGCTATATATGCTAAACCAGATGCCTTGGCAGCGGCTAAAGCCATGGGTGATTTACCCCATCCGGTTGGTAACTCTGCTATAATAATACGGATTTTTGGGTCTAGGAGTGCTTGCTTTATTGCCGCCAATACTTCGGGCTGGCCAGGACGCATTTCGGGAAAAGGGAAATACTTATCTAAGTTTTCATAATCCTCAACGATAAAAGATCCTTCGTCTTCCTTTTTCTCGACATCGTCTATAAAAAATTCAAAATCAACGGCTTCAACTTCTTCCGCTTTTTCTTTCCATACTTCTACTCTTTCAAAAGATTCAAAAGATTCAAAAGATTCAAGAGACTCGTTTTCTTCAACTTGTAGTTTTCTCATCAACATATTCTTTCATATCGAAACCTTAAAGATAAGGTTATCCAGTTATACCAGTTTCTTTCCCTGGTTTCTTTCTTTCACCTTTGCCCAATAAAGACATGAAGTCTTCTTTAGTCATATTATCCATAGACATAACTTGTTCACCAGGCTTCGGCATATATTCACCGCCAGCAATAAAAGGATTGGCAATAACCCCATCATTTGAAACCTTACCAGCCTTACCGCCCATACCAAATTGAGTTTGAACAAAATCCATCACATCGGGGTTTATTGCTAAAGACAACGGAATAAATAATTTATCCAAAACTCTTTTTGTCTTGGTTTTAGATTCCGCCATAGATTCAATTAAACTATTTTTATCCCACACAACCCCAAGAATACTTGTTAAGAAATTTTGCTGCTCATAAATAGCCATCTCTTGATGGTGAAATATAAACATTATTTCAAGCTCATCCATTCTACGGATTTCATCGGGGGTATATCCACCCCTTGCCATTACACAGCCACGAACGTATAGATCATAGTTTTCGTTCGTAGCCTCTAGGCCAAAGGGATGTTAATCTCCTTTAATAAATCAACAGTCTTGATTAAGGGGATACCGTGGTTTTTACAATAATAAATTTTCTCAACACCTAACTCTGCGTCCATTTCTGGTGTAAAAAACTCATAGTTATTGCAATCGTCTTTGGGGCAAACATATCTTACTTTTGATTCAATATCTTTATCATGAGAAGAAATGATTTTCTTTTCCATAACAACATCTTGATAAAAGCTTAACAACTTATCACCAATAGGTCTTGTTTCAGACCATAAAATTTCCGCTAACATTCTGGCGGATACTTTTCTCATCCGAACGGGCATATCTAAAGGATCACTCGAAACCCTATCGTGTTCTGATCCTTGTGGCTCAATATTAAAAACTACCCATGTAGGTTGATGATCAATAGCTACAATTGAACAACAAGAATATAGTAATTCAAAATAAATAGCCGCGCTGGCTTCTCCGCTATTAGATATCTTATCTTTAGATTCCGACACCGCCCAACTTTGTAATTCCTCAGTAATAGGAACCATAGTGTATGTCAGTTTTTCTGTACCATCCTCATTGTATATATCAACGCTTTGACGCTTATCCTTTTTCAATCCAAAATTCTTTAATAGTTTTTGAATAACAGGATGATAAGATAAATTATCCTTTTGCTTTTGAGGAGCTTGTGGTTGTGGTTGTTGCGGCTGTTGTTTAGGTGGTTGCATATATTTATAATCACTTTCATTTCTTGGTGCAGCGGGCTCTTGCTGATCTTGTTGTTGGTTTTGCTGGTTTATATAGTTTTGATAGTTTTGATAATTTTCATCCGGTATCTGAAGAAGACCGTCTTCCCCTAAGTCAACTGGAACTTTTTTAGAGGCACTCGGGAAAGTGGAATATATGTCCTTCAGTGCCGGGTTTTGATTTGTTTTATAAGTATCAGCTTCCGTTTTCTTATCTTGTGGTTTATACCCAAACCCATTCGAAAATATTTGGTTCACATCATCATTATTATTGTTTCTATTGTTCATTAGAACAGTCCTTTCCTTTTCTCGATAATTTCAAAAGATTTTCAAAAGCATTATTAGATATATTTACCACTGAACCCCAAGAGCCATGGTCCAAAATAGGGAAACAAAATTCACTTAAAACATCAAAAGAGGAAAAAACTATTTGAACGGATGCTTTATAGTTTTCTACATACTTATCCGTAATAAAAAAACAAGCGTCCTCGTTTGGATCTAACGACACTTTAACGCCTACCGGAAAAAGTGTCGATACATCTAAAGGTGAATGATACGCCAAGCCAACAACCATTAATAATCCTCAATATGTTTTCGATTAAATTGCTACCTCTGCATCACTTCCTAGTTTTAAAAGAGTTGTAACCCATGTTACCGCCCTCTTTTGCGAAGATTCCTCAATACCTTTTTCAGCTAAGAATTCAGGTAGTCCATCAAGAATACCTACCTTAACATATTCTGTAGTTCTTTCTTTTTCATTATCGTAATCTGTGGCCACAACCATTTGCTCTCGATTTGCTTTAATTACCTCATCGTACCCGCCAATCAATTTGTAATAGGCATCCTCGTTTATTTCTTTAACACTGTGGATTGTTTTAAGCGGCTTAAACGTTAAAGGCAAAAGGGTTGGTGATCCTGGATGGTCTAAATCAACCTTTAATATACCTTTAGGTAAACTGTCATCAAATTTCCATTGGCACGGTGCGCCAGAGTAATATGAATTAGCCACATTACCTTTTTGATGCTTATGGATATCCCCGATAGCCCAGTAAGTTATTTCTGGTATTTTTGGTATAGCCATGCCTTTGGTGACTAAAAAATTACTATCTAATTTAACTCCAGATATGCATTCATGTAGCATTACCACTTTATATTTTTGTTCTTCAATTTGCGGTAATTTTTCAACTACAATTCTTTTTATTTCCTCGGATGTATACCCGCGCCAAGGAATAGCAATAATCCCAATATCGCCAATTACATGGGTGCCTGGATGCCAGGTAAATACCTTTATGTATTGATATGGTATATATTTAAAGAAATCTAATTGCGTTACCTCACCTGATAGATGATCGTGGTTTCCCGCGATTACTACCGTTGGGATTTTTCGTTTTTCTATTTCACCAAACCACCAAAATAAAAGATATCTTTCATCATGAGTAGTATTTTTATTATGTGTAACATCCCCGGTTATTAATAAGGGCAATCCCTCATTATACGCGGTATCCATTATTTGAGTTAAGACTTGTTTATGTCTAGGTAAGTAATCATCAAGTGATCGGCATTCTCCAATATGAATATCGCCTGTCTGAATAAACCATGACATATCTTGACCCCGAACGTTTAAGAAATAATTTCACTACCATATTCCATAAAAGCGATAGCAAACTTTATCCCATTAATTAATCCTAAACAGTTTTGCTCCATATCCCTGGCTCTTGCCCTATTTCTAGGTGAAAAATTTGGATCGGTACTGTTATTTCGAAAAGTATACACCATGCCGTTTAAAAAAATAAGCTGAGATTCAAGATATTTTTTGTTTGGTCTTTCCTTGCCAGGATCAAAATCATCCATGATTTTTTTAAATAGTTTTTTCAAAACTATTTCGGAATTTCTATTGTCTTTATTATTAATTTCCGTTCCCATTACATGCTCAAAGGTTGTGCTGATCCGCCAAAATTTTTAAATGTTATACGTTTCGGCCTAGCTATTGTTGTCGTGGGTTCTGTTGTTTTTTTTTCAACTACTTTTTCCTCTTCTTCAACTTCTTCCCCCCCAACTTCTTCTTCGTATTCTTCATCTTCTTCTGGTTCAGGTTCTTGTTGTTGCTGTTGTTTACGGCGTTTATTTTTCTTAACATCCTCTAATTTTTTTCTTTCCTCAACACCGCCATCGGGGTATTGAAGAAGATCGAATATAATAGCTTTCGCATCTATTGCATCAATCCCCGCATTGACCAGAACTTTAAGCATACCCATTGAATCAATTTTAATTTCCATCTGATCACTCCCGGATTTTTTAAAGTTCAAACAATTTGGAGCATTCAAAGTCTTCTGGAAGGTTAAGCAATTGGCAAAACATTTTTTTGTATCCAGTAAAAATTTCTAAGCCTTTTTCTGAAAGCTCTTTTTTACCTGAAACTTTAGTAAAAATTTCTGTACCGAAAACTTTTTCATACTTTAGAATTCGATGAGATACAGCAGGAGGTGTCACTCTAAGATACTTGGAAATAACAGAGTTTTGAACTTTTTCAGTTAGAAGAGTGAGGATAGCAAAATCATCAAAATCCAATTGACGCAGTGCTTGCAAATTTTCCTTAAGATTATCCAGCATACATACCCCTTGCTTGTTCGGACTATTCAATTTGAAATTTTATATTTAATTACTCTAGAACAGATTATAGCATTTTAGTTTGCTTGTACAGATGTAACAAATAAAAAATAAATTATTTTTATTTAAGAAAAACTAAACTGACCGGAATACACCTGTAAACTTCTTGTACATCCCACATATACCACAACTATTTGTTTTTCTTATGATAAAAGCTATTTGGCGCGGGTATACATTTTGCATTTATAATGTGACGTTGCGCCAGATATCCGCGCAGAAAGGATAAAAAAAATGACAGTGTTTGATTTTGCATCACACAAAAGCCGACCAGAAGAACCTGTTAAAAAATTGCACCCTGAATTTTTTCGCAACCCTTCTTGCCCTCTTTTCCAATTAACAGATGTGCTATCAAAATTTTAC
>Ga0315289_10003098_pt1 | contig 25228 bp, 27 predicted proteins | sample YL17G11_40_MG_FD_203452 | JGI IMG/M metagenome (GOLD analysis project Ga0315289, IMG submission 203452) | Sediment microbial communities from Yellowstone Lake, YNP, Wyoming, USA - YL17G11_40 | ecosystem: Environmental > Aquatic > Freshwater > Lake > Sediment | place: USA: Wyoming | collected...
AATCGGGCAACCAGATCGTCCGAGTCTATCAGATGCTTCTGATGGGAATCTCCAGGAGCTGGAAGAGCGTGTCCACGCAGAGGACCTAGCGAAGAGGATCGCCGTCAACTCTACGAGAATCTTGATTTAGCGGCCAGATCCATGACGTAGCGAGTCGCGGCCTTAACGGCGTCTGTGCCGGCCGTTGTACGCCTGAATTCTTGCGTTTTCGCTGTCTTCGTTTTCAGAAGTATCCTTGTGGCGTCGAGGAGGCGCTCCGTGGTAACCTCTTTCTGAGGAACAAGTTCAGCAAGGCCCAGCTTGCAGGCTCGCTTTGCGTTGCCGTACTGTTCGGTGTGATCGGGGATGGGTATGAGCATCATCGGCTTCCCGAGAGTCATCGCCTTCATTATCATTCCATGGCCTGCTCGGCAGATGACAACGTCGGCTGCCTTCAACAGCTCGTACTGGTCATCAACCCAATCGTATACGGTCAAGTTTCCGTTGCGCACGGGCGCCGAGGATCCGGCCGGTTCACCGCGGGATAATGCGACTTCATATTCGCTCGGGAACTGACTCAAATAACGTGAAAGTAAACCGGAAAGCACGGTCCGCTCGGTTTTCGGACCACTCACAGCTGCGTAGATCAGTGGTTTTCGAGAGTCGAAAGAAAGTGACGCTTTTAATGCGTCTTGATTCGGGAGCCCCGGAGGTTCGACCGGAACGATCGGCCCAATCAACTTCACCTTTTCTTGGTATCGTTTCGGGATCGTAAGGTTGCTCGCTGAGATAGTGTAGGGAGGCGGCAGTTCCGGAATCAGCATGAGGTCGCTTCTGGCCCACACTCCTCCAATGATCGTTCTGAAGAGTGTCCAGGAGATGTTCGCGATCAGGAAGAACAGTCTCTCAATTGGCGTGATCCGTCCTGTGGAAGGTTTCTTGATGATCTCCACGCGAAACTGGTTTAGCATCAAGGCGACGGGTACGCCGAGCAATTTGGCGGCAATAAGAGAGGACGCTCTTGTATCGGACAAAACGACCTGTGGGCGGAATCGTTTGATGTTTCTGATCTCAGCTGTGACTTGTCTGAGGAATCTCCTTACTCCGAGCGAGAAGCCGCTAGTGGCCGCGGTCATCTTGAAATCGACAGTCCCGTCTTCCTTGACCGCGAATCCGATCGGGACCGTCGGAAGCGTCCTTAGACCCCTTTTCCTTGCGTAGTCGAGGCCGTCCGAGTAGGTTGAGTAGACTACTTCAACACCATTAGAGGCTAGCATGTTTGCGATTGGTTCACATCTCGTGATGTGGCCGAGCCCAATTCCGCAGGGTGCGACGTAGACTCTCAACTGCAATCGCTCTACAGTTCCTTCACGCGCACTTCTCCGTTCGGTTCACTCTCTTCGAAGACGATGGCCTGGAATTTCTCGACCTGCGCGTCTTTATCCAGCCACGCGTCAGGCGGTAAGCCCGCTTTGAGGCAACAGTTGATGAGGAACTCTTCAGCATCCCAGTTCCATTCCGGCGCGACCTGCGGAAGCAAGAGTCCGCGATAGGCTCCGCGTCCCACTATCAGTCCGTCCTTGCCGATCTGGATCTCCTTCGCGCGTTCGATAGGCTCCTTCGCGGTCAACGCCTTCGGAACGGTTAGGACGCTTACTTCCACCACAACGCGCTCTTTGAACTCTGCAAGTTCAACGGGGTCGAAGCGTGGATCTCCAGTGGCGGCCTCTATAGCCGATTTGATCGTGGCAACGGCAAGCGGGTCGGTTGGGAACGGATACCCAATGCAGCCTCTAAGCTGAGAAGCCGGCTTTGCTGAATTCAGGGTAACAAAGACGCCTGACTTCTCAAGCAGATGTTCGGGCGTGTCCGCGGGAGGATCCATCTCGCGGCCCTTTGAAAGGTACTCTCCGATTGCCGTTCTAGCAAGGTTCACAAGGAACCGGCCGTCGCTGATCGAGAATGGTGAATTCAAACTGACTCACTCTCCGCTCGTCTGCTTCGTTCTCATTTGGATCTCCCGAGCCTTCTCCAACACGGCGTTGATGTTCTCCCAGTGACTGCCCTGCCAGTACACTTTTCCACATTCCGAATTGGAGCAGGCCCAGAACTCGTCGAACGCATTAAAGGTTGCCGCGGGTATCTTTCCCCTCACTTCTTCCTTCGAGGATATTGTGAGAGTAGATCCGCAGGCAGGGCATCTAGAATCTGCACCGTTCACTGAGAGGTCTAGCTTGAATCTGTTAGCCAGCCCTGCAAGCCTTTCAGCTTCCGTCCGGCCCTTCACCAGATAGGCATCTGCTCCGCGGGCGGTCGCAAGCCGGTAAAGCGCTACATCCGAAGTCAGCAGGACTCTGTTCTCACTAATGGCGTTGGCCACGAGATCTTGGTCCTTTGCATCGTTTAGGTAAAGGGCGTCGTGTCCCATCATCCGGAGCCATCTTGTAAGTTTGCCCAGCATGCCGTCGAGGACAAACCTCATGATCTCACGCCGCGCGCTACTATCCTTCCTTGGTTCTTCTCAACAATCTCTTCCCGATCATATACGACGTGGCCTGTGACTATCGTCATGACAGGTCGTCCCACACACCTGAACCCGTCGAACGGTGAGAAATGAGCCTTCGAATAGAACTTGGACGGATCGATCTTGAATCGCGCCTTTGGATCAATGAGCACGAGATCACCATCCATCCCAGCTTCAAGTTGTCCCTTTCCTCGAAGGTCGAATATTCGTGCAGGATTCTCAGCAAGCAGTCGCACGAGCGCTGCCAACGTTATCTCACCCCGATGAACTCTAGTCAGCAATAATGGGAGTGTCGTCTCGAGACCGGGCAAGCCTGGCTTGACATTCCACACATTCCTCGCTTTCTTCTCCTCCAGACTATGAGGTGCGTGGTCGCTTGCCACAATGTCAATCTGTCCCCTAAGCGTCGCCTTCCAGAGCGCTCTTGTATCGCTGTACGTTCTGAGAGGCGGCACCATCAGCGCGACCCCGTTCTTCCGATTTGCATCCGTACTATCGAGCAGCAGGTGATGTGGAGTTACTTCGCAAGTGACCTCTACACCTTTCTTGCGTGCCGCAGAGATCTCCCTCAAGCTTCGGTGAGTGCTCAGGTGGGAGATATGCGTCTTTGAGTGAGCTCGACGAGCAAGATCTATGATTGTGCGCACGGCTTCCAGCTCGAACTTTGGTGCATGAGCTCTCAGGAAGTCTCGCAGGGAATTCCTTCCAGCTTCATGGTATTTCATCTGGATTCCTGCAATGGCAGGACCGTTTTCCGCGTGGACAGCAACCGGAATGCCAAGGGACCCGCACTCTTCCAAAGAAGAGAGTAATTTCCGGCGATCGTTATGCCATGCATTCGAGCTTGGCTCGTTCATGTAGAGCTTGAACGCGATCGCACCGGCATTGGTCATTCTGCGGAGGCCGATGGCTGATTCGGCTAGGGAAGCGTAGAACCCAACATTCACATGAATCGCGGTTCTCGCCTTCGCGATTTTCTCGACGAGCCTTTCGTTTGAATTCGTGGGAGGTTTAGTGTTTGGCATGTCAAGGACTGTTGTGAATCCACCTGCGGCAGCCGCGAGGGTTCCGCTTGAGAAGTCTTCCTTGTAGGATAGTTCCATATCTCTGAGGTGAACGTGAACGTCAATGAGTCCTGGAATCGCGATCAGGCCTTTGCCGTCAATGGTCCTATCGACTTTCGGGAGAAGTGCTGTCTTGCAGATCTTATCGATCCGTCCATCTCGAATTGAGATCCCGCCTTCAGCGAGTTTTTCCCCGAGAATAAGTTTCACATCAGCTATGTTGAGCGACATCACCGACGGCCCTCCTGAGCACCTAGCGTGGACCGCACGCGAGAGTGCAATGACGGCAGGTCAGCAGAAAAGCGCTGTGGATTAGATCCTACTCTTCCTTTTCAAGATCGGAACCGCACTCGGAGCAAAGGAATGATCCATCACGTGATTTGAGGTTGTCAGACCACGTTCCACACTCATCACAGTATCCTGCCAGTGCGCTCGTCTCACGGGGTTCCACGAGCGGTCTGATCTTCGATTTCTCTTCCATAACATCAATCAATGCGGGAGTGATATCAACGATGTCTGTCCCAGTGACCACTCCGACTAGTCTTCCTGCTTCCATAACAGCGAAACGTTTCACTTTCGCCTGTTTCATCCTTCTTGCAGCTTCCCTAACGTCGAGGGTAGGGTCTACTGTTCGCAGTGGTTTGGACATGATCTTCGCTGCTTTGATCTTGTTCGGATGCAACCCCTTGGCGGCTACTCTGTGCACAACATCTTTCTCAGTTATCATCCCGAGCGGCTTGCGCTTTCTGTCCACGACTACAACGCTGCCTACCCCCTTTCTCGCCATGGTCTTGGCGACTTTCGTCACATTCTCGTCTTCTCTCACAGTGACAACAGGGGATGACATTACATCCTTGACTTCGACTTCGGGTCCGCCTTGAGTGGCTGACATGCCAATCGCCAATACCGGACGGGCCGAGCATGCTTAAGGATTTATCGAGTTCACTACTTCGACCCCGCCAGGCGGCAACAATCGTATTACATCATCCATTGAGATCCGCGCGAGCTCGGCGCGCGTATTCTCTTCAGCCTTAGCCGCTAACCTTGCGAGAATTCTCTTTGCCACTTCTGCGGGGCTCCCTCTTCCCTGTCGTATCTGCACGTAGATCTGGCACTTGCTCCTCACCGCGCTCGGCGGACCTGCCATCAAGAGAGCCTTGGCGTTGCGCAGAGTGACGCCCACTGCGAGCGCAAGTTCTACACCTCGAATGTAGTTGCGTGTGCCCCGAATCATGAACGCCCCCTTGGTGAGATACTCGCCTGCGGGCGCGCTCTTCGTCACCTGTTCTGGTCTTACCCAGTATGCATCGCCGGAGCGAATTCCCTCCTTCCACAAGCGACTGTATGACACACATGCTTGAGCGGCCTCCTGGAGAGTTTCAGTCGTTGGTTGGGCGCCTCCGGTTTTCATCACGATGAAGGGTGCGCCATGTACTTCTGCATGCATGACCAGGTCTCCTGGACTAGTGTGGCGTTTCAGCAGAGTCTCGTTTGAAGCGGCGTCTCGTCCTCCGAGGACAAGCAGTCCTTCCGATGAATCGAACCATCTGAACTTCTCGAACCATTCCCTCTCGAGTCGATGCTCGGGCTTGACAGACTTCTTGAGTTCAAGTTCCTTGGTTGCAAGTTTCTCGAGAAGAAGTTCGGTTTCTTGAGTGGCGGTTTTGAGCCCTGAGAGTTTCGCCTCGAGCCGTTTTGCTTTCGCGTAATACTCGGCGGCTTGGTCTTGTGGTCTTACCCTGGGCTCGACCTCGATTTCCTTGTCTTCGAAAACAAAGGTTACCTTGTCGCCGCGAGCGTCCAGTTCACGAACATAAGGGTAGACCCTTGAGCCATCTGGTTTCTCTTTCAAGAGAGCGTCTCTGATCTCATCGAGCGGGTGCTTCGAACGCCTACGGCTCATCACGGTCTCGAGGACTGTCTGAATGTCTTGGAGATGACGAAAGATGAGATCTCCAGCATTCCTGAGCGTCTTCGCTGACTCGGTGATCTCCTCCAACTGTTTCTTCTGTGCGTCAAGCCTTCTCTCAAGTTGTTGTCGCTTGTCAGTATGAGCGACCTCACGACGATCACCAAGGTCGGATGAGGAAAGGACTGTGAAATACTCATCCACGGCGTCGTTGAAGTTGCTGCACGGCTTCTTCTGCATGGTTTTGTAGAGTTCGAGTTCAAATGGAGTCACATCAATCATATGCGTATTGTCTAGTACAATGACAGGTGATCGTGCCCCAGTCGATATGGCGTCCTTGAGTTCTGAGATTGCGTCAGAGATGCTTTCGATCTGATGGTCTGACAGGTTACCGGCGGACGAAGACTTGTCGACGTTTGCACGTTGGACGATCTCTTCGGCGAATGTGCCGCCTACTCCCAATATCTGAGCCAGAGCTTTGACAGCACCGATGTCGCCGAGATTTCGTAAGCCCTGAATCTCGCTCGGCGTTGCCTCGAGGAAGTTCTTGCCTCTTTGAGGAGGGAGTCTGAGGGGCTGCCCTCTCAGGATGCTTCGGTCCTTCATTCGAAGGTAGTGAGACGAGACAATGACCTTGCCCTGTTCGTCGACTAGAATGATGTTCCCTCGCGGCAGAAGTTCAACCACGATCCTCTGACGCTCCTCCCGCCGCTCGATCTCGATGAAGACTACTCGCTCGAAATTCGGTTGCTCGATATTAACAATCTTCGCCGATCTGATGTGTTTACGAAACGCCATACAGAGCTGCGACGGTTTCGCAGGGGTTTTGATCTCAAACTTGGTTAGGTGGATTCTCTTCGCAGGTTCAATTATTAGATTCAGGTTGTCCGGATGGATCTTGAGAAGGAAGGCTTCCTCGGTAATTTGATAAACGTTATGTATGCGACCTCCGATTGTGTGCTGTCTCAGTTCAGGAAGAATTGCTGCTATGTCGAAATTCGTCATCGCGGTCTTCATGACGGAAACACACATTGAACGCCATCCGGAGCGTAACTAGCTGTGAAGCCTTCTTCGATCATTTACTGGTCAAGGTTCTTCATAGCCATTGCTACTGGAGTCGGTTCTATATTTGTGCTCGGAGAAGTTGTTAGCGGCGAGTTGGCTACGGTCGTCTATCCAGCGGTGGCGATTCTGGTGTATGCTTTGACGGTGGCTGTCTTTCGATATGTACTACGCTACGGAGAGGCTGAGCTGAAAACAAAGAACAGGCTCATCACTCTGGGAATCGGTACTTTCGTCTTCGCTTGGTTGACCTCTTTGGCCTTGGCCTATACGCTGCTTGGTCTTCACTGAGCTAAGGTCTTTGCTTCCTCTGCGTGGCTGCGTGTACTATTTGTCAGTGAGTAGACTTCTTCTTCCTCCATGATCTTTGCCAGTCGCACCAGTCCGCTGAAGTACCCTCGGTCATAGTCGCCGTAAAGTGGGCTTTCGGCGTAATTCGCAAACTCTTTCGTGAGCGTCTTCAGGGATTTCTTGTCGAACTCCTTCTTTGCGAAGAATAGGTAACTGTCATTATTCGTCTTTCTAGTGAGGAGAAGTCCCTCTAGCGCTTTGACGTATCCCCTGTTCCATTCCGTGTTACTGATTTTCGGTCTGAGTTCCTCGAGTTCCTTTTCTGCGTCAGCTATCTTGCGTTCAACGACAAGTCGCAGGTACTTGTCTATCTCCGCTTCGGGTATTGTTCCAGCCACCTATCTTCGCCTCTTGACCTCGTCCTCTTCAGTGACATCTTTTATTCCTTCCTCTGTGATCTTGAAGATCCGTTCACCTTCAGGTAAGTACGGACTGGAGACAAGTCGTGCAATCCTGACCGGTCCGCCGGTCGCTCGTCTCAGGAAAAGCCTAGTGTGTGAGGTATGTGCTACGATGTGTCCCCCGACTGGCTCGACTCCTGACGCGAAGAAGGCGTCTGGCTTCGACATAACTTGATTAGTGACCACCGCAACGGCGTTGAATGCCCTTGCTAGTCTGACAAGCCTGTGCATGTGGCTGTTGATCTTCTGTTGGCGTTCTGCGAGCATCTCACGTCCGAGATACTCGCTTCGAAAGTGAGCTGTAAGAGAGTCGACGATTATCAGTTTGATGTTGTTCTCTTGGATGACCTTGTCCGCCTTTTCAAGAATCAGTATCTGATGGTCCGAGTTGAAGGCCTCGGAATAGATTATGTTCTTCCCAGCGGTCTCTGGGTCGAGACCCAGGGGGGGAGCCATCCTGACGATCCATTCCGGTCTGAAGGTATTCTCAGTATCCACGTATAACGCGCCGCCGTTGAGGCCACCCTGCTCGATTGGCAGTTGCACGTTGACCGCAAGTTGGTGGCAGAGTATGCTCTTGCCTACTCCGTATTCGCCGTAGAACTCAGTGATGGTCTGACTTTCAAGGCCTCCTCCCACGAGTTCGTCTAGTTGTTTGCTGGTCATCGTAAGGCGGATGATGTTCTGTCGCATCCTCATCAGTTCGTCCGCCCGGATGAAGCTTGTGGCGATAGTGTCCCGTGCTTCGTTGATGATCTTGGCGGCCTGTTTCTCTCCTATGCCAGCTTGAGTCAGTTCCTTCACGGTTGCGGTTGCGAGCGATTCAACTGTGTGAAATCCAAGTTCTCTCAGTTTCTCTGCCGTGGCGGGGCCTATGCCGGGAATGTCCTCGATAAGTTCGAATCTCTTCTTCGTCTCAGTCGTCGTCTTCTCTTCCCGCTCGGACAAGTGTTTCCCACCATACCCCTACAGCCAAGCGGGCAGCATGCCCTCGTGCCAGCTGTGAGGTCCCATAATCCCAAACAACACTTACGCCCATGACTGACGACCGCGCATTATTTCAAAGTTCACTGCGACCCACACAACGAGACCCGCGGATATATTCTAGAGAGGCGAATGAAAGTAGGGCTTGTGCGGGCTGTTTGCGGCAATAACGACGCAGGAGACACAGGCGTTCTGGACAGGTTCATGCCCCACAGGGTGCTGGCCAAAAGCATCCAATTCGACTTCCTAAGCTTGGCGTTGGCGCACAGCTTGACGGTTTTAAGAGAGCAGTTCGACAAGAGTCTGTCAGGAATTCTCCAATGTCCGAGCTCAATTCCAAGGTAGTTTCTCTCGTGTCACCGCAGCTGACCGAGTGTCGAGACATGATCAACGACGCGCTAGCCAAGCAGAAGCTACTGATCATGGCTGGTAACTGTACGGTCAACTACGAGGGTAGGGCCGCATCTAAGCTCACATGGGGCGAACGGGTGCTCATCATCAAATCCGACGGTTCCGTATTGCTCCACCGCCGATCAGGATACGAGCCAGTGAACTGGCAACCTCCAAAATGCCAATTCCGAACGAGCCTAGAAGACGGGAAGCTTCTCCGCATCATAGCAACTCGCCAGAAGCCGAAGGAGTCCCTTCAACTTCTCTTCGACGATGTTGGCATCGTAGTAGCCCTCAGGCTAGCCGACAAAGGCGAATTCGCGATGCATGTTACGGAGGAGCAGATGAAGCGTGCAATAATGCTCGACCCGTCCTTGGTGGAGCCCGGATTGAAGCTGATCTCAGAAGAGAGAAGAATGGGGGATTCAGGCTTCACGGACGTGTACGCGGAAGACCGCGATGGACAACTTGTTGTGATTGAGATCAAACGGAGCGCCGCAAGCCGTGAAGCGGCCCTGCAGCTGAACCGTTATGTCGAGACCCTGCGGAAGCGAGTGAACCGGCCTGTCAGAGGTATGCTAGTGGCTCCGGAGCTCAGATCGGGCACATCGACGCTTCTTGCGAGACTCGGATACGATTTCAAACCAGTTTCTCCCGAGAGGTGCTTCCAGATCCTGAAACCCAGAACAGACGCTCGTCTCAGCGAGTTCCTACAGTGAGAACACTGACGTTGGTGTGGTAACGCCCTGCTTCGAAGTCGGATCCGCTCGTGGAGCGAAGGCATTATTCATGCCGCCCCCCCAAATCTCTCTAGGCTAAGCTGGCGACTCGTACGTCGACAAGAAATCCGTCAACCCATGCGGCACTAATGGCACTAAGGCGATCCCTTGCAAATCAGCAGGAACCACTAGCCTCAGATTCTAAGAGAATCAGAGGAGCTGTGGCGATCTTCATCAAGGAAGAGGGGAACGATCTCTGGTTACTCATGATCAAGAGGAGCGAGAACCCGCAGGATCCTTGGTCCGGTCAAATGGCATTTCCAGGCGGTCACGCCGCCGCGCAAGATCGCACTCTATTTGACACCGCTGCTAGAGAGGCCCAAGAAGAGGTCGGGATCGATGCACTTGCGCAACAGTTCCTCGGCTGCTTAGACAACGTGCATCTCAGGAACGCTCCAATGATTGTAGCACCCTTTGTCTTTCTGCTCGTGGAGAAAGTTGACCCCAGAACCAGCGCGGAGGCTGAGGAAATCCTATGGGTCCCGGCGTCATTTCTCTCAGATCCGAGGAACATCTCCTCATTTGTGGTGACGATACGTGGCGAAGAAATGTCGATGCCCTGCTACAATTACTCAGACCACATAATCTGGGGGATGTCCTTCAGAATCATACGGGAGATCGTCTCAAAGATGACTGCTGACGACTAAGCGCGGCAGTGGAGTTCAAGAGATAGATCCAGAGAGTAAGTCCATACCGCAAAATAATGAGGTCATAATTGATGAGAACGCTTGTCCTCGGTGCTTCAGGACAGATAGGCGCATACACTGTTCAAGACTTGGTTGAGTTCTACAAGGCGGACGTTGTAGCCGCAAGCCGAAAGCTCGCAAACGTCAAGAAAGCAATGACGGACCTGAAGCTCGTCGAATCCGTGAAGCTAGCAGAACTTGACGCGAACAATACAGACGCTGTCGCAGCCATGGCAAAAGCCGAGAAGATCGATACAGTTGTGAATTGTGCTTGGTACCAGACCAACCTATCCGTGATGGACGCATGCCTACGAGCAGGCGCTCACTACACGGACCTAGGTGGCCTGTTTGACACCACTCTCAAACAGCTTCAACTCAACCAGAGATGGAAAGACGCCGACCTGAACGCGACGATAGGGTTGGGTAGCACACCTGGCCTGACGAACATTGCTGGAGCGGCAGGTGCTGCAAAACTCGAGAAAGTCGACACCATCAACATCTACTGTACGTGGGGCAACACTCTTCCAGCAAAGGAGTCAGGATGGCCTGGGTATTCCATACGGACAGTCATGGATGAGTTCACTCAAGAACCGGTCATGTGGCTAGACGGCAAGCATGTCAAGCAGCCAGTGCTTTCAGGAGAGACGACGGTTAATATGCAAGATCCAATCGGCAAGATCACCGCCTACTATGTCAAGCATTCAGAACCTGCAACGATGGGCAAATACATAGGGAAGGGCTGCCGCAACGTGACCTTCAGAATCGGATTTCCAAGCACTGATTTCGCAACATTCAAAACTCTGAAGAATCTGGGTTTCGCTGACACGACTGAGGTCCAAGTGGGTGAAGCAAAGGCTTCTCCTCTCGACTTCTTGACAGCGATGTATCAGAGAGCAATCGCGAAATCTAGGAGCGAACGTCTCCCGAACGAAGAATACGAGTACGACGCGTTCAGGATAGATGTCATTGGATTCGTCAAGGATTCACCGGCGACTGTTACATATTACATAATCACGTGGAATGATCCTGAAAGAGGACTGACCTCAGCGCGTGACACCGCTGTCCCTCCTTCGATAGTCTCAGAATGGCAAGCAACACGAAAGATCAAGACCGCGGGCGTCTTCCCAGCTGAAGCGGTCGTTGACCCAATACCATTTTTCCATGAGGTCGGCAGGAGAAAGATCAGAGTCGAGGAACACTTCACCGAAACACGCAGGTTCTACTAGGAGGAAGTTTCTCGAGAAAGTGCCGGTCGCCGCACTGCACGTCTATGTGCGAGCCGATTCTTCACCGTGAGGCGGTTCTCAAATTCGTCTATGAATCAAGACCTGAGATGAGCCTGCTCTGTCATGCAGCTTTTGCCCGGAAGCAAACACTTGATGATTAGGGCAATTCGCCTATGCTCCGAGTACCAGGTCAAGACAATAGGTCGCCGAATTGGATACTGATTCTTACAAAATCACTTGAGCTCATTCCGCGGGAGACGGTTGCGCGAAGGTGCGAGGTCAATAAGTCGCACAAATTGCGGAAACGGATGACTACGCGAGACCAAGACGCGACTTTTTCCCTGCGACAGGTCGGATATTGCTCTTGAAGAACAAGATGACCATGCTAAGCTTCTATCGTGACGTTCTAGCCAGCTTCATGTGCGCTACCAGTTTTGCCTAGTAAGTGACTTCATCTTCAGTTTTGGAGGTGTGACTCGTCGGCTCGTTCTGGCTTTCACCTGAGAAAGTAGCTCACCTGTCACATAGATCTCATACAGGTTACGACGGTCTCTTCGAGCCTCGGCGGCGCAAGAAATCCTTGCACCTATTCCCTTCAGTAATCGTTCCCCATCCGGAGTTGCAGCGAGCGCGAGAACACGACGACAATCGTGGCCGTAATACTGCTCTATGTACGAAACCAACGCTCGGATTATCTTTGCAGCTCTGGCCTTGCCTACTTCTGTTCCTGCATCTCTTACGCCAAGGCCCGACAAATAGAGCGTCTTTGCGTCTTTCATCTCAGCTGGTGACAGTATGTGGTCAGGACGAATATCTCTCTCTTCGATCTCACCTGATTCCACAAGTCCTGCTCCCTCTTCAGTGAGCGGCAAGATGTCGAAATAGCCCAAATAATCCCCCCATTCGGAGCGAAGTACCGCGAAAACCCAAGGATTTCGTCCCCACCAACGTTCGACCTCTGTCAGAGTCGGGCAGTCTCGTCCATAGAGCATCCGTGCGTGTTTATTGGCAACGACCAGCATATCATGCGAGGCAGGGACCTCCACGACAACTCTTCCGTCTACTGCTGCAGCATCTAGAACAAGTTCCTCAGGGAGATGCACTGATTTGGTACTCCTCCAGACCAAGATGGCAGACGACATGCCGACTAGGATGAACACGGTGAGCCAGATTTGCCACTGAATTAAGGGCAGAATCTGCGCTAACGCGGAGATAGCTCCAAGCACGCCGGCTTCAACTAGGACAATGCGCTTGAATGCACGGCGCACGTGGCTCTCGGATTTCAAACAAATCGTTCCCAGAGAATGAAATCCTGCCCATACCAATGATCTTTGATTTCGGCTATGTCCCTGAAGCCAGCTTTTCGCAGTAGATTCTTTGACGGCTCATTGGAAGCGCGGCTATCGCACCAGACCTTATGAGCTCCGCGTTTCCGGGCGCTGTCGAAAGTAGACTTCAAGATGGTCATGCCTATCCCTTTCTGTCTGGCGGAAGAATCGACTCCAAACCAATCGATCCATATTGTGAAGTCGTCGAAGTGGTTAAAGCAGAACCCTACTATCCTATCAGATTCGTCTAGAGCTGCGAGTACGGAATAGCGATCTTTGGTCTGCTTCTGCACTAGTTCATTGGGTGCATATTTCCTCAGCTCATACCTCTTTGCTAAGGCATTGTAGTAGGGAAGCCTTTTCAGAACCTCCGAGAAAAGCTTAGCCAGCGCGGGCAATTCCTGCTTCTTTGCCGGTCGGACGCTGATCTCCATTGTACTTCCGGTGGCATCGCAAGAGAGGCGTCGCATGAGCTAGGATGTGCTCTACACGGATTAAAGATCTATCTTCCAGTTGATTCGATAAGCACAGCTCTGCGCAGTAGCCCGAGTGAGCCTGAACTTGCATCGGCAGCTCGAAACGAAGGCACTCAAACGGTCGAGTCATTCGTCTGAGGGTAAGTGAATTGCGGTATGCCTTGCCTCAGCAAAGACCCAAGTTCGCTCTGGTAACCGCCCACCCAAGCGAGACATCCAGGGCATTCGAGAAACCTTGCCCACTATGGCAGGGCGATCTACTTCATACCAGCCGGTCCAATGAATGTCGTATCCGTTGAGATGAAGGACAGTCCTATTCTTCAGCGAAGTCCGATGGGAACCATGGTACGATTCTGATGGACGGATCTTTCAGATTGTTCAGTATCGCTGCATTCAGGAGAAGCGGCGTGATCGATTCCACCAGCTTCGAGTTCGACAGAGGGCCGACTCGTAAAGCCCGCAGGTTCGGTATGTCATGAGTTATCTTCGTGACCGTTTGCAGCGCGTGTTCATCTTGGCCGCTGATGAGCACATCGACGTTCAGCACCGAGTCGAGATCTCCCAGATAGGATGCTGGGACTGTCTGGAATGCTGACACGACCGGTATGTTTCCCACTTCGTTGGCCACTAGTTCAGCAGCCGACTTCTCAGAAGCAGCATTCCCACTCACGATAACAGGGGAATAGGTGAAGAGCTTTCCCTCCCTAGCCATGGGGACGATTACCGAGACGATCACATGTTGAGAAGTCATTTTGTCCTTGATCTGTTTCACAGTCTCAAGCGCATGCTTCGGAGGGAGAGTGAGAACAACAACCTCAACGAGGGGCGGGATATCGGAGTTCACAACCCCCTTGATGTGGCCTTTCATTCGGTCTCCATGGAAGCCACGGGCTACCGATTCGTACTCACGTGAGACCGCCTCTGCTTTCTCAATTCGCCTGGATCCAAGCCAGACATCATGCATCAGCGCCCAACGTAGCGCGAGTCCCCTGCCCATGCTTCCGGTTCCGCCGACAATCCCTATCCGCAAAGCCAATCATCCTCACAGGGATACGAGTGAAGGTATTCAAGCTGTCTGAGAGTAAGCATGTCGGGAACGGCGACTTTGGAAACTTACTGGCGCCGCTGATAGTATCTATACGGGTGGTAAAGGGGGGTGCGACAGTTCCGACAGGCCGCGTCGTATGGGCTGACCGATGCTCGGCATCGCGGGCAAACTAGCTGTATCGTTGGCATGACTCTCGCATGCCGTCTCTTGACCGCTACTACGGCTGCGACAATCACCGTAAGACTCGCTCCAATCCCGATCACCAACAAAGGAATCACCAGATCCCATTGCAGAAGGGATGAGGCCGTGCCTGTAGAACTTGTCTGATTGTCTGTTACGCTCGTTGATGTCGTGTTACCCACTATTGACACCGTAACGGTGGTAGCTTGAAGCACGTGCATGACGGTGACCGTTCCGCTCTGTGTCAGACGCGGGAGAGAAAACAGCATCAGGAGTGTGAAGGTCAAGAGTAGAAACGAACTTGCTCTGGAGCGCGCCATTCCCTGCGGCATTGACGAGCGATCCTTCTCAATGCAGATACGCCATGGAAGTGGAGATAAGACACTTTCCCATTACGCTGGAGTTCACGATACGCCCAAGCAGAACCGTGCTGCGCCCAGGATCGACACCCATCAGCTGATCATCCACGCCATATGATGCGGCTAGGCTGAGCCTCGGGCGTCTTTGAATTCCTCTCGCGTCAAAGCATACATCCTAGGTATGCTTCCGAATGAAACTGCAATTCCACGTTCCTGTAATCCAGTCAGTATGGAGAGTGCTCTTGAGTAGGGAATATCGGCAAAGCGTGCAACAGTCCTTGGGTCAGCCTCGCCCAGTTCACATAAGGCGCCGCACACTTTTGCTTCCTCGTTCGTCAATCCGAAACCTGCGTGTGATTTCTCGAGAACGCCACATATTCGTTCTATATCTTTCTCGTACGCGGTCACGGTGCCTTTCACCACTGTGTCTGGTTGGACAACAACGAAAGGCCCAACTCTCGATTCAGCTGTCAAGTTGGAACCGTCTCCCACTTCAGTTCCTGCGCCGACAACTGTGTCACGCTCGATCTGCACGCGATCTCCGATCCTGCAGTTCTCAGCTACAACGCATGTGTCGAGGACTGTGTTCATTCCGATCTGCGTGTTCTCGTAGACTACTGAGAAAGCAATCTTCGCGCCTGCTGAGATTCTGCATCCATCCCCAATGCATGCGTAAGGCCCTACCACCGCGTCTTTCTCAATTGTCACATTCCTTCCGAGATGAATTGGTCTACTGAGAGTCGCTGCCTCGGAGATCGCGTTGTCCGACCTTTCTGTGACGCTATTCCATGTCTTCGCTTCTTTTGGTTCAAGATTGTCGAGCGCCCAGACGTTCGCTTTGAGGTAGCTTCGAGGGTTACCTACGTCGACCCAGAATCCGCTGGCAGGAAAGCCTGCCAGAATCATCTTGGACTTCAGCATGCGAGGAAACAAGTCTCTTGAGAAGTCGAACGGCTTTCCTTCGGGTATGAGTTTAAGCGCCTCAGGTTCAAGCAAATAGATGCCAGTATTGATCAGATTACTGAAACACTCCTGTGGACTGGGCTTCTCTTGGAAACGGACGACTCGGCCATCAGAAAGCTCCACTATGCCATACTCTGACGGGTTTTCGACTCTCACGAGTGCCATCGTGGCTATTGCACCAAGCTTTCTGTGGAGGTTCACTATCTCGCCTAGACCAAATTCGAACTGATTGTCACCCTGGATCACTATGAACGTCTCATGAATCAGGGACTCCGAATTCTTCACGGAGCCGGCGGTTCCGAGCGGAGTCTTCTCTTCTACATGATGGATTCTTACTCCGTAGTCTGAGCCGTCGCCCAGCGTCGCGTGCAGTTGTTTGGCGAAGTAGTTTGTCGTCACAATGATCTCGTCGATTCTTTCGCGAGCCAGCTTCTGAATGAGGCAGCCTATTGTTGGTTTTCCAGCCAGTGGAAGCAGTGGTTTCGGCTTCGTGTAGGTCAGCGGTCTCAGTCGCGTTCCCTTTCCCCCTGCTAGAACCACTGCCTTCAAGGTGAACCACGCTGACCTTGACCAGTTAGACCGTCTTCCTCCTTAAGAGAATTAGACCTTAGGTGCCTCTCCATGCGAGTCAGAAAAGCGGCGCTCTTTGACGGCATTCGCTGGGAAACAAGAACGGGTCTCCGACTGACGAGAATGACTTAAAGCCGAATTGCGATGAGACGCATCCCTGTTAGGATGACTGGGCTTGAGCGATATAGTAAAGGAAATCAGTTGCACTCACTGTGGCGGTCCTCTTTCCATCAAGCCCGGTGAAATTCTTGTTACCTGCAAGTACTGCGGATTCACCAGTCTGATAGAGACGGGGAAGCCATTCGAATTCGAGCATTCACTAATTGTCAACGAATACGCGAGCGCGCAGGTGGCGGAATCTGCAAAACGTTGGATGGATGGCAGCTTCGCTGCCCCGAGAGATCTTGGTTCTAAAGCGACGGTCGTTGAGAACGAGTTGTTCTATCTTCCATTCTGGGTGATTGTCACGGAGGCAAGCAGTCACTGCAAGGGGATCTTCGAGAGAATCAGCCCACCTGTCACAAAGGAATGGGATACTCAAAACAACTACAGTTGGCTCGTCTTGGCTAGGCGCGGATCAGACTTCCCGACGAGGTCGTACGAGATGCCTCTTGAGGCAAAGATACCATACGACTTCACGAAGATCGACGGGAGCGCAAAGGTGCTCAATGCCGAGCTGGACGTCAATGAGGCAACTGAGATCGCCCAAAGAGAGATCCACAATTTACACGAGTTCCTTGCAAAAGACACCGTAGACAAGATTGTCGAGATGAACACAGAGTTCAATGTCAAGAGCACACTCTACCTTCACAGCCCAATCTGGTTTGTCAACTACGAATACAAGAAACAGAGATACCGGATCCTCATAGACGGAGCGACCGGCGAAGTGATAACGGGAGACTTACCGCCTCCGGAATTCAAGTTGCTCTAGGGTTCATGATTTCAAACGGCTTAATAGCGAAATCCCCATTAGAGGTTCAGTGTAGTGTGAGCGGGTAGAGTTGAGCAAGAAAACGCCCCTGCAAAGGATTCAGGAAGACGAAAAGCTCCTTGAAAAGATCATGCTTGCTGTCCCAGGATTTAGGGGCTACAAGGAAAAAGAGCAGCGAAGAGAAGCGGACAAGCTCATTCGCAACTTTGTCCATTCCAAGCTTCAGGAGGCAAGGAATAACCTCCAAGATATCTATCAGGCCGCAGCAGATAGCAAAATCCCCGAGGCTCTTCATCCAATCGATCAGTTGACAGCGATCTTCGACAGAGTGTCCGAGAAGGTAAACCACGCCTCTTATGGATATGCTGGGTTCTTTGATGCGGTCAAGATACATGAGGATGACCTTGACAGGATGATTGATTTTGACACACAGCTTGTCGACGGCGCGAAGGGGCTTGCTCAGAGAGTGCAAGACTTCAAGAATGAGGTGCAGTCGGGCAAGTTCGATAACCTTCAGGCCTTTGAAGGCGAGCTGCGAAAGACAGTTGAGGGATTCGAGAAGACGTTTGACAAGAGGAAGGATTCGATCGAAGAAGTGGAGTTTGGCTAGACATGCCGCAAGTTGTTGAGTGGACTGGCGCGGGTCCTGAGGACATTGTCTGGAGATATCCAGCTGAAGACATACAGTGGGGTGCACAACTGGTCGTCCATGAGTATGAGACTGCAGTCTTCTTCCGCGATGGTAAGAGCTATGACAGTTTCGGACCCGGAAGGCACATGCTCACTACGTTGAACCTACCTAAACTGACCGCTGCGCTCTCACGTCTGGCGGGTTTCACAGAGACTCCTTTCAAGGCAACGGTCATCTTCATCTCAACGAAACAGTTCGCAGGCAAGTTCGGCAGCAAGGCTCAGACTACTGAGCTGGCGCCGTTGATGACGTTCGGATCCTACTGGCTGAAGGTGGAGAGCCCCCAGCTATTCGTTAATGAGGTCGTAGGGGGACAGAACGCGTACACGACTCTTGGCGTGAACGATTTCCTGAGAGGTTTCATCAATGAGAAGATGATCGACGAACTCTCGAGGTACGATCTAGTCACAGTCTTCACAAAACTGGACGAGACATCCGGCCAAGTGAAAGCTTCACTCGTTGAGTATTTCCGCAGGATCGGCCTCCAGCTAATCGATCTCAAGTTCGAGGGAATTGACACCACTCCCGAGTACCGAGACAGGCTGTTCTGGCTTAAGCAGGGTGGAATGACGCCTGAAGGAGTGCTCAGGATGGAGACCGTCAAGGAAGCCGCAAAAGAACTTGGCAAGTCATCGGGCGCGGGCCTAGGTACTGGAATGGTCCTCATGCCACCGCTCTTTCAGACCTCAACAACCCCTGGAGCGCCCACAATAGCCTTAGTCGTATGCCCGAGCTGTAGTGCACAGATTCCTTCCACGTCGAAATTCTGCCCGAACTGCGGCAAGAGCATATCTGCGATGCCCCAACAGCCAAGCCAAGTGCCTTCGCAGAAGTGTGCGAAGTGTGGCGAGATACTGCCGACTGGCGCAAAGTTCTGTCATAACTGTGGAACCAAAGTCTAGTCCAGGGTTCCAGCGGCTCGACAACGCGAGGACCCCATCTTCTTCCTCGTCCACGCTGTTCCATCGGCGTTAGCCTTGTCTATGAACCGGCGGCCCTTACAATCGGAATGGCGAGGTACATCAACGGCCGCCCAAGATCTAGGGGCGCCGACGCATCACGGTGAGAAGTGACATAAACAAGGTGCAGGCATACACACATGATCGTTGGCTAGATTGGCGCAAGAGGGAGGCTGGTCTTGGGCAAGAACGAGATCCTGGAATTCGTTCGAAAAATGAAGGCACGAGATCACGTAATCTTCTTCTATACAAATCATAGGGACAAGCATCTGGTTCTTTTCACGTACTTGAAGGCCGGGCTGGATGCCGGTGAAGGTGCAGTCTACGTTGCAAGCGATGAATCCTCAAGTGAGATAAGGGAAGCCATGAATGATTTCGGGTTAGATGTCAAACACCATGAGAAAAAGGGTGCTCTAAGGATAGTGGATTACCGCGAGTGGTACATCATCGGAGGAGAATTCAATATTCACAGGACAATTTCATTGTGGAAGAAAGCACGGAATGAAGCGGTCGCAAGAGGTTTCGATGGGCTCCGTGTCGCTGGTGAGATGGCCTGCTTCTTCAAGCATAACATGATTAACGAGCTCGTCTTGTATGAGCGAGCTTTGCATAGAGAACACGAGATCCCGCTGGCAGCTATCTGTGCATATGACGATGCCGTCGTGCTCAAGGGAGCTGAAGAGGAACGGTACCTGAGGCTGTATTTGGATTTGGTCACAGCACATAGCACGATCCTGTTTGCAGGCCCGCAAGAGGCAGGAATGGTTAGGGTCGTCTAGTAGGCAGTGGATCGTGATCCTTCGGGAAAGATCCAAAGAGTAGCTGTGAGATCGGCACGATAGAGTTCGGACGGACTAAGTGTGAAGATCCTATTTGTCGAACCGCCGAAGCATTTCTGGTTTGTGATGGGAGAGTACCTCCCTCCCCCTTTGGGAATCTTGGAACTTGCCGCATGCGTTGAGAGCAAGATGCCTGATGTGGAGGTTGAGGTGCTTGACTGTCAGGCAAGCCGTCTTGAGTGGAATGGCCTCGAGAAATCCATCGAATCCTCCGGTCCTGACATCGTCGCCTCCAGCAGCCTCGCTACGTGCAACGCCTACACGACTGCTCGGACCTTGGCCACAGCAAAGAAAGTCAATCCCTCGATCCTGACCATAGCCGGCGGCCAACACTTCACAGCGACGGCAGACGAATCGCTACGCACGTACCCTGAGATTGACACGATTGTTCGAGGTGAGGGCGAACTAACGCTAGTGGACATAGTGAACGCGGCTAAGAACTCCAGGCCATTTGCCGACATTAGGGGCATATCTTTCCAGAGAAATGGTAGAGTCTTTCACAATCCCGATCGACAGTTAGTTTCGAACCTTGATGAACTCCCAATGCCCGCGTACCATCTGGTCAAGGATCACATTCGCAAGTATCACTTCACAATGATGGCTGGATCGAAAGCGATCTACGCACTCGTTGAAGGCTCGAGAGGCTGCCCGCACCGCTGCACATTCTGCTCGCAATGGAAGCACTGGCGAGGCACTTATCGGTCGAAATCGCCAAGACGGATCGCCGATGAGTTCGAGTTCCTTTGCCGTAACTACGGAGCTGAATTTCTATGGTTAACGGACGACAACTTTCCTCTTGGCCCGTCCGCTCGGCAACTCTGCGATGAGATAGTCAGCCGCGGGATCGCTGAGGACATCATGTGGTTCGTGCAGGCGCGTTGTGACGAAATGGTTCGTCACAGCGATTTGCTTCCAAAGATGCGTTCTGCCGGGAATATGTGGATTCTGACAGGCGCTGAGAGTGGCAGCGAGGAAACGCTTCGTAGCGTGAAGAAAGGCATTAGTCCGGATCAGACGGGCGATGCGGTTCGTTTGATGAAGAAAAGCGGAATCTTTGCACAGACAACTTTCGTCATCGGACACCGTGACGATACGCACAAGACGCTTTCCGACCTTAGGGGGTTCGTGGATAGCATCGATCCGGATCTTGCGATCTTCATGATCTTGACTCCATTTCCGGGAACGGATGTGTACGAAGAGGCTAGAAGGAATGGGTGGATAGAGGATACAAACTGGGCGAACTATGACATGGTCCACCCGATCATGCCCACTGAGGCATTGAGCAGAGAAGAACTTCAAATGGAGTTGGTCGACTGCTACCGATCCTTCTACGGTTCATGGCCAAGGAGGTTTCGCGGCATTTTCTCATCCAACAAACTGAAGAGAAAGACATACCGATTCATGGCAGGCCAGTCTGTGCTTTCTCAACTCAAAGCCTAGCGGATATGTCAAATCAGATGATGAATGGTCAAGATAGGCACAGTACCCATCTTGCATTTGTACTGGTGGTCTCGATCTTTGGCTTGGTTATCTCCGGCGCTTTGCTGAGAAATCCCGTTTCCTTCGTCGTGGTATCGGCTGACAGAAGAGTCATGATGGCGCTCGCCTACGATCTCGTTTGCATCATCGGAATGGCGGCGGTGTTGTTTCCTGTTGCGTGTTCCAAGATCGTGGGGGTTCGGGGTTCGCTCGCTCAGGCGCCAGAACAGCTCGGAATCCGAGCAACCGAATTCCTAGGCGTCCAAATCTTGCACGGGCATCATAAGTCAGAAGACTCAGCGAAACATGAACTACTCATCACCGGCAAAAGCTTCTGCGCAACTTGCTACGGCCTATTGACGGGTGCGGTTCTCTCTTTCGCAATCATAACAGTTTTTGCTCTCTCAGGATGGTCAGGTTGGGCCGACGGTAGCCCAGCGTGCTTCCTGTATTGCATCGGCGTTGCTGCAGTGATCACAGGCTTGCTTCAGATTCTCACGCCCGACGTTGGTGCAAAGGCGAGATTCATTTCTGCATCTGTGCTCGTTCTAGGAACTAGCCTAATCCTTCTGGCTACCGACCTGTTAGCTGCGAACTTGATGAGTGATTTGTTCGTAATCCTGTTAGCTGTCTTTTGGCTTCTGTCGCGGATCTCCCTGTCTCATCGGAGCTGACCTATCGTCGTGAATATCGATAGAAGCCGCCGAGCAGAATGGCTATTCCAACGAAGATGAGTACTAGCGGCCAGACGTCCTGCAACCCCAACCAGCTACGGAAGAGGATCGAAAGACCGATCATTATGATGAACAATCCCACGAGAACGCTGCCCCAATGGGATGGCATGCCGAAACACATCTCCGCTTCATGCCTGGTCCTTCCCCTTTCGACGCCCATCAGGGGTTTTCCACACTGCGCACATACTGCTGCATCATCAGGATTCTTTGCACCACACCTGACACAGTAGACCAAGCTCACACCACTCTTCTTGTTATGAGCGATGTCTGCATGGAATATAACGTCTTCCTCCCTGTCTGAGAACATATCTCGCTGTGTGCGGCCCAATCATACGGCCTCCCGTCCTCAGGTAGGCAGACGTTAGTGAATAGTTCAAATGCCCGTGGCATACCACATTGATAGAGGGATACATGTTGGTGCGCTGCGATAAATGCGCAACCGATCTGCCCGCCGATGCTCAGTACTGTTTCAAGTGCGGATCGAGTGTCAAAGCCTACACGGAAGAGTTCTCTGTAAGTTCTGATGATCTAGTCAGGAAGGTCAAGGACATACTGCACCAAGGAAATGTGAACAGAATCACCGTAAGAGATCAACAGGGCAAGTTGCTGCTTGAGGTGCCGGCTGCCGCAGGTTTGATCGGCGCCATACTGGCACCATGGCTCGCCGCATTGGGTGCGATCGCTGCATTGGTGACCGAATGCAAGATATCGGTTGAAAGGAGAGAATAGAATGAGTTCTGAGACTCCAAACCGGCGGTCATGGGACGAGCATAGGCGAGATGACACCGGCTGGATCTCGTTTGGTGCGTTCCTGATAATCATTGCAGTAATCTATCTCAGAACACCCAACTTGGTGCACGAAGTCGAAACGTTTGTTCGTGACTTCCGACTGGTTCAGATCTTTCAGAACTTTTGGTGGTTTGTGCCTTCGACTAGTCATCCCGTGCTATATGCCGCCGTGGAACAGTTTTGCTATGCCTTCGGGCTAGTGCACATCGTAATACTCGGCCTCAAGTTTGCTAGGGGATCGTCGACTCACGGAAAAGCGCAGACACTCTCAGACATTGTTTTCTGGTTGGGAGCAGGCTATATCCTTAGCGTCCTAGCTCAGGGCGGGCTTTCGTGGCTTTCCTTCATCGCCAGTTTGATCATTCTGATAGGGATCTCAATTATCGCCCGGGCGCTGGTCCTAGTATTCGCTCCTCGACATCCGCCGTGAAGATCTAGTCGGTGGTTCGATGCCTTTCTGTGCCAAATGCGGAGCGAAACTTGCGGAGGCTGCGAGCTTTTGCTCGAAGTGCGGAGCCGCGACACATGGCGCAGCCGATCTGGGCGGCGTCATTACGGACGCTTTGAGAACTGCTGGAACAGAGATCGAAGAAGCCTTGAAGATCGCCGGACAAGAGGTTGAAAAGGCCCTCAGAGATGTCAGGAGTGATCTCTCTGATCGCGGCGGTCCCTTTTGCCCAAAGTGTGGCAAGCGGAACCCGCTCGGTGCTAGTTTCTGTTTTTCTTGCGGTGGTAAGATCCCATCAGTAGCATGACCGCGGACCAAATCCGCGTGCTGATCTCTTTATTGCGGGCTTCGAAAGCTACTCTCATCATGGCCTCAGGTAGCTTCAATACCCACGGTCCATACGAGAGCCTTCTGAGAGTGAACTAAACGCCGCGCAGGTTCGGAAAAAGAGGCCGAAGCCAGGGCAGAACTGAGATGAAGGCTCTGGAATGTCCACGTTGTCATGCTCATGTGAGGTTAGACCAGTACCGAGACCACATCGCGAAGTGTACTGGGCCAGAACCCGCCCCTGCCGAAGCGCCGCAGGCCACCACGACTGAAGGGCAGCTGACTGAGCCTTCGCAGTCTCCCTAACTATTTCGGTGTTCAAGGATCAATTCGGTTGATAGCTTGTTGCTGGAACATGCTTGCAGGCGCTCCGGAGACTGCTGCATCATTCACTGGGGGTCCTTTGAGGCCACCCACGAAGACATAATTCGTTGGAGAACCGAGAGACGAGAAGATATTCTCGCGTATCTATCGATTGATTCCAGCGACCCACGCAGTCTGCGTGGCTTCTTCACCACGAAGAGTTGCCCTTTCCTGAAGAAGGATAGACAGAGCGAACTCTATTCATGCGCTATTCACGACACCAAGCCTTTCTACTGTAGGCTCTATCCGGATGACGGCGTTTGTGAGCACGAAGAGACCGCCGATATCTAACGCGCTGAAACTGTTTGCCCGTGTACTTGTGCCCGCTCATAGATGTGCGCGGGTCAAGGTAGGCGAAAGGCTAGGCCTTAGGTAACCTTCCAGCGAACTCTTTCACCTGATTGTCATACTCCAAGCTGTCGAGGACCACTTCAGCAGGTTCCTCGTTCGACACCATTACGTCAACGTGACCGAGCGGGGCGTGAAAATGCAACCCAAAAGAGACCGGCTCAAAGCCGAACCTATCTCGGGCATTTTTCACGAGTTCGTCCAAGACGAACTTGGAGTCATATTCACGCTTGCCGACCAACTTCCCACCAGATACCCGTATCTCAGTGAATCCTCCTTTTCCATGAAGATGGGCATTTGTCTCAACAAGCGCAAGACCGTTCTCTTCAAAGTACTTGCTAGCCCGATCCAGTGCTTCCAATGCATCCAACTTCGTCCTGACAGATAGCTTCAACATGCTTCCTCAACGAGGCTTAAGACTCGGTGAAGAACAAGAATAAGCCTTCGCCAAGACAAATTGCAGTCACTTGATGCTCTCTGCATCTGTTTATGGTAACTGTACTGGGTCCGGATCTGCACAAAACGCAACTTTGCCCTGTTCACCTACAAGGACAGACCAAGGAAACGATTGAATGCGTGTTGGCAGCGCCCGAGTTTCTCTTCTCTACGGGTCTTCTCGGGAGCGGTTGACGATGGGCATTCGCCAGCCGATTCCGAATGCTTTTCGGCTGATCTTTATCGAGGGAGCCGCTTGCCGGCGCTTGTACTCAGCGGTTCTTATTCGATCGAGCATATTCTTCGCGAGCTTAGGATCGTGGCCTAGATCGACGAGCTCCTTTATGGACCGGCGGTTCTCGATTATCTCATCTACTAAGGGTGAAACGACCGAGTAATCGAATGGGTCGTACTGGTCCGGCTTTAGTTCTGCGGACGGTATCTTCGTGATGCTGCTCCTAGGGATCACGTCGAATCCCCGACGCCGGTTGTAGTACTCTGACAGAGCATAGACTTCGGACTTGCTGACGTCGCCTATGACGGCGAGTCCGCCGCTCATATCTCCATAGAGGGTGCAGTAGCCCAAAGCCAGCTCGGTTTTGTTCC
>Ga0315289_10003099_pt1 | contig 25223 bp, 21 predicted proteins | sample YL17G11_40_MG_FD_203452 | JGI IMG/M metagenome (GOLD analysis project Ga0315289, IMG submission 203452) | Sediment microbial communities from Yellowstone Lake, YNP, Wyoming, USA - YL17G11_40 | ecosystem: Environmental > Aquatic > Freshwater > Lake > Sediment | place: USA: Wyoming | collected...
TGAACGCGCTCTGCGATATCAAACAATCGCAGAGCTTGCTGGGCGCTTGTCTGGCGCAAGCCGCTAAACAGGGATTGATTTGGAATGAGTAAACTCATATCCATTATTTATGCGGAACTCAATAAGCTGTCAAAAGACATCACGGCTTGGCGGGCGAGAATGAAATACAAAGCGAGAGCGTCATCATCGCCAGCGTGTGCGCGGACAAGGATTTGTTTAAGCGCGTCCGCCACTTGTGCCTCAAGCTCACCCAGAGGCCGCTTGTCCACTCGCCGGGCAATTTCCTTAACAGGGTGACGTTTCTCAAAAAGGCTCAAAACGGCAGGTTGTAAAAACTGTCTCTCTGTTTGCGGAGTAGTGGCTGATTTTTTCATGGGCAGTTTTCGCCCGCCAGCAGTGCCAGCAAAGCGGTTTTTTTCTCGCGCCAGTTCTTCGCGGAGAGTGTTTTCGCAATGGCTTGGATTTCGCGCAGAAGTTCGCCTCGTTCGCGTCTTTCCGGCTCCGGCGTGGCGTCACCCATCACAGACGGCAACGCGGCGATGGCGCGGCCAGCGGCAAGCTCGCCAACGTGCGTGTAGTGCCGCGTCATGGCCGGGCTGCTGTGGCCGACGATTGATTCGACAACGGCGAGCGGCGCGTTGCTCTCGCGGCACAAGGAAACAAACGAGTGCCTCAGCGAATGAAAGCCGACTTCGACAACGGCACGCTTGCCGTCCTTGCCGGTGCCGGGCTTGTGCGGTTTGAGTCCGCAGCTTTTGAAATGCTTTTGAACCATGTCCGTTACCAAGTCAGTGCGGCGATTGTAGAGCGCGGCGATCTCCGGCAGCACGAATTCGTCACGCTCACTTGCGGCAGTTGCGGAAAGCATGTCGCGCAAGACGGGATGAATCGGGACAATCACCGGCTTGGGATTGCGGCGAGCGGTCTTGTTTGGGATGCGACGAATCATGCCGCGTGGCAAGTCCACTTCACCCCAACGCAGCGTGGCGCAATCGCCAAGGCGCAAGCCGCTGTAAACGCCCAAGGCAAGCAATGCTCGCAGTTCGCCGGTGGCGGCTTGGCAAACCTTTTTCAGTTCGTCAATGGTAAGCTCGCGCCGGCTGTGTGTGACGATGCGCTTGCGTTGAATGTCTTCCCAAGGATTTTCTGCGAGCCGCGCCTTGTGCTTCACGACGCGGAAAACCAATGTGAGCAAGTTCAGATGCTTGTTGCAGGTGTTCGGGCTTAGGCGTCCGCCGTTCAAGCTTGCGGCGTACTGCTCGGCGATTTCCTTCGTCACGTCGCGTAGTGTCAGCAGGTCAGGGTGTTTCTCCTTCATCCAGTCCACGAACGCTGAGAACTGGCACTCGTACTGGTACAGCGTTTCGTCGCCACTGTCCGGGCGGTTGGGAGAGGCAAGGAATTCTGTCCACGCTTGGCTAATCGGCAGCGGCGGGTTTAGTTCATCCTGAAGTTTGGCTAGTTCGGCTTTGCGGCCTTCCAGCTTGCCGGCGATGGACTCCAACGCGGCAGCTTCGTCTGCCACAGCGAAGGGCGCGATGAATTTCTGTCTCGCTTCCTCGGCCTCGCGGCGCGTGGTGATCGGATTGCCGTTGTCATCGCGCAAAGCCTTGGTGAAGATTTTGCCGGCAACCTTCCAGCTAACGGAGAATGTCTTGCCCCGTTTGAAGAGATACCCAGTTCGATGTTTCATAGTGCGCTCGCTTTCTTTTGTGTGCTGTTACGTGCGCCTAATTTCGCAAAGGGATGCTTAGAAGTCAAGCAGAAAGCATACAGACATTAAAAAAGAGCCATAAAGTCCGAATAAAGGCAGACTGTAAATCTGCTGGCTTACGCCTTCGATGGTTCGAATCCATCACCTACCACCACTGCAGAATTTTTGATTTTCGATATACGATTGGGCAAGACTGGTCCGCTTTCCCGGCTCGCGGGTACGCTCGCCCCACCGAAGAGAGGTTCGTGAAATCGGTTCTAGTCGAACGCGTGACCGGCACAGCAGAGAACGTCCCGCACCTTGTGCCGAACCAGATCTTTGACCTTGGCGCGTGCCGGGCCGAGGTACTTGCGCGGATCGAACTCCTTCGGGTTTTCGGCGAAGACTTGGCGGATGCCGGCGGTCAAGGCGATGCGCAGGTCGGTGTCAATGTTCACCTTCGTCACGCCGGTGCGGCGGGCCACCTCGATATCGGACTCAGGCACGCCTTGGGCGTCGGGCATCTTGCCGCCGTATTTGTTGACTTCGGCGACGAGGTCTTGCGGAACGCTGGAAGCGCCGTGCAGCACCAGCGGGTAATCACCCAGGCCTGCGTCCATGAGGGCTTTCTTGATGGCCTTGAGGCGCTCGAGGTCGAGGTGTTGTTCGCCCTTGAACTTGTAGGCGCCGTGGGAATTGCCGATGGCGACGGCCAGCGAGTCCACGCCGGATTCCTTGACGAACTTTACCGCCTCGTCCGGATGGGTGTAATGGCCGCCCTTGGAGTAGCCGCCGCCCGCCTCGCCTTCGTCGAACTGTGCGCCGACGAGTTGGCCGAGTTCGCCTTCGACCACGCCATTGTGCTTGTGGGCGTAGTCCACGACCTTCTTGCAGACCTCGACGTTCTTCTCGAACGGTTCGTGGCTGGCGTCAATCATGACGCTGGTGAAGCCTTCGTCAATGCACTCTTTGCACAGATCGAAGGTGTCGCCGTGATCCAGATGGACGGCGATGGGGATGTTCGAGACGCTGATGGCGGCTTCGATAAGTTTCTTGAGGTAGGCGGGCTTGGCGTATTGCCTTGCGCCTTTGGAGATTTGGAGGATCAGCGGCGCCTTTTCCTCCTCGCAAGCCTCCGCGATGGCTTGCACAAGCTCCATGTTGTTGACGTTGAAAGCGCCCAGGGCGTATTTGCCCTTCAGCGCTTTGGCAAACAGTTCTCGTGTGTGAGTCAATGGCATAGTCGTCAGTTCGTTAAATCAAACAACAAGCGTCTTTTGCAAACATGTTAAGCAAGGGCGCGGGAAAATGAAACAAAAATTGCTCTCCAAGATTCGCTCCAACTGATGGGGAGAGATTCAGCCGAATCACAAGACCGGGTGTCGTGCGTCGTTTACGGAACTTGATTGCACGCCGCTGCCGCGACGAAGCGTTACTTCCTGGGCGGGTTGACGATTTCGCTCATCTTGAAGATCGGCAGGAACATGCAGATGACCATGCCGCCGACCACCACGCCCAGAAAGACAATCAGAATGGGCTCAATCAGCGACGTCAGGCCGGACAGCGTCGTTTCGATCTCCTCATCCAGGAAGTCGGCAATGCGCTCGAGCATCGCGTCCACCTTGCCAGTCTGTTCGCCCGCCGTGATCATGCGGATGATCATGCTGGGGAAGACCGCGTGTTTGCCCAGCGCGGCCGCGATGGTTTCGCCGCGCTCGATGTCGCCGGCCGCCGTTTTGATCGCCTTTTCGATGACCGTGTTGCCGACCGTCTGGGAAACGATTTGCAGCACCTCCAAAATCGGCACGCCACTGCGAATGAGCGACGCCATCGTGCGGGAAAAGCGGGCGAGACAGATTTTGTGGGCAATCATGCCGAAAACCGGCAGCTTGATCCGTGTGGCATCCCAGAATTCGCGTCCCGCCTTCGTCTTGTTAACGAAGTAGTACCAGCCATAAACGAAACCAACACCGGCGGGCAGGAGAATAAGGATGTAGTGCTGCACAATCTTGCTCAGGCTGACTAGAAAAAGCGTCGGCGCCGGCAGCTTTGCTTGAAAACTGCTGTAGATGTCGCCGAAAACCGGCACCACTTTCACCAGCAGGAAAATGGTAATGCAGACAGCCACGATGCTTACGACGGTCGGGTACATCATGGCGGATTTAACGCGTTTGCGTAATCGCGCCATGTTTTCCAGGTAAGTCGCCACCCGCGCCAAGATTTCGGCCAGCAGCCCCCCTTTCTCGCCGGCCGCCACCATGCAGACATACAATCGGCTGAAAGCCTTTGGGTGCTTCTGTAGCGCTTCGGACAGACTATCGCCGCCCTCAACACGCGCGCACACGTCCTTGATGGTGTCCCGCATGACCTTGTGGGTGGTTTGTTCAGCCAAGGCCTGAAGCGATTGAACCATGGCCAGCCCCGCGTCAATCATCGTCGCCAACTGCCGGGTAAAAATGACGAGGTCCTGCAGGGCCACGCGGCCGCCAGCCGTCTTGCCCTTCTTGCCGACCTTTTCCTGGATGGAAACGACCAGCAAGTTGCGGTTTAAGAGCGCGGCAATGGCCGACTGCTCGTTGGCCGCCTCAACGCTGCTGCGGATCTCGCGGCCCGAGGCCGTGTCGCGCGCGACATAAACAAAAGATGGCATATCAGTTCGAGCAACCCTTGATTAACGGTCCCGGCGACAAAATTCAAGCCTGACCTTTTCAGTCGCCATCCGAGGGGCGCGTCTTGCCAGCCCCACCACTGGTTAGTGGGGCGGGCCTCCGGCCTGCCGCCGTCCCAGCAACCGTCTCGGTTGCTGAACGCTTCGCCGGGCGAGACGCCGGCGGGACAGTCACAGGCGGGACGCCTGCGCCACTATTGGTGCTGCTTCCAAGATGCGCCCCGATCCGAGAAAATCCTGGCTTCCCGCGAGCAAGCCCCGTTCCAGCCGGACCAAATCGCGGCGCCAAAGCCGACGCCAAACGCTGCGCCGGAGACATTTTGCAGAAAGCGGCGTTGCCAGGCAACCGCATAGCCCGGAAATTTCACACGCGCCTCGCATGGCCAGCGGCGCGTAGCCGCAACCTTCAGGTTGCGATTGGGCGCATCTTGGAAGTACCACCGGAACGCAGCCTTCAGGCTGCAGCCGGGCGCAAATCACTCAGACCTGCCGCGTGAACGCGGCGTTCCTATCGGCAGCCGTGCCTTGCACGGTGGTACTTCCAAGATGCGCCCGTTGCGATTGTACGTCGAGCGTGCCCCCGCCCAGCGCAAACTGAAGTTTGCGGCTACAGCGTGTGAAATTTCCGGGCTGGGTCACTTGCCCACGTGCCGTTTGGGCGGTTATTGTGGCCATTTGCCCAAGGGAAACCCCCATGAAAAAAAGTGAAAAAACTTGTTGCCAAGCCTTCCGCTTTGCCGTAGTAATTGCCCAAAAGCGCGCCCAAAACCGGCGCGCGGGCAAACTGGATTTGCCCAAAAGTGCATAGAAACCAGACAAAAACTAAAACAAACTAACATCGGAGGAACCTATGAAGTTTAACAAATGGACATTAGGTCTAGCGGCGGTGGGTGTGGTCAGCTTGGCCTCCGTGGCTCAAGCTGAAGAAAAAGCGTTGCTTGCTGCCACGACCATCAGCGGCTATGTGGATACATCGGCACAGTGGAACGTCGGCACAGGCAACGCCAATTTGCCAAGGTATAAGTTCGGCGGCGCCGGCAAGGCCGATGGATTCAACCTGAACGTGGTGCAAATCAGCATCGCAAAACCGTTGGATGAAAGTCAGTGGGCAGCAGGCTACAAAGTGGATCTGTGGTTTGGCCCGGATGCCAAGACATTGGGAACCGACTCCTATATTGGCCTGCTAAACGTCGCAAGCGACTTTGCCATCAGGCAAGCCTACGTTGCGCTCCGCGCCCCGGTCGGCAATGGCCTTGACTTCAAGATGGGCGTGTTCGACAGCATCATCGGCTACGAGTCGGTGGAATCGGGCAACAATCCCAACTACACCCGTTCATACGGGCATAGCATTGAACCCCAAACGCACACGGGCGTGTTGGCCACGTACCGGTTCAGCGATGTGATTAGCGCCTCAGTCGGGGTGGCTAACACGATTGGCCCAAGCATCAATGCTCGTGCCTTCCCCTCCCCGATCGGCCTCAACATCGCCGGGGTAAGCATTCCAAGCTTCGAGCTTCCGTTAGGGGGAGACAGGGCCGAGTCGTACAAGACTTACATGGGATCCGTAGCGTTGACTGCCCCGGAGAGTTTTGGTTGGGCGGCCGGCTCAACGCTCTACGGTGGCGTTGTCAATGGGTTCAATGGCCCGGGCGCTGTCACGGGGGTTACACAAACCAGTTGGTATGTCGGCGGCACCTTGGCCACCCCGGTTACCGGGTTGAAGTTTGGGGCGGCGTTTGACTACATGAACGTCGACCATAGCTTGGACAAAGATATGCCAGACATTTGGACTGCTGGCGCCTACGCTTCATACCAAGCGACGGAGAAGCTCAGTCTCCATGCCCGTGGCGAGTATCTTCAGGCTCAACCGGGTGACGGTGGCACGAAATTGACCGCCTTGACGGGCACGGTTCAATATGACCTGTGGAAGAACGTTATCAGCCGTTTGGAAGTCCGCTGGGATCATTCGGCCAACGGCTGCAAACAGTTCGGCGGTACGCCTAGTGCAATAGACATAGAAGACGGGATCGGAGGAATTCTTGATTCTTTCCAAACCGACCCGACTCGCAAAAACGCATTCATGGTAGCGTTGAACGTCATCTACAAGTTCTAACCTGACTTAGAACGCTTGAGCCCCCTTCCGGGAAAACCGGAAGGGGGTTTTTGTTTCCGCCGAGAGGCATTTTGAAACCCGCGGTCCTCTGCTGACTCGCCCTTGTCGGCGGGGGCAACTTGACACTACCTCCGTTTGGAGTTCCCCGAAGGCCTTCGGGGTTGGCGCAGACAGCAGCGTTTTGCCGCCTAAAGGCGGAACTCCGAACGGCTTTGCCAGTTTGCTTGGGGGCGGTGGCGAGTTGCGCCCTTGCCGGCAAACCGCCCGCTTATCTGGTTGCCAGAGAATCCCGACACGAGGAAACTTGTCGCGGCGTTGAGCGCCGACAAGTCGCGTGAGTGTCAAAGTCAAAATCTGCGGCATCACCAACCGGGACGATGCGTTGGCCGCCGTCGAGGCGGGCGCCGATGCCCTCGGCTTCGTGTTTTACGAAAAAAGCCCGCGCTTTATCACCGTCAGCGCGGCGGCGGGGATTATCCGCCAGTTGCCGCTGGCGGTGTTAAAGGTTGGCGTCTTCGTCAACGCGCCAAAGCAAGCCGTTCACGACGCCATCGCCGCCTGCGGCCTTACCCTGCTGCAGTTCCATGGCGACGAACCGCCGGACTATTGTTTGCAGTTCAAGGTGAGGACGATGAAGGCGTTTCGCATCCGCGACGCCGAATCGCTGAGGGAATTGCCGCAATACAAAACCAACTTCTGGCTGCTCGACGCGTACACGCCAGACAAACCCGGCGGCACGGGCGAAAAATTCAACTGGGACCTCGCCGTCGAAGCGCAGAAGCTCGGCCGCCCGATCTTCTTGGCCGGCGGGTTGACACCGGAAAACGTCGCTGAGGCTGTTCAGCGTGTGCGGCCATACGGCGTGGACGTTTCGAGCGGTGTGGAATCCGCGCCCGGCCGCAAGGATCACGCAAAAGTGCGCGCGTTCATCCGTGCGGCGCGAGCGGCCTGATTTTTCTTTGCGCCTTCGCGCCTTTGCGTGAACATCCCGTTCGATGAGCGCCGTTGCCAATTCAAATCTGCCGGACTCCCAAGGCCACTTCGGTCCGTACGGCGGTCGTTTCGTGCCGGAAACACTGATGCATCCGTTGCAGGAGTTGGAGGAGGAATACTTCCGCGCACAGCAAGACCCGGAATTCCAGCGTGAGCTTGATTACTACCTGAAAGAATTTGCCGGCCGCCCCACGCCACTTTACTTCGCCGAACGCCTCACGCGCGAACTCGGCGGCGCGAAAATTTATCTCAAGCGCGAGGACCTGCTCCACACCGGCGCACACAAGATCAACAACTGCATCGGCCAGATTCTGCTCGCCCGGCGCATGGGCAAGACGCGCATCATTGCCGAGACCGGCGCGGGCCAGCACGGCGTCGCCACGGCGACCGTCGCCGCGATGTTCGGGCTTGAATGTGTCGTCTATATGGGCGCGGTGGATTGCGAGCGACAGGCGCTCAACGTCTATCGCATGAAAATGCTCGGCGCGGAGGTCGTGTCCGTGAAGGCCGGCCAGCAGACGCTCAAGGAAGCCATAAACGAAGCCATGCGCGACTGGGTCACCAACGTGCGCACCACGCATTACATTCTCGGCACGGTGTATGGCGCCCATCCGTATCCGCTCATGGTGCGGAATTTCCAGCGCATCATCGGCGACGAAGCACGCCGGCAGATTCTGGAGAAGGAAAAGCGCCTGCCCGACCTGCTCATCGCCTGCGTTGGCGGCGGCTCGAATGCAATGGGCCTTTTCTATCCGTTCCTGAAGGACAAATCCGTGAAAATGGTCGGCGTGGAAGCGGGCGGCGAAGGCATTGAAGCCGGTAAACACGCCGCGCGATTTCAAGGCGGCTCGGTCGGCGTGCTGCAAGGCACGCGCTCGTATCTGTTGCAGGACGAATACGGCCAGATTCAACTCACCCACAGCGTCAGCGCCGGATTGGATTACGCCGCCGTCGGGCCGGAACACGCCTGCCTGCGCGACCAGAAACGAGTCGAATATACCTACGCCAAGGATGACGCGGCGCTTGATGCCTTCATCAAACTGGCGCGACTGGAAGGCATCATCCCCGCGCTCGAACCCGCCCACGCCATTGCCGAAGTCATCAAGCGCGCCCCGAAGATGCCGAAGGACTCGCTCATCATCGTGAACCTCTCCGGTCGCGGCGACAAAGACGTGGCGCAGGTGGCGGCGAAGGTGAAGCTGTGACAAAGCTTGAACCGCTGGCCGTCGGGTGTATTGTGAAGCCATGACTGCGCTGCTCGAAAAGGCCATCCAGCAAGTTTCCAAGCTCCCGGAACGGGAACAGGAGGCGGTTGCCGCTCTGATTCTCGACGAGATTGCATCCGAGAAACGCTGGGGCGCGCAGTTCGCCGGTTCTCAGGACGCCCTGGCTCGTCTGGCAGACGAAGCGCTGACCGAGTTTAACGAGGGAAAGACGCTGCCGTTTGAGAAGGACAGTGACCTCTCACACAACTAAAGCGTTCCGGCGACTGCACGCCGCGCTTCCGCAAGAGGTTCAAAAACGCGCGCTCAAAGCGTATCGTATCTGGCGAGAAAACCCGCATCATTCAAGCCTTCAGTTCAAGCGCATTCATGCGGTGCGTCCGATCTTCTCTGTTCGCGTCGGCTTGGGATGGAGAGCGGTCGGGGTGCGGAGCGGCGGGATAATGATCTGGTATTGGATCGGCTCGCACGATCAATACGACGGTTTGTTGAAACAGTTGTAAACCTCTCCGGTCGCGGCGACAAAGATGTGGCGCAGGTGGTAGCGAAAATTATATTTGAACCGAGCACCAACGGATTTAGTTTCTAAACATGAAGCGCAATTTTACCGCAGTCATCAAACAGGACGAAGGCTGGTGGATCGGCTGGGTCGAGGAAATTCCCGGCGTTAATTCCCAAGGCAAGACCCGCGCTGAACTCTTGAAGAATCTGCGTTCCGCATTAAAGGAAGCACTCGCATTCAACAGGGATGAGGCGTAATGCCGAGGACGATTTCATTATGGTCAAACCACTCACCATCGCACTTCTCCAAAAAGAGGCCGTTGCGTTTGCCAAAGCCGAATCGAAACACGCGGAACCAAGTTTGTTCGGTGTCACCGATGGGAAGGCAGTCGGTACTTACTTGGAGCACAAATTCCAAACGGTTCTTCAGAGCCGCTACGTGTATGCTCGTGGAAGTTCGGCGAAGGGTATTGATTTCCCGGAACTGGGCGTGGACATCAAAGTCACGAGCATCCGCCAGCCGCAGTCATCCTGTCCCTTCAAGAGCGCACGACAGAAAGTTTACGGTTTGGGTTACTCGCTGCTCGTCTTCGTTTATGACAAGCACGATGACGAGAAGGCGCGCGTGGCGAGGCTGGACGTTCAGCACACAATTTTCGTCGAGAAAGAGCGCACTGCGGACTATCAGACCACCTCCGGGCTCCTGCGTCTGTTGGAGAACAAGGCCAACCGCGACGACATCCTCGCTTTCTTCCAAGAACGGATGCTGCCAGTTGAGGAGATTGAGGCCGAGAAACTCGCGGACGAGGTGCTGCGAAAACCGCCGCAACTCGGCTACCTGACAATCTCAAACGCATTGCAGTGGCGGCTGCAATATAGCCGCGTGATCGAGCAAGCCGGTTCGGTCGGCGGCATCCTTCGCCTGAGATGAAAACCAAAGCCCGTATCGAGTTTGGCGACTTCCAGACGCCTTTACCGCTGGCGCAGAAAGTGTGCAGCCGATTGCAGGCTGAAGGAGTCACTGCGGACGTCGTCATCGAACCCACCTGTGGACGCGGGACTTTCCTTGTTGCTGTCGCCGAGAGTTTCCCGCGTTCGACTCTGCGCGGTTGGGACATCAATCAGGCATACGTCAAAGAAGCAGCGGCGGCGCTCAACCAGGCCGGGGCTTCAAAGCGCTCGTCCGTCGCCTGTCAGGATTTCTTCGCGCATGATTGGGAAGCGGAACTGCAAGCATTCCGGGGCAAGTTGTTAGTTCTCGGCAATCCACCTTGGGTAACAAACTCGGCCGTTTCCGCGATCAATGGCTCCAACCTCCCGGCCAAGGAGAATTTCCTCGGCCTGCGGGGCATTGCGGCCCGCACAGGCAAGTCGAACTTCGACATCTCCGAATGGATGCTGATCCGCCTCGTGCGCGCCTTGCGCGGGCGGGAAGCGACCATCGCCATGCTCTGCAAGACGGCCACGGCGAGGAAACTGTTGCGCTACGCCTGGCAGAACGACGGAAGGATTGCCAAGGCCGCGCTTTACCGCATTGATGCGGCAGCGCACTTCGGAGCTTCGGTTGACGCCTGTCTGCTGCTGGCACGAACCGGTTCTGCCGGCCCGGTGGAAGCGGACGTTTTTGATTCGCTTTCCGCGTCCAAGCCGTCCGTCCGGATGGGGCTGGCCGGCCAGGATTTGGTAGCGGACATCGTCGCGTACCGCCGTATGAAGCATCTGGAGGGGTTGTGTCCGTTCCAGTGGCGTTCCGGTGTGAAGCACGACTGCGTCGGCGTCATGGAACTCCGGCTGGCCGGTGCCAAACGGTTTGAGAACAAGCTGGGCGAACAAGTGGAATTGGAAACCGAATACCTTTTTCCGCTGCTTAAATGTACCGATTTGGCCAACGGGCGCACGACACGCGAACGTTTCGTGATCGTGACGCAACGCCGCGTCGGCGACGACACAACCGTCATTGCCCACACCGCTCCGCGCACATGGCGCTATCTCCAATCGCATCGCAACAAATTCGAGGCGCGCGGGAGCAGCATTTACAAAGGTCAAGTACCGTTTGCCTTGTTTGGCATCGGTGATTATGCCTTCGCGCCGTGGAAAGTGGCAGTTTCCGGGTTGCATCATCACCCGCGCTTTCAAGTCGTCGGCCCAATCAGGGGCAAACCAGTTTTCCTGGACGACACCTGTTACTACCTGCCTTTTGAGCAAGAGTCGGACGCGCGGCTGGTGGCGGATATTCTGAACTCTGCGCCTTGTCAGGGATTTCTCCAGAGCTTGACCTTCACTGGCGTCAAGCGGTCTGTCACGGTCGAGTTGTTGCAGCGTCTCAACCTTTCCGCGATCGCTGAAGAAGCCGGGCTTCGTGGGCAGTGGCGTGCCTTGGAACGGGCGGATTACAGGACACAGCACAATGCTCCCCAACTGGAACTCGTCATGGAATCAGCGGCTCAGACGACCAAGGGTGCCTTGCGGAAGCGTGCTTCCGTGCGCTACGGTCGCGCAGTTCTGCGACGGAAAGGAACGCAAAAGCGTGATTCCAAAACTGCTGCTGGCCGCGGCGACAAAGACGTGGCGCAGGTGGCGGCGAAGGTGAAACTGTAATCGCACTCCGGGACGCTACGACGAGCTTTAGTGGAGTAGCACTTGGAGAACGAATAATAATGCGACGAACGCGATTGTGGTAATACCAAGCCACGAAATACGGGCCGGCGGTTTGGGACGCGGGTAAGTCGGAGTCATCCCAGCGGCCAACATTCGGTCATAAAGGTGAGGATGTATTCTGGCTTGGCCAGCGGGCATCACTGCTGGTGTCAAACTGGTTTGGTACAGCCTTTCGAGCGCACGGGCATAGACGAGCGGCTCGATCTCTTGGGTTCGAGCGATCACGTCTGCACGTTGCTCCATGCGCCGGCCCAAGCGGAAACTGAAGGAAAAGAGCAACCCAAACGTCGCCAAAATCGGGACCAGTCCCATTTCTTGATATCTGTGACACAAAGGCTTGGTGAATACCCAAGGCAGGAATGCTAGTGAACCGAGAATGCGCCCGGCGAAGATAAATTTGGATTCGCCCAAGTGAGCCAGTTCATGCGCGCAAATTGCTGCTACTTCATTGTCCGTACAACTCGCCAACAGTCGCCTGGAGAAGGCGAGTTCTTGAGTGCCAGGCAACGCGAAAGCAAAAGGCTGCGGAAAAATGAGTTCCCAAACCGGCGGGGTTGCGACATTCATCCGTTGCGCTGTGGTCGCGACAATATTCCGCAAGCGTTCTTCTGGGGCTCTCGCGATTTGGAGTTTTCGCAGAATCAAATTTCCTAGTCCGAAATGAAGGCTGACCACAAATCCCGCTGCTGCTGCCGCGCCAACCCACATGCGCCAGCCGAAATCGGCCGGAACAATAACAGCGACAATAACCGTCGCCAAGAGTGGCGAAAGCCAGAGTAACCAATACATGAAAGTACCGGCCAGCCACTCTTTGAAAGGAACTTCCGGGAATGTCATCCGACTAAGAGAATAATTCCCAAGCACTGCGCCCGGAATTCCCGCCAACCACGCACAAGCCCAAGAGTCTTCGTACTCCGGCAAACACAACAGCCCGGCTAGCATTACGCTGAGTGAAACCGCCCACACATGGCGAAATGCAGCAATTCGTGCCGGATACAATCTCCGTGCACGCTTAGTCCAATGCTCATTAGCTGCGCGACGCCAAGGAATTAGTTCCAGCCAGTTCAAGGCCCATGTGAGCAGGAACGTGATTCCAAAACTTCCTGTCATAAGCAGGAGAAGCATCCGGTACAAATAGCAGTGTGTCTGCGCAAAGTCGAGCGTGCGGAAAAGGCAACGCAATTCATTTTCCCATCCGGCTGGTGGACATGAAAACGTTGCGCGCGTGGGAGCGCCTGGACTCGGACACCGGAGAGGATTTGGCGGAAGAAGTCCGCAAATATCTATCCCCGATTGCTCAACTGGAAGAACCACGACGCCTTTGAACGCGCCTTTGCCCGCCTGGAGCAGGATTTGTGGACGAGCATCGGCGGCGAAAAGAGCGGTTGATGAAGCTGGTGGCAGAGTCGCCGCGGTACGGCGTCCGGTCGTGGCTGCGTGCCGATCCGCCGCGGAGTGGAAATGAATTGAGGCGGCCGGGCTAGAGACGGATGACGTCGCCGTCGCGCGCGAACGTGTGCGGGATGTCGGGCAACAGCCGGGCGACATGGCAGCGCGTCCGGCGCAGATTCTTCCAGTATTCGCGCGAAAGATGCACGAACACGACGCGCCGGATGTCCCGCCCGCGCAAATAGGCGCAGATTTCTTCCGCTGTGAAATGCGCCAGCTCGCAAACCAGCAGGTCGAGCGGCTTGGCCAGCAGCGGCGACAAGTCATCGGGTCGGCCCAGGTCTGAGCTGTGGCCGACGCGCACGCCGCCGCCTTCGATCAGGAAACAATACGAAACGAGCTTGCGCCCCCTTTTCGCGCCGCACTTCTCCTGCAAACCGCCGAGATGCGTGTTCGGAAACGCCGTCGCTTCCGCGTCACCGACCCGCACGGGTTTCGCGGCGCGCAACGGCTGGAAGCGCAGTCGGAAGGCGAGCAGTTGTTCGCAAATCGTGGCCGCTTTGAGCATGGCGCGCAGCGGTCGGATGGCCGGGCCAGGCAGGTGGATGGTCAAATCCTTTCGCCGGTGTTCGAGCCACATGCCTTGCAAGAGCATGAACAGCCCGGCGAAATGATCCGCGTGCAGATGCGAGAGAAAGACCGCGTCCACGGCGTCATAGCTCAGGCCGCTGGCTTGGTAGGCGCGGCTGACGGGTTCGCCAGCGTCCATAAGCAGCGAGGTCTTGCCGAAGCGATAGAGGAAGGCGGAATGATTGCGGTCGGCGCACGGCCAGCCGTCGCCCACGCCGAAACAGGTCAGTGAGTTTTTTCCCATGTCAATTCATGCGCTGCCAAGCGTCCGATTTCGGTAATGGAGAATTTTGAAATCCGCCCGGTCAAGGATTTCCTCCACAAGCTCGAACTGGTCCTCGAACGGCGGGAAGAACGTGTCCCCTTCCACGGTGCGTTTTACCAGCGTGAGGTAGAGATCGGCGCAGCGCGGCAGCGCCTGTCGGTAAACCTCCGCGCCGCCGCAGATGAAAATGTCCCGGTCTGCCAGCCGTCTTGCCAAGCTGGAAGTTTCCAGCGCAGTTGTAGCCGCCGAGGTAACGAGGCGGACCGGCCGTTGCGTCCCCGCTTCCGCCTCCTCACGTCGGCGGCTACCTTCAAGGACGATCTCCTCCAAATCACGAACCGTAAGCACGCCCGGATAGCTAAATCCGCTGCGGCTCAGGACAATCGTCGTGCGGTTGGGCAACGGTTTGCCGATGGACTCAAATGTCTTCCGCCCCATCACGATCACGTGGCCGGTGGTCATTTGCTTGAACCACTTGAAGTCGTCGGGCAAATGCCATGGGATTTTGCCGCCCGCGCCAATCACGCGGTTGAGCGACATCGCAGCGATGGCTTGGAGGGGTTTCACGGGCGAATTTTAACGCAAAGACGCGAAGGCGCGAAGATTCTTTCCCACCTGCGCCTTTGCGCCTTTGCGTTGAATCATCTTCACACCGCAATCGGCGCTTTGATGGCCGGGTGCGGGTCGTAACCGACCAGTTCAAAATCCTCAAACTTGAAAGCATCAATGTTTTTCACCGCCGGATTCAATTTCATCTGCGGCAGCGGACGCGGCTCGCGGGTGAGCTGGAGCTTCGCTTGCTCGACATGGTTGCTGTAAAGGTGCAGGTCGCCGAAGGTGTGAATGAATTCGCCCGGTTTTAGCCCGCAAACTTGCGCCACCATCATCGTCAGGAGCGAGTAGGAGGCGATGTTGAACGGCACGCCGAGGAACAAATCGGCACTGCGCTGATAAAGCTGGCAGCTCAACTCGCCGTCCTGCACGTAGAACTGGAACAGCGCGTGACACGGCGGCAGGGCCATTTGGTCTAACTCGCCTGGATTCCAAGCGGTGACGATGAGCCGGCGGCTGTCGGGATTTTTTTTGATCTGCTCAATGACGCGGTCAATCTGGTTGATGGCGCGGCCATCGGGCGTGCGCCAATCGCACCATTGCGCGCCGTAGATGCGGCCGAGGTTGCCGTCCTTGTCCGCCCACTCGTCCCAGATCGTCACGCCGTGCTCGTGGAGGAATTTAACGTTCGTGTCACTGCGCAAAAACCAGAGCAGTTCGTAGATGATGGATTTGACGTGCAGCTTCTTGGTCGTCAGCAACGGGAAACTGTCGCGGAGCGGAAATCGGGCTTGCGCGCCGAAAACCGAATAGGCGCCCGTGCCAGTGCGGTCGGCCTTGAACTTGCCGTGTTCGAGCGCAAGGCGCAGCAGTTGGTGGTGTTGGATCATCGCGGACCGATTGAACCACGAAATGCGCGGAACACACGAAAGAAAAATGCCGGAGACGACGCGAGCAGTCTCTGGACTTGAAACAAGTCAGAGTCTCGTTACCTCGACTCCTACAAGGATGCTATTCCGGCGGCGGGACCTTCGTCATGTTCCATTCCTTCGCCAACTCATCGAGGAACACGGCGCCGATGCTTTGCAGGTTTCGTTTTTGGCGTGCCAAAAACCACCCAAACAGCGGCAGGGTCAACAGCGACGGCCATACCCACGGCGTCGCGCGGCCAAAGAAGCCCAGCACCAGCAGCACCAGGCCCAGCAGCAGGCCGAACATGACTTTGGCTTGCGGCGACCAGGTGGCGCGCAGCCGGCAACGAATCTGGTGTTGCCCGCCCGGATCGTCCTCGGCAGCCGTGGTGAGCTGCAGGTTGCTCCACCGGTTGCCGAAGATTTCCACGTCGTATTCGCTCCAGCCGATGTCAGCCCGGTGCGGCCAACCGCGCTTGTCCAAGCGCTTGAGGACGGCGGACACGAACTCGGCGCGCTCGAGGCGTTTTTCCGTCCAATACTGCGCCGCGTCCAGCCGTGCGCCGCTGTCGCGCAGCGCGATGGAATCGAGCGACTCCTGCGCGCCACCGCGCACGCCGAGGCGCAGGCGGCCTTCGTAGCGCGCCCAACCGCGGACAATGGGTTGAAGGAAAAAAAGCAACGCCACCAAGGGCCGCGACCACCAATGCGTTTTGTCCTTGGGCAGCGAAGCCTGTGCTCCGGCCAACGCGCAGACCGCCGCCGAAATCAGCAGGCTCGCCACCGCCAGCGGCAGTAGATGCGGGAACACCGCCGCTAACAGCCAAAGCGGCAGCATCACGAACACGTGATATTCGAGCGTGGTGCAAAGCATCAACGTGCCCGCTGGCATCGCGGCGTAGAGCGTTTGAAACCAGCCGCTGCCGAACAGGCCGTGGTAGATGACCGGCTGCCCGACCGTCACACCCAATTTCGAGTCCGCGTAAATGCGTCCCCGCCAAACGCTCGCGCCGAAGGAGTTGAAGTACTGCGGATGTTTTCGCACCAGCAGCGCCTCGGCCTCGCCGTAGCCGTGCTGTTGCCTCAAGTAGTCACGAATGGTGGAGCGGCGGAAATGCCAGACAAACGCGGCGGGACTGAACCCGATGTCGCAATGCGCCTGCTGAAGCCGCCAGCAGATGTCCACGTCATCGCCCGCCTTGTGAAAGACGGGGTCAAACCCGCCCACCTCGGCCAGCGCCCATTTGTAAAAAGCCATGTTGCAACCCGGGAGGTGCTCGGCCTGCCAGTCGGTCAACATCACGTGCGCCGGGCCGCCGGGTGAAACCATGACGGCGGCGGCGATGGGCGAGTCTTCCGGCGGCAGAAGGTTAGGCCCGCCCATCCCGGCGAAGCCGCTGTTCAGCAGGCTGCCGACCAGGCAATAAAGCCAGTCCCGGTCGGCGCGGCAGTCTGCGTCGGTGAACGCGATGATTTCGCCCGTGGCGGCGGCGATGCCGGTGTTGCGGGCCACGCTGAGGCCGAGGTTCACCGGGTGGCGGATGTAAATGAAGTTGCCGCTGTTCTCGCGAAATTCTGTTTGGTGGGGCGAGCGTCCTCGCGAGCCATGAGCATCGAAAGAATTTCCTGCCGGCGGCTCGCCAGTAGTCTCGCCCCACCTGAACTGCTTGCCGATCTGCTGAGTGGTGTCGGTCGAGCCGTCGTCCACGAGAATGACCTCGTAATCGGGATAATTCAGCCGCGCCAAGGAATCGAGACAGGCCTTGAGCGTGCGGTCGCCGTTGTAGCTCGCGACCACGACGGACACTTTCGGCTGGCGCGGCAGCGGGAAATACGGCGCCGCCTGAAACATTTTCTGCACGACCCAGAACGATTCCTTTGGCTGCCGGTGCTTCGTCGTCAGCCCCATGCCCCAGTCTTCGATTTGCTGGCCGCCCCGGAACCAGTCGTCAGTGAAGCTGAACACGACCGTCCCGGCCACGCCGCCGCGGAACGCGCTTTCGATCTGCCAGGAGAAAAACTCGCACTTGGCGGCTTCGCCTTCGCGGAGGGAATCCAGGCCGAATTCGCCGACCACCAGCGGTTTGGCGTCCGCGATCATTTGCAGCCGCGCCAGGTAGTTTTCGAATGGCTGGCGCTGCTGGAGGTAAACGTTGAAGCAGACAAAATCAAGGCTCTGGGGCCGCAGGAACTCCGTGGGCGGGTAATTCGTGAAGGTGCAGAGGCAGTCCGGATCGATTTCCTTTGCCGCCCGCACCAATTCGTCAATGAAATCCGCCACGGCCCGCTCGCCGCTCCAGCGGACGATGTCAGCCGGGATTTCGTTGGCGACGCTGTAGGCGAAAATGGCCGGATGCTTGCCGCATTTTCGCACCGTGCGGCGGACCGCGTCACGCGCGTCGGCCTTGTGCTCTTCGGCATCGAGAAAGCACAGGTGCTTGTTCCACGGAATGTCAACGAGCGCCTTCAACTGATGCTCGGCGGCCAGATCGAGAAACCAGCGCGGCGGCGCCTGGTAAACCCGCACGAGGTTCGCGCCCAGTTCACGAATCTGGGCGAAATCCCGCGCCGTCTGTTCCAGCGACGCGAATCCCGACTTGTCGGGACTGGCGTTGGGCGCGAATGGCCCGTAGGCAACACCCTTGACGTGATATTTCCGGGTGCCGAGGCGGAAGAATTTTCCGTCCGCCCAGACGCGGGATTTGGAAGGGCCAGCCGGAGTCATGTGCCCTGTTAGACGCTGCCAAGCGGCTTTTTCATCATGGCCGGGTCGGAACCAGACGGGCTGCCGTTTCGTTGCCGGCGGGTGCGGCCCGCAATCTTTCCCGCATGCGGCCGTTTATTTGACTTCAACGTTGATGCTGAGCCGGTCGAGCGTGCTGCCTTCGGCCAGGCTGAGCTGGGAAAGGGCCTTGTTGTAGTTGTCCAAGGCCTGGAGTTCATTCCCGCGCGCGGCGGTGAGGTCACGCTGCATCTGCAGGACGGTGTAAGTGGTGCTCTTGCCGTATTCGAGCTTCTTCTGTTCCGCAGCCAGGGCGTCTTCCCCGTATTCGCGCGCCTTGCGGGTGGCTGCCACCCGCTCGTAGTTGGATTGCCCCTGCCTGATGGCGTCGTCAATCTGGACCATGATGTCGCGCTCCATCATTTTCACCCCCAGCACGACCTGTTGCCGGGCCGCCTTGCTGGCCCGGTAACTGTTGCGGGCCGTGGTGTTGCCCAGCGGAAAGCTGAACTGGCCGCCGAAATAGTAGAAGGGTTGGTCGCGGCGCTCGATGTCGCCCAGTACGCCGCTGAACTCCGGCGTCGAACCGCTATAGCCGCCGCCCGCCTTGAGGTCCAGTTGCGGAAAGAGTTGGTTGTGATCGAACTTCAATTGGATGCCTGCTTTTTCAAGGTCCAGTTTCGCCTGCAACATCTCGGGCCGCTGCGTCAAGCCCCGGCTCCAACTGTTCTGACGATCGAACAATTGCAGCGGAGCCGCGAGCGTACCGGACGGCTCCGGCACGATGTTGGCCCATTCGGAATACTCGTCCGTGATCAACTTCTTCAGGAGGTGCTCTTGAACCGCCAGGTTGTTCCGGGCGGAGATCAAGTCCGCCTGGCTTGCGGCTGCCTGAGCCTCCGCCTGCTTTTCGTCCAGCGGGGCCATGGCGCCGACCTCGACACGCTTTTTGTTCTCATCCACGAGCCGCGTGGCCAATTCGACTGCCTTCTCCTGCACCTTCACGTACTCGCGGAGGGCAATGAGATCGTAGTAAGCCTGTTCCACGGTGGTGACCGTGCTCATGATCTTCAACCTGAGTCCAAGCTCGGAATATTTCAGCCGGTTCTTGGCGACGCGGATGGTAAGGCGGGTCTGGTCAATCCAGAAGTTTTTCAGCAGCGGCTGGGTGACGCCGAGTGTTACAGAACCACGGCTGGTCGAGTAGGGCAAACCAACCGTTGTCAAAAGATTGGTGTCGTAGAAATACCTGACGCCATCCGTGTCTGACGCTGTGGCGCTGAGGTCGTACTGCAGGCCCCAGGGCAGCAAGCCGCCGAGCGAACCGTTCAAGGTGTCGGTGTCGGTCTTCTGTCCGGGGACAGTGAAGGCGCCTTGAAAGAGAGTCTCGCCCGACTTGCTATGCTCGTGTTGGCCCGAGAGACCCAGCGTGGGTTCGTAGGCGCCGTAGGCGCCCTTCAGGCCGAACAGCGCCAACTCTGGATTGTAGCGTTCGATCTGCAAATCCAGGTTGTGCTGCAGGGCCATCTGGATGCAGTCCTCCAAAGAAAGTGCCCGCGTTTTTGGTTCCTCGCCGCTGGCCGCCCCTGCGGCGAGCGCAATTAGTGTCAGACTTGCCAAACCGAAAATCCAATTTCGTTTCATGGTTCGCGTAGATTGTGGCATCGCACTGCGTTCGTCAAACAAACGTCGTGCGGCCGGCCGCCGTGGGGCGCAACTCGCCACCGCCGCCAAGCAAACTGGCAAAGCCGTTCGGAGTTCCCGTTCGGAGTTCCGCCTTTAGGCGGCAAAACGCTGCTCCCCGCGCCAACCGCCTGAAGGCGGAACTCCAAACGGGTGCAGTGGCCAGACGCGCCCCGGCCGTCTCCCAAATAAGACCTGGGAACCGCGGAAAAGTTTCAACAAATCGCGCGCCAACCAGCCGGTCAGGCGGGGAGTTCAAGGCGCGGCCGCCCGCCGGAGCCGGTCGGCGATGGCCCGCCATGCGGGTGAGTCCGGCAACGCCTCCACCACGATCAACTCCGCGCCCGCCGCGTCGCTCCGGTGCAATTCGGCGTAAATCGCCCGCGCAAAAGCCTCCGGGTCGCGCGGAATCACGGAAACGCGGCCGAAACCCTTTCCCAGCGGGATGCGGCTGTGCGCGATGACGCACACCGTTGAAATTTCACATTTCAAATTTGAAATTTGGTGGCGCAGGTCCGCTTCGTCCCGCCATCTCAGCACCCTTAACTTTGCCTTTGGCGCATAGTGCTTCTTCAACAGGCCCGGACTCCGCAGTGTGATTCCTGAACTCTGAACCCGAAACTCTGAACCCTGAACTTCCCCAATGACCGCCTCCAGCGACTCCGTGTGAATCATCCCCGGTCGCAACAGCCGCGGCGGTGAAACTGTCAGGTCAACCACCGTAGATTCGATGCCGACCTGCGCCGGGCCGCCGTCAACAATCAGCCGGATTTTGTCTCCCAAATGCCTTCGCACGTGCTCCGCGCTGGTCGGCGAGAGCCGGCTCGAAGGATTTGCGCTGGGCGCCGCCAGCGGGAACCCGCACTCGCGAATGACCGCTTGGATGAAGGGATGGTTTGGCCAGCGCACGCCCACCGTCGGTCCGCCCGCCGTGACGATGTCGGGAATCTCCTTCCCGCGCGGCAGCACCAGCGTCAGCGGCCCCGGCCAGAATGCCTTGGCCAGCTTGTCCGCCAGCTTCGGCCAGGTCGTGACGCACCGCTTGGCCAGTTTCAAGCTCGCGACGTGAACGATGACCGGGTTGTGCGCCGGCCGCCCCTTGGCTTTGAAGATTTTCGCCACGGCATCCGGGTTGAACGCATTCGCGGCCAGCCCGTAAACTGTTTCCGTCGGCAGCGCCACGATTTCTCCGGCCCGCAGCAATTGCGCCGCGCGTTTCACCGCGGCGCCAAACAGTCCAGGCGTGTGCGTGGGCAAAACTTCAGCCTTTTGCTTTTTGCTCATGAAATTTTGAATCGTGGGAGTTCAACCTTCAGGTTGTCGGGGCGGCGCGCACGCTAAAGCGTGAACTCCAACCGGCTCATTCGTAGCGCAACGCTTCGATGGGATCAAGCTGCGAGGCTTTCCATGCGGGGTAGAAACCGGAGATGATGCCGACCAGGGCACTTGAGAGGAAGGCGATGCCGATCCACGAAACCGGCGTAAGGGTCGGCCAACCCATCGTAGAAGAGATGAGCCGCGAAGCCCCGACGCCGGTAACCAAACCCATCAAACCGCCAATGGCGCTCAAAGTGACCGCCTCGACGAGGAACTGCACCAAAATGTCATTGCCGCGTGCGCCCACGGCCATGCGGATGCCGATCTCGCGCGTCCGCTCCGTAACACTCACCAGCATGATGTTCATAATGCCGATGCCGCCGACAATGAGCGAGACGCTGGCGATCGCGCCGAGCAGGACGGTCATCGTGCGGGTGGTGGCCGTGGCGGCGTTGGCGATTTCCTCCTGGCCGCGAATGGTGAAATCATCGTCGCGCCCGGTTTGAATGCGGTGGCGTTGGCGCAGCAGGTCGGCGATGTCGCTCTGCACCTTGTCGGAGACAGCGGGCGATTCGGCTTGCACCATGATCGAACTGAGGTTGGTGCGCCGCTCGAGGCGTTTCATCATGCTGGTGTAGGGAACGACGATGACATCGTCCTGGTCGCTACCCATGACGGAAAGACCCTTCGGAATCAGCACGCCGAGGATCTTGAAGGGGATGTCGCGGATGCGGAGAATGTTGCCGACTGGGTCCTCATTGGGGAAGAGTTGGTTGGCGATGGTTTTCCCAATAATGCAGACCTTGGCGGCGCCGCGTACATCCTGTTCGGTGAACATCGCGCCATCGTCGAGCGGCCAGTCACGGATGTTCAGATAGTCGGTGCCTTCCCCGAGAACCTGCGTCCTCCAATTCTGCCCGTTGGCGAGCACCCGCTGGCCGCCGCGCACCTCGGGGCTGACGGCAACGACGCCGGGGATTTCGCGCTGGATGGCCTCGGCGTCGTCAATGGTCATGGTCCCCGCGCCGCCCCAACCGCTGCGGACGCCGCCGCTGGAAAAATTGCCCGAAAAAACCAGAATTACGTTTTGTCCCAAACTCGCAATTTGCGCCTCCACCTGGGCCTTGGCGCCGTTGGTAATGCTGACGGCGGCGATGACAGATCCCACCCCGATGATAATGCCGAGCATGGTCAGCACGGTGCGCAGCTTGTTCCGGCGCAAGGCGCGCAGGGCAACGCGGACTGTGGCGAGGACTCTCATGAAAGGATGAAGGATGAAGGATGAAGGATGAAACGGCTCATGCGGCTCCCTTCGCGCGTTTTGAAATGGTTGTCAAAATGGCAAGCAACTCGTTCGCTTCATTGATCAACGGCTGCAAACGGCCGGCGGGAAAAAACTTTTCGTCCAGCAACAATTCCAGCCAATACAACGCCTCGTCCGCCTCCTTGAGGCAATCGCCAATCTTGGAAACGAACTCGGCCTTCGACCGGGCGCGGTGCGCCTCGCGGTAGTTTGCTCCGACTGAAGTTCCGGCGCGCAAAGCCTGCTTGCCCAAAACTTGCGCGGCAGCGTTGTCCTTGGGCAATGCCACGTAAAGCCGAATGATGCGGCACGCGAAGGTTTTTGTCCGCACCCGCAAATCTTTTTCATCATTCATCATTCAACCTTCGTCCTTCAAGCAAGCTTCACCGCCTGCTGCGCCTCTCGCAGCCGGAGTAATTCGGTCTCGGCAAACAGCCGCTCGCGCACGGACGTGTCGCTGACGACGAGGCCGTCGCGCAGCACGATGTTGCGTTTCGTGTAACGGGCGATGTCCAGTTCGTGCGTGACCATGATGATGGTGATGCCTTGCTCGTTGAGTTTCTGGAACACGCCCATGATTTCAATGCTCGTGTGGCTGTCGAGGTTGCCGGTCGGTTCGTCGGCGAGCACCAGCGCGGGTTGGTTGACGAGCGCGCGGGCGACCGCCACGCGTTGTTGCTCGCCACCCGAAAGCTGGTTGGGGTAATGCCCGGCACGGTCGCGCAGTCCCACCAGGTCGAGCGCGTGCAGGGCGCGTTCGCGTCGCGCGTGGGCCGAAAGACGGCTGTGCGTGTAGAGCATCGGCAGCTCGGCGTTTTCAAGCCCCGACGTGCGCGCGAGCAGGTTGAAGCCTTGAAAGACGAAACCAATCTTCTGGTTGCGTATGTCCGCCAGTTCGTTCCGATTGAGGCGCGACACATCCACCCCGTCGAGCAGGTAGCGACCCTGTGTGGGCCGGTCCAGGCAGCCGATGAGGTTCATCAACGTGGACTTGCCGGAGCCGCTGGCGCCCATGATCGCGACGAATTCGCCCGGTTGGATTTCCAACGAGACACCCCGCACGGCATGCACGTCCACTTCGCCCGTGTGGTAGGTCTTGCGGATGTCTTCCAGTTTGATGACCGGGTTCATCGTGTCGGCGCGGTGATGATTGGCGAGGGCGCAGGCGGGCCGGACTGACCCTAAAACCGCCGGAAGCCACCGCCGAACGGATTGGCTGGACTTGCCGCCGGCGCGGCGATGGGCCCGATCGTGCCAGTCGCTACCAAGTCACCTTCTTTCAGTCCCTCTACGACCTCGGTCATAATGCCGTCGCTGACACCGACCTTGATCTGGGTGGGCGAGGGTTTGGCGGGCGGCGAGCCGACCGCGCTGTTGCCCCGAAAGCTTTCGGGGTTGGTGCTGCCGAGCGTGTAAACCGTGCGCGCAAACTGTCGCTCCATTCTCGGGCGACCGCTGCCATTACGACTGCCACCGCCGGGTCCGCCCATGCCGCCGGGCCGTTCGCCCGCGGATGGCCCGCCCTGCGCCATGCGCGGTGACGCAACGGTTGCTTTTGATTCGCCAGCGGCCTCGGGCGGGCGAAAACGCAACGCGGCATTCGGAATCTTCAGCGCGTTTTCGCGGCGGGCGATGATGATGGACACGTTGGCGGTCATGCCGGGCCTGAGTTTCAAATCCGCATTACTGACCTCGATGACGGTGTCGTAGGTCACCACGTTTTGCACCGTGATCGGCGAGTTGCGGATTTGCGTGACTTTCCCGCGGAACGTGCGATACGGGAACGCGTCCACGGTGAAGTCCACGCCCTGGCCGACCTCGACGCCGCCGATGTCGGCCTCGGCCACGTTGGCGTCAATCTGCATTTGCGCGAGGTCGTTGGCGATGATGAACAAGGTGGGCGCGCTCAGGCTCGCGGCCACGGTCTGGCCCACGTCCACGTTGCGCGAAATCACGATGCCGTCCACCGGCGAATAAATCGTGCAGCGACCCAAGTTGACCTTCGCGTTGTCCAGCGCAGCTTGCTTGATCTTCACCTGCGCCTCGGCTTGGTGCAGCGTGGCGCTGGCGGTGTCGTAGTCGGACCCGGAAATCAGGTTGTTCTGAAACAACTCCGTGGAGCGCCTGGCCTGGACCTGCGCCAACTCGAGGTTTGCCTTTGTGTTGGCGAGATCGCCGGCGGCCTGCGCGACGGCGCCCTTGTAGGTGGCCGGGTCGAGTTCCGCGATGATTTGGCTGGCTTTTACCGGCGAGTTCCAGTCCGCGTAAAGCTTGATGATGTTGCCGGAAATCTGGCTGCCAACGGTGACGTTCGTGACCGGGTTCAATTGCCCCGTCGCGGTGACGACCTGCGTGAGGTCGCCGCGCGCGACGGTCACGCTCTGATACTGCGGTTCGTCAGCCCGGCCGTGTGCGAAATACCAGTAGGCGCCCGCGGCCAGCAGCAGCGCCGGAATTATCGCCCATTTCAAAATTCGCTTCATGCCCATTGGCGTTATTATGGCTCAACCATGCCCGCCGGGGCAATGCTTATTGAGTCTCGCATAAATAATGGATATTTTATTTGAGCTATGGCATGGTTGGGTTTGTGAGACCCGAAGGC
>Ga0315289_10003101_pt1 | contig 25218 bp, 21 predicted proteins | sample YL17G11_40_MG_FD_203452 | JGI IMG/M metagenome (GOLD analysis project Ga0315289, IMG submission 203452) | Sediment microbial communities from Yellowstone Lake, YNP, Wyoming, USA - YL17G11_40 | ecosystem: Environmental > Aquatic > Freshwater > Lake > Sediment | place: USA: Wyoming | collected...
CCTCCACGCTCTCGCAAATCATTCCATAGATGTCGCCAGTCAATCCGCCGAGACGATTGAGCGCGAGGCGCACGACGAGGAGCGCGACGACGAAAGTGACGACGAATGCGGCGAGTCCGAACGCGCCAAAGAACGCACAACCGAGCACGGCAAAGACCGTCGCGACGAAAACGATGCGCCGCGTCAAGCCCGCACGAAACAGTGCCGCCATTCCCTCAGACCGCGCGAGTGGAAACGTCGCCGCAAACACCATCGCCCAGCGACCCAGGATCGGCGCGAGCAAAAGCGGCGCGAACGCTGTCGCGCTGGCGATTGCCGCGAACTTGGCGATGAGTAATAGCATCAAACCGACCGCGCCGAATGCACCAAGATGCACGTCGCGCAGAATTTCGAGGCGGTGTTCGCGCGTCGTCGCCGCGAACAGGCCGTCGCATGCATCCGCGAAGCCGTCCAGATGCAGTGCACCGCTGACGATGACCCACAGCGCGAGCAATAGTGCGGCGGCGACGTAATTCGGAACAACCGCGCGCAACAGAAAATTCGCTCCTGTCAAAAACAAACCGACGAGCAAACCGACGAACGGCAAGTATGCATACGCGCCCGCCGAAATCGGCTCGCGGTAGCGGACAGGAATAATTGTCAGCAAGCCAAGCGCAGTCAAAAAATCGTTCATCAAAATTCCAGACGCGTTGTCCTCCTAAGCGGAGCGAAGGATCTCTCAAGTTACTTGCGAGACGCCAAGCGTTCGCTTCGCTCAGAATGACAATCCGCGGAGCAAACGGTAAATCAAAGCCACATTGAGATTTTGGCGCGCCACCTGCGCTAGCCGATCATACGCTGCCCCGCGATCAAAGCGTGCGCGCGTCGACCGCGCGATCCCTTTGCGCGCTGCAAGATTCGCCAGCATCACCGCACGTAATTCGTCGTTATCGAACAAGCCGTGAAAGTACGTGCCCGCGATCCAGCCGCGCGCGTCCACCGCGCCATCGCAATCGTCCACCGCGTTCTCGCCGCGCGCGGCGACGCGCACGAACGACGTACAATCGGCGCGCGTCCGCCCCATGTGGATCTCGTATCCCGCAATTTCGAGATCGCGCGCGTTCGCGAACAATCCATCCTTCGCCGCTACCACGCCGCGCGCGCGAATTGTTTGCTTTTCCGCTTCAAACGTCGTCACGAGTGGAAGCAAACCCAGCCCCGCCACTTGCGCCTCGTCCGATTCGACGCGCTGCGGATCGTGAATCTGTGTGCCGAGCATTTGATAACCGCCGCAAATGCCAAGCAGCGGCGTGCCGGCACGCGCCAATTTGACGATGCGCGCCGCGAGACCGCACTCGCCCAAGAACTTCAAATCGACAATCGTCGTCTTCGTGCCAGGCAGAATGATCAAATCGGGTTCCCGCAAATCCTCGACGCAATCAACAAATCGCACCGTCACATCCGACTCCGCGCGCAGGGGGTCAAAATCGTCAAAATTGCTGATGTGCGGCAAACGGATTACCACCATGTCAAGCGCGGCGGTCGGCGGTCGGCAGTCGGCGGTCGGTTGTTCCAGCGCGACCGAATCCTCATCCGCAATCCGCAAATCGCGCACGAACGGCATTACGCCGATCACAGGCACGCCACTGCGTTCTTCCAATATCCTGACCCCGTCCGCAAACAAGCGCGCGTCGCCGCGAAATTTGTTGACGATGAAACCCTTGACGCGCTCGCGTTCGCTCCCTTCCAGCAGCGCGTGCGTCCCTAACAACTGCGCGAAGATTCCGCCACGATCAATATCACCGACGAGGACGACAGGGGCGTCGACGTACTCGGCAATTGCCATGTTCACGAGATCGCCGCGCCGCAAATTCAACTCGACAGGACTGCCCGCACCTTCGATCACGACGATGTCATACTGTGCGCGCAGCGAATCGAGCGCGTGCGTGACGACATTCCACAACTCGCCGCGCCGCCGCATGTAGTCGCCCGCAGGCAAACGCGCCCAGGGCTTGCCCATCACGACGATTTGCGCGAACGAATCGGCTTCGGGCTTGATGAGGACGGGATTCATTTCGACGGTGACATCCACGCCTGCCGCGTCTGCTTGCATCGCCTGCGCGCGTCCGATCTCGCGACCATCGCGCGTCGCGAAGGAATTGAGCGCCATGTTCTGCGCTTTGAATGGCGCGACGCGCAAACCGTCTTGTTTGAAAATGCGGCAGAGCGCGGCAACCAGCAAACTCTTGCCGACGGACGACATCGCGCCTTGCACCATCAAAACCGCGCCGCTCATTTGATTCCCTCAATTGCGTTCACCAACCGCGCGTTTTCTTCTGGCGTACGGGTAGCGATGCGAATGAAATTCGACAAGCCCCACGATGTTCCGTCTCGCACGACGATTTTGCGTTCGCGCATCTGCCGCGTAAATTCCGCCGCCGATGGAACTTGCACCAAAAAGAAATGCGTCACCGATGGAACCACGCGTAAACCCAGCCGCGTCAAATCATTCACAAGATCGTTTTTCGCACGCGCGAGCGCGGAGAGCGAATCGCGCAAATGCTTTTCGTCGCGCAACGCGGCAATCGTCGCGGCTTGCGCGAGCGCGTTCACGCTCCACGGCGGCAGGACTTTTTCGAGCGACTCAACGATCGCGGATGACGCCATCGCGTATCCGACGCGCAAGCCAGTGAGCGCATAGTCCTTGGTTAGTGAACGCAGAATCAGCGAATTGTCGTACCGCAGCAGTTCGCGCGCGTCCCACGCGTCCGCGACAAAACGCACGAACGCTTCGTCCAAAACCAGAAGCGCGTCCGGACACGCGGGCAAGATTTTTTCGATGTCGGCGCGCGCAATGTATCTTCCTGTCGGGTTGTTTGGATTGCACAGAAAAATGAAACGCGGGTGACACGCGTGCGCCTGATCGAGCAACGCATCAACGTCAATCCCAAAATCATCTTCGGAGCGGGCGCGATATTCGACGCTTTCTGCGCCCATAATCGCCACAGACGCGGCGTACTCACCAAATGTCGGCGCGACGATGAGCACGCGGTCGCCAGCGCGCAGGAACGCGACGGCGAGATGATAAATCAAATCCACCGAACCATTGCCGACGATCAATTGTCGCGCCCCGACATTTTGCATTTCGGCGAGCGCATTGCGTAATGGCGTCGCGCGCGGATCGGGATGGCGACCAATCGGCACCGCGCACATCGCGTCCCAGATGCGCGGCGAGGGACCGTACGGATTGACGTTGGAACTGAAATCAATCCAATCGAGGTCGTGCGCGCTATGAAAGCCGCCGTGCGGGACAGGCACGAGGTATTCAATTTCGGGACGTGGCTGAATGCCCATTGCAGATTTCAGATTTTCGATTTCTGATTTATGATTTTGGCTTGCATTGTTCGATCAACACACCGATTACAACTGCCAACCCCAGCGCATCTGAAACGATTCGCGCGGCGCGTTGAATGTCGCTCGGCTGCGGGGCGCGTCCGTTTTCGTTCAAGCGATACTTTCCCACTTTTTCCAACCGCACGTCGAGCGCGCCTGCCATCGCGCTCATCGGATAGCCCGCATTGGGACTCTCCGTCCGCGCGTGATCGCGCCACATCGTTCGCCACGCTCGGCGCGCGTCCTCTCGCGTGAATCGCGCGGCAAGCACGAGCAGGAGCGCGGTGACGCGCGCAGGGATGAAATTCAGCACGTCGTCCACGCGCGCCGTGACCTTGCCGAGAAACTCGTGCCGCCCGCGGTAACCGATCATCGAATCCAGCGTGTTGACCGCGCGGTACACAAACCCGCCGGGCAAACCAAACAAGTGATAATAGAACAACGGCGCGACAAACGAATCGCTCGCATTCTCCGCTAACGATTCGATTGCCGCTGCCGACAACTGCGATGCATCGAGTTCGCGCGTGTCGCGGCTGACGAGCGCGCACAAATCAGCGCGTGCGTTGTCGGTCGCGCGCGTTTCCAAATCGCGCTGCACACTTTGCCCCGCGCGAATCAATCCGCGCCACGCGAACGTCATCTTGAGCGCGATTGCCGCGAGCAAAACGCCGAACCAACTCCAGCTCGTAGTGGGCGATTTATCGCCGTTCCAGCGCGCTAAAGCGCGTACTACAAACACGCGTTCAATTACAAGCGCAGGCAACGCGGCAATCGCGATTCCACTCGCGGTGACGCCCGCGCCGTACAACAATTCTGCGCGCGGACTATCGCGCGGCGCGCGGCGTTCCAGCGATTGGGCAATGCGCCCGAACCACGCGACAGGATGCCATGCGTTCGGCGGATCGCCGATGAGCCAGTCAATCACAACGGCGAGAATCAAAAGGAAAATGTTGTAGTTCATTGCATCGCATTCAGAATCGCCCGGCGCACCGCGCGCGCGATCGATGCGCCAAGCGGCGAAATCGGTCCTACGTATTCATAACGCGCGCCGCGCTCAGTTGATGCGATCACAATCGAATCAGTGCCGGTACCGCTGGCGAATCCGCCGTGCGGCGCGCGCAAGTCCCTTTCGATCAGTGCGAGCGTCTTCGCTTCGGTCGTGGTGATGACCGCGTTCACCCGCGCGGCTGGCGTGAGACACGCGTCAGCGACGACAATGATGTTGATCGTGCTCGCCTCAACCCGCGCGGCTTCGGTGATACCGGACGCAGTCGGATGGCTCACGCCAACGGTTGCAACCACGACCACCGTCGTCGCCGCGTCGCGTTCGACGGCAACCTGGGCGCGTTCCGTTTTCGCCGCTGTCATCAATCCGACGAACGGTTCGACGATTCCGATTTCACGCGCTAGCGCGAGGAGATCGTCGCGCGGCGAACGTCCATCGTAACCGCGCGCGACGCGCCTGTTGACGATGTGCCGCGCCTGCGTCAACTCACTTCCGACGACCGTCGAACTCAACACCGCGAGTGGCTCATCGCTCCATAGATGAACGAGGCGCGCGTTGTATTCCAAATGCAAACCAAGAATCGGCAGGTTCACGAGAATTCACCTTGTGTTATTGCGAGGAGCGTTCTTTGCGACGAAGCAACACTTGCACCGCACGCAAGTGCAGGTGTCTCCAAGCAACTTGGGGATTGCTTCGCTCCGCTCGCAATGAGAATCCGTTACGCGCTTTTTTCCGACACGCCCGCTTCCGCGAACGTCGCCATCTCGTCGAGGATTTTGCACGCGGCAACGCAAATCGAAATGCCGAGCGCCGCGCCTGTCCCTTCGCCTAAGCGCAGATCGAGATCGAGCAGCGGTTCGAGCCGCAGATGTTCCAACATCGCGCGATGTCCAATTTCGACGGAACGATGCGCGGCGATCAAGTATGATTGCACCGACGGCGCGAGACCGTACGCGATTAGTGCCGCCGCGCCCGAAATGAATCCATCTATCACGACGGGCACGCGCCGCGCCGCCGCGCCGAGCATCACGCCCGCAAGTCCACCAATCTCGAATCCGCCGACCTTGCTCAACACATCGAGCGCGTCGCTTGGATTTGGCTGATTGATGGCAAGCGCGCGTTCAATCGTCGCGATTTTGCGCGCCAGTCCCACGTCATCCAGACCCGTGCCGCGTCCTGTGACTTTTGCAACTGATCGACGCGTGATCGCCGCGACCATCGCGGACGATGGCGTCGTGTTGCCAATGCCCATGTCGCCCGTGCCGATAAGGTCCGCACCGTGCTCGACTTCATGCGTCACGATTTCGATCCCTGCTTCGACCGCGCGGCGCGCTTCGTCGCGCGTCATCGCGGGACCGATGGAAAAATCGCGCGTCCCTTTCGCAATTTTGCGATCCACTAATTCGGGATGCGATGGCAGATCGGATGCAACACCCATATCCACGACGACGACGCGCGCGCCAACGTGCCGCGCCAGCACGTTGATTGCCGCGCCGCCGCTCAGAAAATTCAAAACCATTTGCAGCGTCACTTCGGAGGGATACGCGCTGACTCCTTGCCGCGCAACGCCGTGATCGCCCGCCATCGTAATAATCGTCGGTTGTTTGAAACGCGGACGCGCGTTGCGCGTGATGCCAGCGATTTGAATGGACAACGCTTCCAGTCGTCCGAGCGCGCCTGGCGGCTTGGTGAGTTGATCTTGCCGCGCGCGCGCCGCACGGATCGCGTCGTCGTCATGTGGTTGGATTTGCCCACTGGTTTCGGTGATTAGATTCAAGGAAATTCTCCTTACAAAGGTCTGACGACAGAAGACCGCCGCTTCTGACATTGCGAGGAGTGCCTTCTGCGAAGCACTCCTCGCGTGGCTGGGGGATTGCTTCGCGAAGTTTACCCTGAGCGAAGCGAACACGCCCGCAATGCAGTTACGTGACTCCCACCACCGCCATCGGCCGCTGATTTTGCGGATGCGGAATGACCAAGAGTTCGATGCCGTACACCTCGCGCAAAACATCGGGCGCGATCACTTCGCGCGGCGATCCCGCTTTGTACACGCGACCCTCCTTGAACAACACCAGGCGCGAGCAGTACTGCGCGGCGAGATTGAGATCGTGAAACACGACCAACACCGCGAGTCCGCGCTCGCGATTCAAGCGGCGGACCAGTTCCATCACCTCGATCTGATGCTTCACGTCGAGATGCGCGGTCGGTTCGTCGAGTAAAAGCACTTCGGGTTCCTGCGCGAGCGCGCGCGCGATCACGACACGCTGTCGTTCGCCCCCCGAGAGTTGATTGACCAAGCGCTCCGCCAGCGACCAGGTTCCCGTCGCCTCCATCGCCGCGCGTGCGATTTCCTTGTCGCGTGCGTTTTCGTTTTGCCACCAATCGAGATGCGGGACGCGCCCCATCAAAACGATTTCGAACGCGGTGAACCCTGGCGGCAATTCGACCGCTTGCGGAACGACCGCGATGTGCCGCGCGATTTGCTGGGGATCGAGCGACGCAAGGGTGTGACCATCGAGCCAGACACGCCCGCGCTGCGGCACAAGCACGCGGCTCAGGCATTTAATCAGCGTAGATTTGCCCGACCCATTCGGACCGATGAGACCAACGAGTTCGCCTGGTTTGATCGCGAGATCAATTTCATTCAATACGGATTTGTCTTGGTACGCGAAGGAAATTCCTTCGGCACGTAGTCGGAGCGTGTTCATATCAGCGTCTCCCTATTTCGTCGCAAGAGGTACAAGAAAAACGGCGCGCCGCAAAACGCGGTGATAATGCCGACGGGCAATTCACTCGGCGAGAGCAGGGTGCGCGCGAGCGTATCCGCCAGAATGAGAAACGTCGCACCGATCAGCGCGGACATCGGCAAGAGAAAACGATGATCGGGTCCCCAGACCAGGCGAACCGCGTGCGGCACGATCAGGCCGACAAAGCCAATGATGCCGCTCGTCGCGACCGCCGCCGCCGTGATGAGCGATGCGGACGCGACTAAGATCATCGTCACGCGTTCGACTGGCACACCAAGTTGCTGCGCTTGCACATCGCCCAACTGCAAAACGTTCAGCGTGCGCGCGTTCAAATACAGCACCAGCCAGCCGATTCCCAGGTACGGAATCATCACCGCGACATCTTGCCAACTGCCGAGCGAAAAACTTCCCATCATCCACGCGATAATCTGCTGCGTGCGAAACGCGCTGTCCCCTTTGAACATTAGAAACCACGTGATCGCGGAGAGAAACGCGCCGAGCGCGACGCCCGCCAGAATCAACGTCGTCGGCGTCGTGCGCCCGCCCGCGCGCGCCAGCGCGTAGATCAGCGTCGTCGCGCCAATCGCGCCGATGAACGCGAAGAGCGAAATCGCCCCGAACGAAAAAACGATCGCAATGGTCGCGCCGAGCGCCGCGCCCGCCGACACGCCGATCAGGTACGGATCAGCGAGCGGGTTCCGCAGGAGACCTTGATACGTCGCGCCCGATGTCGCAAGCGCGCTGCCGACCAACGCGGCGAGCGCGATGCGTGGCAAACGAATGTCGAATACAATCGTCTCCCAGCTGGGTGCCCAGGTTGGCGCGATTGTCATGCCTGGAATTTTCGCGGCGATGACTCGCCACAATGTCTCAAGCGGGATCGCGACGGAACCAATCGTCACCGCGACTGCGCCCGTCGCAAGGACGATGAAAGTTGCGACGAGCAAGAACAGTCCGCGATGTTGGTGCGCGGGGTAGGTGGTGTGCATAGCAAGTTTTCAGAAACCCGTTTTCTGCGAGAAAACGGGTTTCTCGCCTATTGGAACAACTCTGGATACAACGCGCGCGCGATCAATTCCAGTCCTTCGACAAGGCGCGGACCTGGACGCGAGACGATGTTGACGTCAACCACGGGAACGATGCGTCCGTTCTTGACTGCGCTGATGTTCGCCCAACCAGGTCGCGCTTTGACCGTGTCAGGCGTTTCGCCGAAAGGATGATCACCCAAGAAAATCACTTCGGGATCTTTGAGCACGAACGACTCGAGCGAGAGTTGTGGGTACGCGCTCTGAGCATCACTAGCGATGTTGACGCCGCCTGCCTTGATAATCATATCATCGAGGAACGACCCAGGACCTGGCGTGTACAACGACTTGTCAATTTCGTAAAAAACCCGCGGCTTGGTTTTCGCCGTTGCGGTCTTCGCGGCGATGGCGTCAATGCGCGTTTTCATTTGCGCGATCAACTTGGCGGCAGCATCGGAGGTGGCAGTGATCTTACCGACGAAAGTGATCTCGGCGAGTACATCGTCCACGTTTTTCGGTTCAACGACGACGACGGTGACGCCGCGCTTTTGCAATTCAGACACCACTGCCCCCGCGTGAATGTTCGTCGCAAGTACGAGGTCGGGATCGAGTCCGATGACTTTTTCCAAATCAATGTTCACGAATCCGCCAATCTTGGGCTTTTGTTTCGCCTCAGGCGGATAATCGCAGTACTCCGTCACGCCGACGACACGGTCGCCGAGTCCCAACGCGTAGAGAACCTCAGTATTGCTCGGCGCGAGCGAGACGATGCGCGTGGGTAACCCTTTCAGCGTGACTTGACGCCCCGCATCGTCGGTGACCGTGATGAACACGGCTGGCGCGGTGGTTGGCGCGGCGGTCGGCGGAGACGCGCACGCGGTCAACCCGAGCACAATTATTGTCAGCGCGATCAGCGCGACAGAAATTCTTCGAGGTGACATGTCTTTGCTCCTGGTTTGTAGTAATCACTTTAGCGGTGTTTGCGCGCGCAAGCGCGCACTACGAACAAACAAAAATCCCCTTGCCTCTCGACAAGGGGATTGACTCACGTTACATCATTCATCATCCTGCCCCCTTTCTCGCGAAGGTTGCCTTGGGAGAGCGCACGCGGTCAATTGCACTGCGTACGCGACAGAGGCGGGTATCCTGGCTTGTTCCAGTGAACGGTGAACAGTAATCAGTAGATTGCGACTGTTTGCTGCTGACTGTTCACTGTTTACTGGAACTCACAGTTGCGGGACAGCGTCGGATTCGCACCGAACTTCCCCTGCACCTCTGCCGTTGATTGTTAAACTTTCAGAATCTATTATAGCACGAACCGAATATTTGAACAAATCGGCAACTATATCACTCCTCCGCGCGCAACCGATACCCGACACCCGGCTCGGTGACGATGTAACGCGGACGCGTGGGGTCGGCTTCGAGTTTGTGCCGCAGATTGCTGATGTTCACGCGGAGCAGGTGCGCCTCTTGCTCGTAGGCAACGCCCCAGACTTGACGCAGCAACTGGCGATGGGTGATCACTTTGCCGGCGTTGGTCACGAGGACGCGCAGCAGATCATACTCGGTCGGCGTCAACTGGACTTCTTGTCCAGCGACGGTGACCACGTGCCGCGCCAAGTCCACCGTCAATTCGCCGGTCGTGAACACTGGCGCGTCGCTCTCCGCGAGCCGGCGGCGCAGCGCCGCGCGCATCCGCGCCAACAACTCGCTGATGCCGAACGGCTTGGTCAAGTAATCGTCCGCGCCGGCATCGAGCGCGGCAACTTTTTCCGATTCGTGCTCACGCACGGAAAGGATGATGATCGGAATTTGGCTCCACTCGCGCAGTTGCCGCGTCACTTCGATCCCTTCGATGTCCGGCAACCCCAAATCGAGAATCATCAAATCGGGGCGGTGCGCGAGGACAGCCGCCAAGGCGTCCTGCCCGGTTGCCGCTTCGTACACTTGATAGTCGTGCGCGGCGAGCGAGGCGCGCAGAAATTTTCGGATCGACGCTTCGTCGTCCACGACCAGTACGCGCAACGCCGGCTCACTCATCGGATTTGTTCCTCTGGCAGCGGCAGGTTCAGCGTGATGAGGGTTCCTCCGCCGTCACGGTTCGCCGCATCAATCGTGCCGCCGTGCGCTTCGACGATGCCCTTGCAAATGGAGAGACCCAACCCCGTGCCGCCGGCTTTGTCGGGACGGTGCACGCGAAAGACCCGGTCGAACTTGGCGCTGCGCGCATCCACCGGAACGAGTCGGGGTGCCTTGTGGGGACGCTGAACGCTGAAGAATTTATCGAACACGCGCGTCAGGTCTTCGCGCGGGATGCCGATGCCGCGATCGGCGACCTGGATTTGCAGGACAGTGCCAACCACGCGCGCAGTGATCTGGATCGGCGAGTCCGGAAACGAATACTTGAGCGCGTTGTCGAGCAGATTGACCAACACCTGAACGATCAACGCAAAATCCATCGGGACCACCGGCAGGGTCGGTGAGATGTCCACGGTGACGTTCCGACCTCGGAGGCGATTGGTCAGCCGCTCCAGGGCTGAGCCGATCACATCCTGGACATCGCACGGTTCTCGTCTCAGGCGGATGGCGCCGGCTTCGATCCGCGTCATATCGAGCAGGTTGCCGACCAGATGATTCAATCGTTCGGCTTCTTCCATGGCGGTCTCGATCAGATTGCGGCGTCCGGCTTCGTCGAGGTGTGAGTTTTCCTCCTGCAAACTACTCAACGCCCCGGTGATCGAAACGAGCGGAGTGCGCAATTCGTGCGAAACCGAATCGAGGAGCGCCGTCTGAAGTTTCTCCGTGGCGTGGAGCAATTGCGCCTGGCGCGCCTGCTCGTCCAGCAGGGCACGCTCGATCGCGAGGGCGATCTGGCTGGCGAACGATTCGAGCAATCGTCGCTGCTCCGGCGTCAATGGGTCGTCTTGGTTTGTTGGCTTGACAGCAAGAATGCCGACGACACCGCGCACCGTCTTGAGCGGAAGGCAACGGATCGGGACAGCGGGAAGCGTGTCGGTGCCACGACCGGCTGGCTCCTTGTGTTGAAACGCCCAGATCGCGACGGCTCGCTCGCTGTCGTCGAGTTGAAAGTCGGGGCTGGACACGCGCGCTCGCAACTCTTCCCCCTCTGGCAAAAGGATCGCGGCTTGCCGATGGAAGGTCTGGTCAACATGCTTGATCGCGGAGCGCAGAGTATCTTCGAATCCCGCCGCCGCAGTCAAATCACGACTGAATTCGTACAACTCCATCGTCTCCGACTCGCGTCGCTGGACGACTTCTACCTGTTCGCGCAGGCGGACTGTGAGATCGCTGATCACCAATCCAACGATCAGCAACCCGGCAAAAGTCAAAACGTACTGCGTATCCGCAACCGCGAAAGTGAAAATGGGAGGCACGAAGAAAAGGTCAAACGCCAGCACGCCGAGGATTGCCGTCACGATCGAAGGTCCGCGTCCGAGATAGATCGCGGCGGCGACGACGACGAGCAGGTAAAGCATCACCAGATTGATCGGCGAGACCAGTTCGCGCGCCGGCAGACCGAGCAGCGTTGCCCCGGCAACCAGCATGAGACTGAGGAAATAGCGTCGCCACGGACGATGCGGATGCCAGGGCTCGGTCTCGACGATCGGCGCAGGTTCTGCCCCGCCGCTGATGACGTAGACATCAATCGGTCCGCTCTGCCGAATGATCTGATCCACGACGGAGCCGTGCAAAAATTCCCAAAACCGCGAGCGCAAGGGTTTGCCAGCAATGATCTTGGTGATGTTGTGCGTCCGCGCGTAACGCAGGACTGTTTCTGCGACGGCAGGATTGGGCAGGGTGAGGACTTGCGCGCCCAAATCTTCTGCCAGACCGAGAATACGCGTGATGCGGTCGCGCTGGTTCGCGGATAACCGCACGTGGTCGGGGGTCTCGACGTAGAGCGCGCACCACTCCGCTTTGAGTTCGTCCGCCAAACGCCGCGCGGTGCGCACCAGCCGTTCGCTCAGGGTGCCGGGGCTGACGCACACGAGCAGTCGTTCGGCTGCGGGCCAGGGACCGGCAATCGCGCGCGTTTCCATATACGCACGCATCTGGTCGTCCACACGCGCGGCGGTACGTCGCAGCGACAACTCGCGCAGCGCGGTCAGGTTGCCTTTGCGGAAAAAGTGTTCGATGGCGCGCGCCGCTTGATCGGGCACGTAGACCTTGCCCTCTTTCAAGCGCTGCAACAGTTCGTCGGGGGGAAGGTCAACCAGTTCGATGTCGTTGGCTTCGTCCAGAATGCTGTCCGACACCGTTTCGCGAACGACGATGCCGGTAATCTGCGCGACGACATCATTGAGACTCTCAAGGTGCTGGACATTGAGCGTAGTGTATACGTCAATCCCAGCCGCCAAAAGTTCTTCGACATCCTGATAGCGCTTGGGATGGCGCGAACCGGGCACATTCGTATGGGCAAGTTCGTCCACGAGTGCGAGTTGCGGCTTGCGCGCAAGGACGGCATCTACGTCCATCTCGGTCAGAAACGACCCGCGATGTTCAACTTGGCGGCGCGGGATGATCTCAAGACCTGCCAAGAGCGCATCGGTCTCCGCGCGCCCGTGCGTCTCCACGTACCCGGCGACGACATCCACGCCCGCGCTTTTACGTTCGTGCGCGGCAGCATCCAGCATCGCGTAGGTCTTGCCGACGCCAGCGGCGTAGCCGAGAAAAATCTTGAGTTTGCCGCGCGTTTGCTGTTTCTCTTCCGCCTGCACGCGCGCGAGCAGTTGATCGGGATTGGGGCGCACATCATCGGTAGCCATGTCGCATCACCACTGCTATTATATCACATCTGCCCGCGTCTAGAACATCGGTCAAGTAATCCGCGAATCACACGCATCTTCGCCAATTTCAATTTTTCATTCGCGCAATGCGCGTGATTCGCGGATAAATCTGATTGCTTGATCGCCGCTCTAGCAGATCGCTCACCGCAGGGCGTCCAGCGCCAGATTGAGTCTCAGCACGTTGACGCGCGGCTCGCCCAGGATGCCCAACTGCCGGTCTTCGACGAACTGTTCGACCAGCGAACCTACACGCGCTGGGTCAAGCCCACGCGCGCGTGCCACGCGCGGCACCTGATACAACGCCGCCGCCACGCTGATGTGCGGGTCGAGTCCACTCCCGGAGGCGGTGACAAGATCCACCGGGACCGGCGCGGCGTTGTTCGGATCCGCATCGCGCAGGGCTTGTGCGCGCGCATGCACCGCGTCCGCCAGCGCGGGATTGGTTGGTCCAAGATTCGATCCCGATGAAGCACCGGCATTGTACGCAAATGGAGCAGTCGCCGAAGGGCGACCCCAAAAATATCCCGGATCATCAAATGGCTGTCCGATGAGCGACGAGCCAACGGTTTGTCCATCTTTCGTGATGAGACTGCCATTTGCCTGCTGCGGAAAGAGCGCCTGCGCGACGCCGGTAACGACGACCGGATAAATCACACCCGTAAGAATCGTCAAGAGCAGCAACAGCACGATGGCAGGTTTTAGTTGAGAGACCATTTCGCTTCATCCTCTCCTACGCCGAGCGCGCCGACGCGCGCTTGAATCGCCGCGCGCGGCAGCGTGAATACCTTCCGCTCCTTCCAATCTACGTTGGCATCCTCCGTCCTGCAAATCGGCTCGTAGACAACCATCGTGAGGTGGCGCAGCGATGTGTCCCGTTCCATCTCGTAACGCTCCAACAAGCCGCCGTTGATATGAACCCAGAACAACATCGCGCCATAGGTGAGCACCACAATTGCAGCGTCCACGATTGCGTCTGATGCGCGGGGCAAGGGCAAAAGTCGCTCAAGCGCTATCAGACCAAACATGATCGGGACGAGCAAGTAGAGTTGCCACCACGCAGGTTTACGCGATTGCATAAATTTCCTCCTATTCTAAATGCAGCGCGACCAGAAGCAGGTCAATCGCCTTGATAGCGATGAACGGTGCGATGACGCCGCCCACGCCGTAGATCAACAGATTGTCGCGCAGCAATTGTGCCGCGCCGACCGGGCGATAGGGCACCCCGCGCAGCGCCAACGGAATCAGCGCGACGATGATGAGCGCATTGAAAATAACTGCCGAGAGGACTGCGCTTTGCGGCGTCGCCAGTCCCATAAAGTTCAACGCTTGCAGCGCGGGATACGTCGTCGCAAACGCCGCGGGAATGATGGCAAAGTACTTGGCGACATCGTTCGCGATGCTGAACGTCGTCAACGCGCCGCGCGTCATCAACAACTGTTTGCCGATTTCGACAATGTCAATCAACTTGGTCGGATTGCTGTCGAGGTCAATCATGTTCGCGGCTTCGCGCGCGGGCTGCGTGCCGGTATTCATCGCGACGGCAACGTCGGCTTGCGCGAGCGCGGGCGCATCGTTCGTGCCATCGCCGGTCATCGCAATCAAGCGACCGCCCGCTTGATACTCGCGGATAAGTTTCAGTTTTGTTTCCGGTGTTGCCTGCGCGAGAAAATCGTCCACTCCCGCTTCGGCGGCAATCGCCGTGGCAGTCAGTGGGTTGTCGCCGGTGATCATCACGGTTTTGATGCCCATCTTGCGTAATTGCGCAAAGCGTTCCTTGATCCCGCCTTTGACGATGTCTTTAAGATGAATCACACCAAGCGCATCGCCATTGCGCACGACGACGAGCGGCGTGCCTCCCTTCTTGGCAATGCTTTCGATCAGCCGATCCAGCTCCGGTGGCACTGGCTTGCCACAACTCCGGATCAGTGCGAGCATCGCATCCGGCGCGCCCTTGCGAATTTCCGTGCCGTTGAAATTCACGCCGCTCATCCGCGTCTGCGCGCTGAATGGAAGAAAAGTCATGCCGGCATGCGTCCCGTCACCCGCGCCAACCGAGCGCCCGCGCAAACCGTACCTTTCTCTGGCGAGCACGACAATGCTGCGACCTTCGGGGGTTTCGTCGGCGAGCGACGACAACTGTGCCGCTTCGGCGAGTGCGGTTTCATTGCCGCCCTCAACCGCGATGAATTCGACCGCTTGGCGATTGCCGAGCGTGATCGTACCGGTCTTGTCAAGCAACAGCACATCCACATCCCCGGCGGCTTCGACCGCGCGTCCGGACAACGCGATCACATTGCGGCGAATCAGGCGATCCATGCCGGCGATGCCGATGGCGGACAACAAGCCGCCAATCGTCGTCGGAATCAAACAGACCAGGAGCGCGACCAGCACCGTGATTGTAATCGGCGTGCCCTGTCCGTTCGCCGCGACGCTGTACATCGAGAATGGAAGCAGGGTGATACACACGCCGAGAAAAATGATCGTGAACGCCGCGAGCAAAATGTTCAGCGCGATTTCGTTCGGCGTCTTTTGGCGTTTGGCGCCTTCGACCAAACCGATCATGCGATCCAGGAATCCCTCACCAGGATTCGCGGTCACGCGCACGATCAGCCAGTCGGACAAGACGCGCGTGCCGCCGGTTACCGCGCTGCGCTCACCGCCGGATTCGCGAATTACGGGCGCGCTTTCGCCGGTCACTGCACTTTCGTCCACCGACGCGATGCCTTCGATCACCTCGCCGTCCGCCGGAATCAGATCGCCCGGCTCGACGAGAAACGCGTCATGCTTGCGCAGCGCGGTGGATGGCACCATTTCGTACGACGCGCCGTGCTTTGGTCTTTTCAATTTTTTCGCCTGCGTCTCGCGACGCGCGCGTCGCAACGCTTCGGCTTGCGCTTTACCGCGTCCTTCCGCGAGCGCTTCGGAAAAGTTCGCAAAGAGCACCGTGAACCAGAGCCAGACCGAAACTGCGCCGATGAAACCCGCGGGTGCTTCGCCCTGACCGATCAACGCCTGCGCCCAGAGGATCGTCGTGAGCACACTGCCGATTTCGACCACGAACATGACTGAATTCTTGACCATCCAGCGCGGATTGAGTTTGATGAACGAACCCACAACCGCGCGGCGATAGATTGCGGAGCGCGTCGTCGTTTGTTTTCCAGGTTGTTTGATATTTGTGTTCACCATTTGGATTGCCTCGCTTATCCACCCATCAACAGATGTTCGACAATCGGACCCAGCGACAGCGCGGGAAAGAAATTCAACGCGCCGACGACGAGCACAACCGCGACGAGCCAGGCGATGAACAGCGGTGAGTGCGTCGGCAGCGTGCCCGCGCTCGGCGGCACTTTTTTCTTGCGCGCCAGCGAACCGGCGATGGCGAGCATCGGAATCGCCAGCCAATAACGGGCAACGAGCATCTCGAGTGCACCCCAGATATTGTAAAAGAGGTTGTTCACACCCAAGCCCGCGAATGCGCTGCCGTTGTTATTGCCCATCGAAGTGAACGCATACAGCACTTCGCTAAAACCATGCGCGCCCGGATTAAAGATGGTCGCTTTGCCTGCGTCGGTGACGACGCCAAGCGCAGTCAAGCCCAGCGTCGCGAGGGGCATGATCAAAATCACGAGCGCCGCCATCTTCATTTCGTACGCTTCAATTTTCTTGCCGACATATTCCGGCGTGCGCCCAACCATCAAGCCCGCAACAAAGACCGCGACGATCACAAAGGCGAGCATCCCATATAAACCCGAGCCAACGCCGCCAAAGACGACTTCCCCCAAGTGCATCATCACGAGCGGAACCAAGCCGCCGAGCGGCATAAACGAATCGTGCATCGAGTTGACCGAGCCGTTCGACGCGGCAGTCGTCGCCGTTGCCCACAACGCGGAATTGGCAATGCCGAAGCGGACTTCTTTGCCTTCCATGTTGCCGCCACCCTGCATCTCACTTGCAGCTTGATCTACGCCGAGTTTCGTCAATGCCGGATTCGGGCTTGATTCCGCCCACACCGCGACGGCGAGAAACATGACGAAAATAATCGTCATGGCGGCGAGGATCGCCCACCCTTGCCGCGTGTCCCCAACCATTCTGCCAAAGGTGTAGCACAACGCCGCGGCGATGCGTAGGATCGAGAGCATCTCTACGAAATTCGAGAACGGAGTCGGATTCTCGAATGGATGCGCCGAATTCACGTTGAAGAATCCGCCGCCATTCGTTCCCAACTCCTTGATCGCGATTTGCGACGCGGCGGGACCGACCGCGAGCACTTGCTGCGTCAAAGGCACCTTCTCCACGACTGGATTGCCCTGCGCGTCTTTGAGCGGGTTGCCATTCGCGTCACTCTTTGGCTGGTCGTAGGTCGTGGGTTGAACAAGGTTCGCCGTCACGTACGGATTGAACGTTTGCACGACGCCTTGCGATACGAGCAGGAACGAAAGGACAATCGCCAGCGGCATCAGGATGTACAGCGTCGTGCGCACCAAGTCCACCCAAAAACTGCCGATGCTTTGCGCGTTGTGCCGCACCAAGCCGCGTATCAGCGCGACGAGAATCGCCATCCCCGTCGCCGCCGAGACAACATTCTGCACCGTGAGCGCGATCATTTGCGTGAGATAACTGAGCGTCGTCTCGCCGCCGTAATCCTGCCAATTCGTGTTCGTCGCGAAACTCGCCGCGGTGTTGAACGCGCCGTCGGGCGCGACCGCGCCGATTCCCGCCGGATTGAGTGGCAAAAAGCCCTGCACGCGCTGAATCACGTATACGACGACAAGACCCAGCATATTGAACACCATCATCGCGACCGCGTACGTCTTCCAGTCCATTTCCTGATCAGGACTGACACCGGAGAGGCGATAGATCAAGCGCTCGACGGGGCGCAGGACAGGATCAAGAAATGTACGCTTGCCCTCGTACACGTCCGCCATAAACGCGCCCAGCGGCTTGACCAGCGCGATCAGCACGATCAGGTAGAGCGCGATTTGCAAGATCCCGAATGTTGTCATCAGAACCACTCCGGCTTCAACAGCGCCGCAAACAGATAGACGAGCAGCGCGAGCGAGACAATGCCAGCAACGATATAGAGAATGTTCATTTTACTTGCCCTCCACACGCTGACAGAGCGAGATAAACCCGACAGTAGCCACGAAGAACAGTACCGTAAGACCGAGCATCAAAAGATCAGCCATAGACTTGTCTCCCATTCAAAATTTCATCCGTAGTGTAAGCAGTTTTGGGTCAATTGCGCGACAAGAAGAACTCTGGGAAAATCAAGAAACCGTCAAGAAGACGAACCCCTTTCGCGTGGAAGACGAAGGGCAACCAAGCGACGAAGAGGGACAAGGAGAGGTCAAGAAAGTGTCAAGAGGATTAATCGTGAGGTCAAGAAAGCATCAAGAAACGAATCACAATGCGATTTGTCTATTGACTTGGGCATTGGGTCATCTTACAATACTTGCAGGATGATCACGTTGTTGACGATGTTTGGAATGACTTGATTTTTGTACGGGCTATCTGAGCATATCTGAGGCGGCTCCTCCGAGTTCTTGAGAAAAAGTGGAGTGAGCCGTCTTGCTTTGCCAATGGTCACAGATCTCTGGAGAACAAATGGCTGAACTGGTAGCAATCCCGCCAGCAAAGACAGAACAACCACAGGCAGAACATCGCGGGGAATTGCGGCGGGACGTGACGGTCTGGGGATCGTACACGTGGGGTTATGCCGACGTCGGTGCGGATATTTACGCCGCGCTCGGTCTGGTGATCGCCGCGGCGCAAGGACTGGCACCCGCCGCGTTCGCGCTCGCGGGCTTGGTGTACATCATGATCGGATTGGCGTACACCGAACTCGCCTCCACCTATCCGGTCGCAGGCGGCGGACACTATTTCGCCTTGCGCGGTCTTGGCGATTTCTGGGGATTTGTCGCGGGTGCCGCGCTCTTGCTCGATTATACGATTGACATCGCGCTCTTCGCCGTCGCCTCTGCCGGGTACATCAACTTTTTCTCCCCGTGGATTTTTGGAGTTGCCGTCGGCAAGATTTCCATCGCGGTGGGTCCATTCGAGGACATCAAGATCATCTGGCTCGTGGAGACGATGCTCCTGATCGGGTTCCTCATCTGGATCAACATGCGCGGCGTGCGCGAATCGTCGCTGCTCAACGAAGTCCTCGGCGCGATGGATTTGCTGCTCGAATCGTCCGTCGTCTTCTTGGGCTTTACCCTCGCGTGGAATCCGGACCTCTTGCTGAGCCAGTGGACGCACGCGCTCCAGACACTCCCGCTCGAAAAATTCATGTACGGCTCGTCGCTCGCGATTATCTCGTTCGTCGGGTTAGAATCCATCTCACAAGCCGCGCAGGAGACGCGTCGTCCCGCGACGATCATCCCCCGCACGAGCATCGCGCTTATCTTCACCGTGTTCATCTTCGCAGTCAGTTTTTCAACCGTCGGTCTGGGTATCCTGCCGTGGGAGCAGTTTGCGGAGAACATCGGCGATCCAGTCGCACGGCTCGCGCAATCAATTCCGTATCTGGGCTTTATTGCAGGTCCCTTTGCCGCGACCCTCGGGGCGACGATTCTGCTCATCAGCGCAAACACAGGTGTGATGGGTTCCTCGCGCTTGATGTACTCGATGAGCCAATTGCATCTGGTGACTAAATGGCTAGACAAGGTGCATCCGCGCTTTCAAACCCCAGTGCGAACGATTGTCGTCTTTTCGCTGATGGGTGCTTTTGAAGCCGTACTCGCGTTTCTCACACCGAGCGCGATGGATACGCTGGGCAATATGTATGCGTTCGGCGCGACGCTTGGCTATACCCTCGTCTTTATTTCGTTGATTACCTTGCGTTTCAAAGACCCCTATTCGCCGCGCCCGTACATCATGCCGATCAATCTGCCGATCCAATGGAAAGGACGCAAGGTGGATTTCCCGGTGCTCGGCGTGATTGGCATGATCGGCGTCAGTTTCATTCTGTTTGAAGTGATTCTCACGCACGAAATTGGACGCATTGCCGGTCCGACGTGGGTGCTCCTCTGCATCGTGTATTACGTGATCTGGCGCCGGCGTAATCATCTGCCGATCCTCGGCGATGTGCCGCACGACTGGGAGCAGGAACAGATTGCCGTGTTGACGAGCGCCGAGGAATATGAATTGCTGGAAGAGTACAAAGACGCGCTCGCGCGCCGCAATCACACAGCATCACAGTCTGCCGCCGCCAACTCGGGTCACGCTCAGCGACGAACGCCGCTTGGCAAGGGAGGTTTGAAATGATGGCTCAAGTCAGTCCACTCGGAATTCTGCTCGGATTTACTTTCATTGCCGCGCTCGGATCCTTCTTTTACTGGACGCTTCACGTCCCGCCAACGTCACCCCTTCCCATCGCGCGAGTACGTCGCTCGGCGGAAGCGCGCGTCAAGATTCTGGTACCGCTGGGAGAAGCGCTGCCACCCGAAGGCGCGGTTGAATTGGCGTGTCACTGGGAAACTGGCAAAGAGCGCGAACTCGTGCTGGTGTATGTCGTCGTCGTCCCCTATATTCTCTCTCTGGACGCGCCGATGCCGGAGCGTGACCAAGCCGCGAGCGACGCGCTAGACCTGGCTAACCTGATTGCCCAACGACACCACTGTCCCGCTCGCATGTACATCGTCCGTCATCGCGGTGCAGCCGCGGGCGTTCTCCAAGTGGCGCGGGACGAACAGGTGGACGCGATCATACTGGAGGGTGGCGAGCCGCACACTTCTGGCGAGTGGGGCCGGATGAGCATTGAGCTGCTGCGCCGCGCGACCTGCGAAGTTATCGTGGATCAAGTTCCCATCGCCGCGCGACCGCTGTCGTTGAACCTGCCGGTAGGATCGGCAACCGGCACATAGCGAAGCGCAATCCCGCGCGATGCCCTCCGCGACAAAAGCCATTGACGAAAGAGAATAAAATGGTATAATGATGCCGTAACAGATTCATGTTGAATCGAGTTTTGATTTGCTTCGAAGGAGAAGCGGAAATGAGTGAATGAAAACGCGCCCAAGGTCTGCCGAATCCGGCAATTCTGCGGGCGCGTTTGCTTTTCGCGATCAAGGAGGACGCGATGGCACTTGAGGATGCCGCTCGGAATTCTATTCGATTCGATGATCAAGTCGCGATTGTGACTGGTGCTGGGGGCGGGCTGGGTCGCGCGTACGCGCGCGCCCTGGCTGACCGCGGCGCACGCGTCGTCGTGAACGATCTCGGTTGCGCGCGCGATGGCACCGGCCACGCGTCCGCGCCCGCCGACGCCGTCGTCGCGGAAATTCGCGCCGCCGGAGGTCAAGCCATCGGCAACTACGACTCAGTCGCCACGCCCGATGGCGGCGAACGGATCGTTCAGACCGCGCTGCAATCGTTTGGGCGCGTGGACATTCTCATCAACAACGCCGGCATCATTCGCGACAAGACCTTTCCCAAGTTGACGCCGGAGATGTGGGAAGCGGTTTTATCGGTTCATCTGAATGGCGCGTACTATGTGACGCATCCAGCATTCCTCGCGATGCGCGAACAGAATTATGGGCGCATCGTCTTCACCACTTCGTCGGCAGGACTCTTTGGCAATTTTGGACAGACGAACTATGGCGCGGCAAAGATGGGACTGGTCGGGTTTATGAATGGCTTGAAACTGGAAGGAGAACGCCACAACATTCAGGTCAACTGCGTCGCGCCGCTTGCGTTCACGCGGATCAACGAAGAAATCATTCCCGAAGGATTGCAAGGATCGCTCAAGCCGGAGTGTGTCGCGCCGCTCGTGCTGTACTTGTGTGCGCGCGAATGTCCGGTCAGCGGCGGCATTTACAACGCGGCAATGGGTTATTTCAGCCGCACCGTGCTCGTGACCAGCCCCGCGATCCAGCTCGGTGTGAATGGACAAATACCAACCGTCGAAGAGATTCAGCAAAAGTGGGATCAGATTGATGTGGTGGGTGATCAGATGTTCAACGACGCGGTGTCCGCACTGTTCGCGATGACACCGCCGGAGCAGGATGAAGGGAAGGGATCATGACCGGATAAAAACCTTTGCGACAGTCGGCGGTCTGCCGTCGGCGGTCGTATTTTGAATGCAGGAGGAGCCAATGGACGCATCTTATCCCAAGCCCTGGGTCAAATTCTACGAACCCGGGGTTCCCGAAACGGTGGAGATTCCGACGCACACGCTCCACCAATCGTTGACGATGGCAACCGAAAAGTATCCGGACTGCCCCGCGATCATCTTTTTCGATATGAAGATGACGTGGCGCGAACTCGACGCGGCGGTCACGCGCTTTGCGGCAGCCCTGCAAGGTCTCGGTATCAAAAAAGGTGATCGAGTGATGCTGTACCTGCCGAACACGCCGCATTTCGTCATCGCTTTCTACGGCATCTTGCGCGCGGGCGGGATCGTCGTTCCGGCGAATCCCCAATACGTGCCGCGCGAACTGGCGTACCAGGCGAGCGACAGCGGCGCGGAGACGATTGTCGCGCTCACGATGTCGTGGAAAACGATCAAAGAAGCGCGGAGCCAGACGCCGTTCAAGCGCGTGATCTTGGGCAACATCAAAGAATATTTTCCGCCGCTGCTCAAATTCCTGTTCACGCTTGCCAAGGAAAAGAAAGACGGACATCGTCCCGATCTGCGCGGCGAGGAAGGCGTGTGCGATTTCCAGACGTTGCTCCAGAACGCCGGGACATTTACGCCGGTACAAAGCGCTCAGGAAGACGTTGCCGTGCTGGGTTACACTGGCGGGACGACCGGCGTACCGAAAAGCGCGATGCTCAGCCATCGCAACCTGGTCGCGCAAGCCGCGATCACGCTCGCGTGGTTTCTCACCAGCACGCCGGGGAAAGACGTCTTTATGGGCGCGCTCCCGCTCTTTCACAGTTTTGGCTTGACCTGCGTGATGAACACCGGCGTGCACAACGGCGCGGCGATGATCCTCATTCCCAACCCACGCGATTTGCCGAGTGTGCTTGCCGCTGCGCACAAACATCGCCCCACGATCTTTTCCGGCGTGCCAACGATGTATGCGGCGATCAACGACTACAAAGATCGAAGCAAGTTCGACTTGACTTCAATTCAGAGTTGCACCAGCGGCGCCGCGCCGCTGCCCCTGGAAGTGCAGACGACTTTTGAACGCGTCACCGGCGGCAAACTGGTCGAGGGGTATGGTCTCACCGAAACCTGTTCGCCCACACACGTCAATCCACTCAGCGGCACGCGCAAGATCGGAACGATTGGCACACCGCTACCTAACACACTTTCCAAAATCGTAGACCCGGAGACCGGCAAGGACTTGCCCATCGGCGCGATCGGCGAAATCGCGATCCAAAGTCCGCAAGTGATGTTGGGTTATTGGAACAAGCCCGAGGAGACCGCGAAGGTGATGCTTGAGGGGCGCTGGTTTCTCACCGGCGATCTGGGGACAATGGACGAGGATGGATTTTTCACCGTCGTGGATCGCAAAAAGGATATGTTCATCGTCGGCGGCTTCAACGTCTATCCACGCGAAATCGAAGAGGTGCTGTACCAGTACCCCAAGGTGCTGGAAGCGGCGGCAGTTGGCATTCCCGATATTCAACGCGGTGATAACATCAAAGCGTACGTCGTGTTGAAACCGGGTGAGACCGCGACGGCGGAGGAGATTATCGCTTATTGCCGCGAAAATCTCACGCGCTACAAGGTACCGCGCGAGATCGAATTCCGCGACGCACTGCCCAAGACGATGGTGGGGAAAATTCTGCGCCGCGCGCTGCGCGACGAGGAGTTGGCAAAGAAAGCAGGTTGACAAGGAAGAAACCCGTTTTCCGCCGAAGGCGAGAAAACGGGTTTCTTCATTTCATCTAGTTTTCTCCGTTTGACGATGTTCCACGGAAACGAATGTCACATAGCAGACCAGCATAAAAGCGGCGAACAGGAACGTGAAGCCGAACGCGCCGGGATTCTGGATCGGGTGCGCAAAGCGCGCGACGACATCCGCGATCACACTGCGCGGGCGAAGAACAACATCCCACGAATTCCAATTCAGGAAACGACCCAGGTAAATGCCCAAGCCACTCGCGCCAATCGCGCCGAACACGAAAAGCCAACTGACAATGCGCCCACAATAATCACGCACTACGCGCTGCATCGCGTTCAACGACGCCACCGCGAGAAACAAGCCCGTCCACGCGAACGTCGCCAGCATCCCAATATCGTACCATACCGGGATCGGTTTGCGATCGTCAAGGTGCCACAGATCGGTGATGATGTACGGTGCGTTGGGCAGAAACAGCAACCACAATGTAGCCGGGGCGAGCCACAGCCACCAATAGCGCGGAAAACGTTGATGCAAAAGGGTGACGCTCAGCGCGAACAGGTACGGTAGCCACGCGAGGAAGAGATTCCACACGAGAAAATGGTACGTGGGTCTCTGGCTGACGTAAACGCGCGCGCAAAAGAGTGCGCTCGCCAACAAACTCGACAGCACGAGCGGGTAGAGCAAATGGTTGACCCAAAAGCGGTGGATGCCGCGGAGGGTGGCGAAGCACCTTGACATTCGAACCTCCTGAAGCAAAGTTAAAAGTGAACAGTCAAAAGTGATTCACGAAAGGCGACACGATTATACCGCGACCCAATCAAATTTCCAAGGGTGCTTTTTGCCTTTTGCCTTTTCACTTCTTGCATGACCATCATGGCTCGCGCCACGCGCGCCCATCGCGCGCAAGCAACTGATTCGCGGCTTCGGGTCCCCAGGTGCCTGCTGCATAATTCGGAAACGGGGGTGGCGGCAACTGCGCCCAGCGCTCGAGGATCGGCATGACGAGCGACCATGCGACTTCCACTTCGTCGTTGCGATTGAACAAAGTCGAATCGCCGCGCATCGCGTCAAGCAAAAGCGTTTCGTACGCTTCGCTCGGTGTTGCACCAAACGATTCTTTGTAGTAGAAATTCATTCGCACGTTGCTCAGTTGAATCGCCTGCCCCGGTTGCTTTGCCGCAAACTTCCAATGAATCCCTTCGTCGGGCTGAATACGAATCGCGATCACGTTCGGCTCGACGCCGCTGACCACATCGCGCGAGAAAAGCGGATGCGGCACCGGCTTGAACTGAATCCGAATTTCGGTCACGCGTTTGGGCATCCGCTTGCCGGTCCGCAGATAGAACGGCACGCCCGCCCAGCGCCAATTGTCAATCGTGAGTTTGAGCGCGACGAACGTTTCGGTGCGCGAATCTTGCGCGACGCGTGGTTCACCGCGATACGCGACCAGCCCCTGCCCTGCATCGT